>RCNB010002781.1_pt1 | contig 10635 bp, 12 predicted proteins | sample 2041321 | NCBI WGS metagenome assembly RCNB01 (sample SAMN09708232, study PRJNA481090) | Marine sediment metagenome, whole genome shotgun sequencing project.
AAATACTATCCAATAACAACATATGTTTCATTATAAACCAATAAATTTATATACTTGATGTAATTTCATGTATTATAAGAGAGGAGGAGAGGGAAAATCTGCTTCTTTATAATATTTGCCTCCAAAGGTGATATATCAATATTTCCCTTTCTTTCTTTTGACACATATTGATGGTTAGTAAATGAAAGAAGGTAATTGGGTAATCGACAAGAAAACTGGTGAAATCGGAAGGATAATTGGAATTGATGGAGAATACGCCATCATTGGAAGATATAATTACCAAGGTAAACAAAAATGAAATTAGATGATTTGCATGAATTCGTTTATTCAGAAACATATGGTTAAAATATTATGAAAAATATCTTATCAACATTATAGTAAGTATTATATTCAATATTTTCATTACAAAAGTGGGGTAGGTAGAAACTATTTTCATTATGTTTCGGGGGTATTATCTATTTGAACTTTCATATCTGCAATACCTACCCTCTCCATCTCATGCACCATTATATTACCACAAATATTTTATTAAGGGTTTTATATTACCCTTCTCAAAGGGTAGGCAAGAAGGATTTTATCACATCATAAAACTAATTACTCTAATTTTCATTTTAGGCCTACCCTACTCCATATTATCATAATAATGTAAATCCTTACATAATAACCCAAGACGAAAGAATAATTCTGACATAAGGAAACAACTACTCTACTTCATTTATACAATTCTATATATATTTACTTAATCCTAAAAGTGGAAGATTTTTATTATTATCTTTGTATGTGAGTACCTGTTTTTCCTTGCAGTGCGCTCCATCCTTTTTCAACATGAGAAATAATAACCTTTTTTCCACCATTTTCTAAGAATCGAATGGCGGCCAATACCTTTGGCCCCATACTACCAGGTGGAAAATGGCCCTTTTTATGATACATCTTTAATTCTTCCAATGTAACGTTGTCTAATGGCTTTTGGTTTGTTGTATTGTAATCAAGATATATCTTCTCGACATTTGTAAGAATCATCAATAGCTCTGCACCTATTACTTCAGCAAGTCGTTCAGATGCAAGATCTTTATCGATTACTGCCTCAATTCCATTTAGTCCCCACCCTTCTTTTTCAAAAACAGGCATTCCACCTCCACCTGATGCAATAACAATAATATCATCATCAAGCATTTTTTTGATAATTTCCCCCTCAACAATGGTCTTTGGATCTGGTGATGGTACAACAATTCTCCACCCCATTTTTTGTTCTTTTATCTGGTATCCATTTTTTCTAAGTTCCACTGCATCATCCTTTGAGTAATATGGTCCTATTGGCTTAGTAGGATTATTCAAATCTGGATCATTTTCATCAACTAATGCTTGAGTGATTAATGCCACTACAGGTCTTTCGATTCCTGCTTTCTTTAAGGTGTTTGAAAGACACTGTTGAATCATATAGCCAATCATACCCTGACTTTCAGCGACACAGATACCAAGTGGCATCGGCGGTGTGACATCTCGTGCAATATTATTCTGAAGTAGGATTGCACCTACGTGTGGACCATTACCGTGCGTTATGACAACATTCCAACCATCTTTTATCATTTTCACAATTGATACAGAGATTTCTCTTGTATTATCAAATTGGTCGTAGATATTCCCATCTTGTCCCTCTTTTATTAATGCATTTCCACCAAGGGCAATAATTGCTTTTTTCCTCATGATAACAAAGGTTAAGCATATTATTATATAAAAAATCATATCCCGCTACATTTTACAAAGACATTAAAATACTTGATCCTATTGTGTTATTTGAAATATGTCTAAGGATAAAAGGGATATTTTAATAACATCATTAAAAAGAGAAGGGCAAATTAAGACAAAAATAGTGGAAAAAGCGTTCTTGAATGTCCAAAGAGAAAAATTTGTTCCAGAACTTTTAAAAAAACATGCATATGTTGATACGCCACTTGAAATAGGGAATGGTCAGACAATTTCAGCACCTCACATGGTTGCAATAATGTGCGAAACCCTTGATATCAAAAAGGGACAAACAATATTAGAAATTGGGACGGGTTCTGGATATCATGCAGCCATTGTATCAAAAATTGTAGGTGAAAAAGGACACGTGTATACAATTGAACGGTTTTCTTCTCTTGCTAAAAAGGCAAAGAAAAATCTTGAAAATACAAATATAAAGAATGTTACAGTAGAAGTAAGTGATGGATCTAATGGATTACCCCAATATGCGCCATATGAACGTATTTATGTTACCTGTGCGTCTCCAAAAATTCCTATTCCTCTGTTGGAACAACTTAAAGATCCTGGAAAAATGCTTGTACCCGTAGGGAGATTCATATGCCAACTAGAACTGATAGAAAAGAAGGAAGGTAGAACCACTTCAAAGGATATTTGTAGTTGTGCATTTGTACCATTAATTGGAAAACATGGATTTTAGAGTTTATATTCAATATCTCTAAGGAATTTTTTCCTCCATGCAATATCTTCTTTGTTTTCTACTCCATTTGGAGTGTATCCATCTATTACACCCATAATTCCTCGTCCCACCCCATCACCAATTTTAGTCTCATTTATAACAACCTTTGTTGGGTTTGCTGTTGCGCAATATATGGAACAGACCTCAGGAATATTTTTAATTGAATTTAATACATTTAATGGAAAACAATCTTCCATGAACACTATAAACGAGTGCCCCGCACCAATTTTTTTAGCGTTTTTCTCTGCCAGAACTTTGAGGCTTTGGTCATTCCCCTCAACACGAATTTTGCATGCCCCACTTGCTTCACAGAATGCTATGCCAAATTTAGCATTTGGAGTAGAATTCATCATGGCCTCATAGAGATCTTCCACCGATTTAATAAAATGGGTCTGACCAAGTATAAAATTAGTTTCTTCGGGTTTCTCAATTTCTACTGTCTTTATATCTATATCTCCCATAATGATTTACCTTCAACAACTTAGAAATTAACTATTCATAACAAACAAAGAGGTGTTATATAAATATTCTATCAAAACGAGATACCTATGCTTCTTTTTGTATGCCTTTCAGCATCTGTTTAAAAAGACTAAAACTAGCATATAAACCAAGAATAATTGAAATAGGCAATACTACAAACTCTATGTGGGCTTCTCCAAAAACGTTAATCCTGGTGGAGAAAACATAATCATTAAAAAAATATGCCCATAAGAACGTTATATATAATACAACACTATTTGCAGCAAGACTTCCAAGACCAATGCTGTAAATCAATATTTTTGACCGTTGTATTACACTATCACCTAATAGTATTATTCTCTATTTTAAGTATATAATGTTTATTTGACAAATATTATCTGAAAATTAATACATATGGTAATATTTTAATTTCAAAAGAAAATAATTATTTTTCATATTATATGGATGTTGTTTAGCATGATAGCTAGCTTAATTCTAAGATTCATGAACCAAATAGGTAGTGGTTCCCTGTGGTAAAACAACATCTAAAGGATTATTATCGGGTATATCTAAAGGAAGAGTGTCCTTACCATATGGCAATTGAATCTGCATTAATCTCTCTTATCCATTACTATTTCTTAGAATAATGTTTGCTCCATCTAACTCTTCTAGGAATACGCTTTAACTTTAACATATTTTTATGACATTTATTCTTGCAGAAATTAAATACGGTACCATCTTTTTTTGCATATATCTTACCGGTACCAGGTTCTATCTCGTTTCCGCAGAATGAGCAAGTTCTTCTCTCGACCATAGTTATTAACCTCTAGCGTGGCCCGCCTAGCCGTTTTGCCTCTCTTTGGGTTTCACTTAGCATCAAGACATCACCAAGTTGTATAGGTCCGATAACGTTTCTGGTAATGATTTTACCTTTATCTATACCATCTAAAACTCTTACCTTAACTTGAGATGCTTCTCCAGCCATACCGGTCCGATCAATGATCTCTACAACTTCACAAGGAGTTCCTTCTACCATAGTTTAACCCTGTTTTTTCAATGCATCTATCTTTTTTACAATATTCTCAATACCGCCTTTTTCCTTGCCTATATCAAGAATAGCTACTGAAGCTGTACTGACATGTAAACCTGCAGAGTTGCCTAACTCTTCTTTACTTGGAACATATGCATAGGGTATATTTTTCTCCTCGCATAAAATAGGCATGTGGGCAAGAACTTCCTCTGGTGTTACATCCTCAGCCATTACAACAAGTTTTGCTTGTCCGCGCTCAACCTGTTTTGTCGCTTCGTTTGCCCCCTTACTTATCTTGCCATTATCTCGAGCTTTTTCTACAAGATCATAGGCTAAATCCTGTACTTCTTTTGGTGTCTGAAATCTTACATACATTGCCATATTTTTAGCCTCCTTTTGAAACTTTCATAGATATTCCCTCTTGGGGAAATATAAATGCTGGAATGTGGGGCATATATAAAAACCTTTTTCAGGATTTCACAGGTATGCAGAGTAGGGATTCAACATTTTTTTATAAAGGTAGGGGAATCCTTTCAACCTCTAGTCCGTCTGCAGTCGGATATCCCTCCACCATATAACATTCAAGTTTACGTTTTTTAAGCTCGGTGGCAATCTTTTCAAGGATCCAAACCCCAATTTCTATACATTTTTTTTCTTCATTAAGAAAAATATGCTTGTCATTTATGTTGAATTCCTGTTTAATTGATTTATAGAGATTCTTTAATGATGTGTTTTTTGAATAAATTACTCCTTTGATTAGTGTTCCCTCATCACTTATAACTTCATGATCTTTTACAATGTTCTTTGCTCTTCTTCTAATCCTATTAGTGAGTTGAATACCATCCTTGAATGAGGATGAACAGTAATGAATACCGATTTCAAAATTACCTTCAGATACTCTTGTAATAATATTATTAGCGGATTCTTGACTTCCTTTAACTGCAGCAGAAATATCATCTTTAACCTCATAGTTAAGATGATTTAAATTATCGGCATTTCTCTCAGAATATTCAAGTTCGTTTAAATTAATCCATTTAATGCCTATGTCATCTGCCCATTCTATTAAGGAAAATATTTCACAATCCATGTTAGGTATCGATGGAATCTCAATAGCGACATCAATACTATTTTCTAACGCAATTTTTATCTCATTAATTATTGGACTTTTACTCATGTCGATCCAGTATTTTGGTGCTGGGTGAAATCTTATTTCATCAAGACCTGCAGACACCAAATCTGGAATGTGATTTCCATTTTTGACAGCAGACGTATATAGATGAATGTGAAAATCTGTTCCAAATGTATTTTTTAGTATGGAGATATAGTTCTTTGTCCTTTTCCAAACAACAAGAGGATCTCCTCCAGTGATACCTGCTCCCGTGGCATCAATATATTTTGATTCATTAATCAATTTAGAGATGTCGTTTTCATCTTCAAGTTCCCATTCATCTGCAAATATGCGGTCCGTTCCACTTTTTTCATTACTAAGTGGACAATAAAAACATTTGACAGGACACAGACCTGTAATAAGTACAACTAGTTTTGAACCATTTGCACACATCTCACATGCAGGTGAAAGCGGAGCAATGTATGTGCTTTCATTGAACCACTTAATAATTTCCCTCATTTTTTATTCCAAACCTATAGCAGTTATTACAAAAGAAGCTTTTTTCCCCTCTGGTTGGGATCTGTGTTTTATGATTGTTGCCTGTCGTTTTCCAAAACCAGTTTTTTCAAATTTAAATATTGCCTTTATCATATGTTCTGTATCCCTATTTGTAAATGGTTTTATGTCACCTGCTTTATTGGTATACACTTGTTCAGCTATGAGAACATAGAGTTTTTTCTCCCTTGCAGCGATTTGTAATTTTGCTATTTGTCTGATAAAGGAACGCATCGTACTCTCTTTATCATCTTCAAGATTAATACGATAAAACAAGTTTATTGTATCAATAACAATGAGTCCAACCTCATTTATCTTGATAGCATTGTTTATCATTTTTTCTTGATCTTCAAATGAAGACGGATTAAAAAATAAAATATTTGAAAATATATTTTCTAAATCATAATCTTTGCACATTTGCCCTAGTCGTTCTAAGGATACTCCCTCACTATCAATATACGCAACCTTTTTGCCTTTGGATGCATATTCTCTTGAGACTTGAAGACAAAGATTTGTTTTTCCACTACCTGCCTCACCATGTATTTCAGTGATCGTGCCTCTCTCGATTCCCCCTCCAGAAAGATCATCGAGAGATTTGCAGTTTATTGGTAAACGTTTCATCTTGGAATTAGTCAGTGTAAGTAAGAATTTAAATGTTTTTGGCGGCTTTGAGACAATCAGAATTATAAAATCTTATCTTTGAAAATACAAGCTTTACATAGATTCTGAGATGTGGGTTCACCACATTTCAAACAACTATTCAACTTGACAGGAGGGAATTTATCAAGCAACATATCTCTTATACCGTCATAGCTGTTTAAGATACTATGTCTCGTACCAGGATTTCTATATTCCAGATCATAGATTATATCACGAAAAACTCCACGATATGCGCGAACAGAATAAGGGCATTCACCATCATGATATTCCATGTTTTTTATTATTGCATATAACGCAACTTCTTTTTCCGGAATTGTTCTAAGAGGAAACATGCGAGGGACAAGTCCTGGCTGAATTTTTTTATGAGGTCCTAATCTTGCCAGTTTCTGTACATCTCCGTTAACAAAATTCATCAATATAGATTGAGCCATATCGTCCAGATTATGTCCTGTGACAAGTTTATCTATTTCAAGTTCCTTTGATTTACTATTCAGACATAATCTCCTAAAAACTCCACAGTAGCTACATTCACCCAGTTCGTTATGTTTAGAAGCAATTTCATCCATTGTACTTCCAACCATGTCTTTGAAGGAAACAACATGGTGTTCTATCCCAAGTTTTTTGCAGTTTTGACTTGCTATATTTATGCTTTTATCCCGGTATCCTTTTATCCCTTCATCAACAGTCATAGCAATAAGGGCAATTTTTTCCCTCTTTGAAAAAATGTTGCTGATAGCATGCATTGCAACTGTGCTATCCTTTCCACCAGAAAGGGCTATTCCTATTCTGCGATTGTCCCCTGTTTTCCCCTGTTTTTTAATATCTTTTTTAACTCTCTTTTCAAAATACTGGATAAAATGATCCTTGCAGAGATGTGTACCATTATATCGAATAAACGTTATTGCGAGTTTACTGCATTTACTACACGTTTTTGTCATCCTGATGTGAGAATGTTTAATAGATAAAATAGTTTGTTGACTAAGCAATACTGTCAGTTTGTATTTCAAATGCTATTATTGGATGTTCTAAATCAAACTCAGTGATTGTCTTTGGGTGAATTTCGCCAAAAAAACCAATCTCCTTATTGTTATAAATAACTGATGCACATCTGCCTTTCACAAAAGCAGGGTGATCCTTGTTATTGATGCTATATTTTGCCCCAATATCTCTCATTACACCATCTATGATAGATTTGCAATCAGTAAAATTAGCCTTGGCATCTACTTTAACAGCAGCGAGATGATGTTTATTTCTAAAATGTTCATTTGTTATTATACCAAGCTCAAAAATTTGCTGTGGTAATGGATGGTGTCTATTCTCAGCCAATATTTTTAAAATAGATGGAATAACACTTACTCGCAGACATGAATATTCTTCACCTATTGGATTTTCAATTTCGACTCTCTCACTTGGTTCTAAGCCCATTTTTTTGAATTCATCTTCCTCATTTGAGATTGTAAAAGTAGTAACTTCGTTAAAACCAAGACCGATCATAATACTTCTAAGACCATCATAAAGATCATGTTTTTGTAAATTTTTACCAAAAGTTAAAGCCTTAGGAAAATCTGTATCAAATTGATCAAAACCATATCCAACTGCTACATCTTCAACAAAATCTATATCATGTAGAATGTCTGCTCGCCATGCAGGGATTTCAACATCGATTTTATCCTCCCCAATTTTTGATGCATTGTATCCCATTTTTCTAAGGCACTCAATTACTTTATCCTCATCCATATTTGTTCCAAGAATCTTATTCACAAAATTTAACGACAAGTTTCTTTTAATCGGATCTAAGTCAGGTGAAACCTGAGAATCGTCGCCATCTTTGATCGTTGTGCTGAATATCTGTCCGCCTCTCTCAGCAAGTGCAGTTGTCACAATATTTAAGGCGTAAGTTATCGCCATTTTGTCAGTTCCAGTCACGTCAATGAACAGATCTGTTGTAAAAGGTGTAACCTCTGTCAAAGATCCGTTGATTATTGGTGGGAATGAAAGTACATTATTGTTTGAATCAACGATTAATGGATATTTGTTAAAACCTTCCAGCAAATGTGCATAATCAACTCCTTTTTCATGCCTTTTAAGAATTTCACTTAATGTCATTGATTCGATCTTAGCCAGTGGAACAAACTCAACAGAATCCGGATCAACTGCCTTGTACATGAAAGGGGGCTGAATAGTTTCAAAATTGTGAACTCCAATAGCAACCTTTTTACGATTTCTACCAAGTCCAAAGTGAAGTTTCTCTTGCATATCCATTAGTGATGCTATGAGCTCATTACTCATAGTAACGTTTTTCACAAGAGCGGCTGTCACAAAAGGTCTCACTTCTTTAACAGATGGATCGACATTTAAGATTATATCAGATTTTTCTATATGATATTCTTTCAATCCTGTTTCAAAACCAAAAAAAGCTCTTGAAGCGCGGGCGATTCCCTCAACAGATGCGAGATCTGGTCTATTCGGGAAAAACTCGATGCTTATTGTATCTCCTTCAATCTTATCCAGATCAGCCCCAATCATTGGTAATCGTTCTATCAATTCTTCTTTTGAGATTTTATATCTAAAAAGTTCAAGATAGTCATTATAATCAAATGTTATAACTGGCATATAGACTGTGAAATATGTTTTGGTTTAAAAACGTGCTGCGAACTATCACAAGAGTTAAATAAAAACTTTGTAAAATGATGACAAAACATTTATTCTTTATTCATTTTTATTCTCCCAAGATTTTACAAACGTTTTTTAAGTAACGATCATTTAAATAAAAATCACTTAACTAGAATTTTTTCTTTGACTTATCTACAGTTGTATAGACATTCTCTCCGATGTAAAAGGTTGGTTTAATTTTCTCATTATCCAGTAAATCATCGATGAATGCATTATTGTCTACCAGTACGTTTATTACCTCGCCAATAAACATAGTGTGATCTCCTATCGCCCAGGATTCATAAAGTTTACATTCTAAATGGGAAAAACATTCTTTTATAATTGGAGTTTTTAATTTTTGGGATGACATTAAAGTAAGATCCGTTTCCTTAATCTTGTCAGTATCTATGCCGCTGTTTTTTCCACAGAAATCTGCAATATGGGCTTTTTCATATGGAACGAAGTTAATAACAAATTCTTTGGTCTTTTCAATTAAATTAAAAGAATATCTGCTAGGTGCAACAGAAATTCCATATAGGGGTGGATCTTTTGATATTGGAGTGTGCCATGCTATAGTGATTACATTGGTTTTTTCTTTTTCATCGTTACATGTTACCAAGACTGCTTGCATAGGAAATGCGTAATAATAAAATTTGTTGATTTTTCCATTAATTTTCATTGGCTTTTCACCCATTATCTTAAATTTGTAAGTATGTTTAAAACTTTATGCTTGCATTCAATATATCTATGTCGATAACATCTTTAAAAAATTCAAGGGAGTTTTTGAATGGATTATAAGAGCTCTCTTGAAAATCTTGAAACTGCTCTATTGGAATTAAGGGATGAAAATAAGAGAATCCCCATCATTGTCGAGGGAGATAAGGATATTTATGCCCTCCACAAACTTGATGTTGGTGGGACAATAATCAGTGTCAATGATGGAACATCTCTTATCGATTTTTGTGATAAGATTGCTCAAGAGTATACAGATATAATTATACTCACCGATTGGGATAGAAAAGGAGGATATCTATGCCGAATAATAAGGAAAAATCTTGAAGGACGAGTTAAGTGTAATACAAAATATAGAGAGTTATTTGCAAAGAATGCAATGATTCGGACTCTTGAAGGTTTACCCTCCTGGCTTGTAACTATGAGGAGAAAGTTAGACTATATCTAAATTGCGACTAGCCATTAGATGATTTATAATAAATTAGATCAATTCTTTCGTAAACATGACAGAGGATTATTCCGTTAATATCCATATCGATTTCAATAATGTAAAAATGAGGGTCTAGTTTGGGAGGAAAAACAATGAAAAAGAAAATAATAAATGAAAATCATTTGTTTTTCACTAGACCCGTTTGACAACAGTATATTCATTTGATAAATAAATCTATTGGATACAATCCATATCACAAAACGGATTCTAAATTTGATAGGCGATAATAATTTTATAATTCATTTCTTAAGAAAATAGATTTCAAGGAATTATTCAAAAGGAGCAATTTCTTAAACTGATTCATAACTGCCTTATTCAATTTGTATGATTTAAACAAAATAGAATGACATATAATTTAAAGGTAGGGAGAAGGACGTCGAGCCGTCAAGCAAGTTGTCTTCCCCTCCCCTTGCTATCCTAATAGGATAGGCAAATATTAATCAATTTAATATTTTATATATTTTTCTATT
>RCNB010002782.1_pt1 | contig 10635 bp, 9 predicted proteins | sample 2041321 | NCBI WGS metagenome assembly RCNB01 (sample SAMN09708232, study PRJNA481090) | Marine sediment metagenome, whole genome shotgun sequencing project.
GCACTTTGCGGCAGCTTCATTCGAGCTGATATCTTTCCGTACTTAAATGAGTACTTATTGGCTGTATGTAATCGGGCCGATGTGTATTGATTCATACCGTGTACATCACTTTCGTGAACAGCTTTGATAACAAGTTGATTATTATCGATATAGACATTTTTGCGGTTATCAGTGTAGCGTTGCCATTCATCATTGAAGTGTCCGGCTTCCACCACTTGGAAATTCCAGTTATTTACATCGATGGAGTCTGTGTCAAATTCTTCCGACCAAGTTAACTGCCAGTCCGAGTCTGGTTGGTCGGTCGTCTCATTTAGGTTCGAGACAGCGTTCTTAACTTTTTTTTCTTTGTCATTACAGGAAATTAAGGCTATTGCCAGTATTGAAATAAGTACTATTTTAGAAAATAATATTTTCATTTTAACTAATTTATTTGTTTGATATATTAAAATTGGTTGCCATCATATTATTCCGTAGGCATACTATTTATTGAGCTCAACGTTTTGAGTTCGGATCGTTGTGTCGCAACTAATTTAGCAAAAAAGTAGGTAAGCAGAGATAATCTCTAGGAATTTCCGAATAATGATTGAATGACCATCAATTAATTAGTGCTGTTGTTGCTATTTCATTGTTTTATTTTTTCATCCAGTTTGACAGGTTATTTTTTCTGCATTTAAGTAAATTCCGATTACCCGAGGGATTAAAATTCTATGGGTATTTTTAGTGTCACTTCAATTTGTTTGAGTTATTGAAACAAAACGTATCGAGGTGGAACCAGTCCGTTTAGTCTCATATAAACAAGCATTTGTCCTCTGTGGTGAGTTATGTGGTCAGCAAGTAATAATAAAATTTGTCTCTTCGTTCTATTTAATCCGAAATAGTCTAGTTCGTCATCCAAATGGGTTGTATCAAATTGTTTAATTAGTTTTATGGTTTCGTCGAATGTTTTATCAATTGTTGCAATCATTTCTTTTTTAGATTTATCGCTAACCTTAAAAATTGTATCAGTTTTCCAATCTCTGGATTCTCGTCCACCTAATAATGACTGACTATGCCAATCTACTGCATATCCTATATGCATCAAATTTTCTGCAAAACTCAGTGTTTCTGGTGTAGCTTTAAAATTATATTTATCTTCTGGCATCGTTTCTGCCACAAGAACTAAATATTTGCGCGAATTTTCTAAGCGCTCTAAATAGTCCTTTATAAAACTACCCTGTTGAGCAAACAGAGATGATTCAACTGTACTAAATAGGATAACGGTTGTTATAAGAAGTAAATGTTTCATAGTATTTGAAATTCGTTTAGGCATCTTTTTATTTGTGTCTTTTAAACTTGGTCGTTCATTTCACTATCATCAGGTTTTCCACTAAAATAGCTTATAACTCATAAATATTAATATTCAATACTATTGACATAAGGTCGTAAAGCCTCACCCCAAATTTGATATCCAGCATCATTTGGATGGCAGAAATCAAGCGTAACTTTTTTGGTAAGTATTCCATCTGAAGTAAGCATTTTAGAAGTAATATCTACCAAGTTTATATTATTCTCAGCTGCAAATCTCTTCAGTAATTGGTTGGTTTCGTTTATTAATATCCTACGAGGATTATCAGGCATTTCTTCACGTGGCATTATTTCCATTAAAATAATTTTTGCCTTTGGAACTTTAGACCGAACGCCCGTATAAATTGCGGAAATGCCTTCAACTATTTCGGAAGCAGTATTCATGTGGGCATTTTTTGTTTCACTAGTATTATTGGTGCCAATATGTATAATTACCAATTTCGGATCAAGTCCATCGAGTTCTCCATTATCCAAACGCCATAATACATTTTGTGTACGATCCCATCCAAAACCCAAATTTAATACACGATGGTTTTTAAAAGTTGCTCGCCATGAATTTTGACCATTAGGCTTTCTAGAAGTTCCGTCGACATTTTTCAGTGGAGGATACTTGCCTCCCCAGTAATGAGTGATGGAGTTTCCAATTAAAACAATTGTTGGTTTTAGTGAATCTTTTACTTTAAGCACATCGTTATGTCGCACCCACCAATCGTAGCCATCTTCTTCGAGTTTTGAAACCGGAATTATTGCTGTATTTGAAGTTTTTTTATCATCATGTGATAATTGTTTATTTTGTTGTTTACAACTTATAATACTAATGGAAAAGATGGCAAAATAAAGTAGTTTAATTATTATTTTCATCTCATAAAATTTTTAATGGTATTACGTTGAGCCTGTATGATTTTCATTGCTTATTTATCTTAAAATTATATGATCATGCTCCGTATAAAAATAGATGGATACTGACTGACTACTAATTGATTTTAATCATAACGGCATAGTATTATATAACCTTTATTCATTACGGTACATAAAGGTACGCAACGCTTAGGCTATGACTCCATCTTGGTTTGCTACTAAGTTAGCAAAAAGAGATAAACGTTCGGGAAATCCGCTATTATTTCTCGAAAAAGGCATATTCGACTCCACAATGAATGATAGGCATTGTTAGCCTTTCGTTATTTATCAGTTTCGGACAATTAATTATTTGAAAAATCAAAAAAGGCATTATAACTTAGAGCTTACCTTGCATTGATCTAACTTTTTACAACTGTCATTTGGTTTATGAGACCATATTTAAAGTTATTTTCCATATCATAATAGTTCTATCGTCCCCGGCAGAAATCAAATAATTATTATAGGTACTCCAAATTAATTTATTTACAGAATATTGGTGCCCATCATATTTTTCTTTGTTAATCACTTTTAATAATTGAAATGTTTTCAAATCCCAAATTTTCAATGTTTTGTCACGACTAGCGGTAGCAAATAGGTTAGAATTTGGGCTATATGCAATATCGTAAATTGCCCAATCATGTGCAGGAATAGATTGTAATTTTTCATAATGTCCAACTTGCCAGATGTTCAAATGACCGTCTCGACCCCCCGTTAAAAGGAATTTACCATCAGGGCTGAAGCGCACAACATTTGCCGAAAGCCGATGTCCAACAAAGACCTTTTTTTCAAGCAATGTTTTTAGGTCAAAAATACGAATGTTGCAATCCCCTGAAGCAACAGCTATTTCAGAAGTCTTATAATTAAAATCAATATCTCGTACTTTTTCATTACATAATTTTTCAATTTTGATTAAGGCGAAACTGTCAAGTGAACAAATTGCAAAATTACCGTCTCCACCAGCCGTATAAATACAATTGGTTTCAATAGAATACCGAATGCTAAAAATCTGAGAATTATGGTTTTTTAGAATTTTTATTTCTTTTTTCTTTTCTAAATCAAATATATGAACATGGCCATCTGAAGTTCCTGCCAGTAATAATTTCTTTTCGGGAATGTGACAAATCGAATATAAAACGGTAGGATAACTAGCTACCAATTTTTCATCTTGAAATGTTTTTAAATTCCATTGAGCGATTATCTTATCGCTACTACCAGAGAAAATAAGATGTTCAGCTGGTCCTTTATCTAAAGCATATATTGGGTCGCTATGCCCTGTGAGTGTTGTTATTTTTTTTACCTCAATTGTCATTTATAGGGATGAGGGACTAATTTTTATTATTCCAGTTAGTAGCTTCCAATATCTTATGAAAAATTTCAGTATTTTCATAAACACCAGAAAATGCTTCAGCTCCTGGTCCATAAGCAAACACAGGGATTAATGTTGCCGAGTGACCTTTGGTAGAAAAAGTTCCTGTAATTTCTTTATAATCACTATAAGATTTGCCGTCTTCTGCTTTCTTAAGAGTTGACGACAAGGTAAATCCTCCAGTTTCATGATCGGCAGTTACGATTACCAATGTATTACCATCTTTCTTTGCAAAATCTAGACACTTTCCAATAGCATCATCAAAATCAATAAGCTCTGAGATAAGATATTCAGCATCATTTGCATGACCTCCCCAATCTATTTGTGAACCTTCTATCATCATAAAAAAATTGGAATTATCTACGTCCTTAGTAAGAAATTGCAAGCCTAATTCGGTGGCTTTAGGTAAAAAATCACCACGCCCTTTGGCTACAGGACCCATATGGTTTGCTGCTAATAAATAAGCCATTTTCGAATACTGTTTAATATCTGCAAAGTCACCCAATGCAGTAGTATCTATCCCAAACCCTTTCGTTTTCAATGCCTTTAATAAGTTTTTCTCATCTTTTCTTTTATTAAAAAATTTTGTACCACCTCCTGCAAAAAAATCAATATCAGAAACGACCATATCTGCAGCAATGTCTTCATAGAGCCCTCTATTTATAGCATGAGCATAGAAACTAGCTGGAGTAGCATGTTGTATTGATGAGGTAGAAATTACTCCAGTTTTGATATGTTGAGGTGACACAATTTCAATCAAATTTTTAACTTCTGTAGAATCATCGGCAACCCCAATTGCACCATTATAGGTCTTTATTCCTGATGCAAAAGCGGTAGCACCTGCAGCAGAGTCGGTAATGTCTTCTCTCGATGAAGACGTTTTAATAAGCCCTATATGTTTAAAACGTGCATAATTTGGGCTAGTTTTCTTAAAATAAAATGCTGATGATATTTGTGATAGACCTGTACCATCGCCAATTAAAAGAATAACATTTTTGGGACTTGGCGGCACTTTTTCTTGAACTACTAGTGTTTTACACGAGAACGATGATACTAATAGAACTATATAAATCATGTTTTTGTATGTCATGAGCTTGTGTTTAAATTATTGACAACGGGGGTGAATAGTTAGTTGTGTTTTCTAGCAACTAAATTAGTAAAAGAAAACGAACCAGAGGAAAATTCGTAGTATCGAAGCGTCGCGATTTGGAGTAGACACAAATTAGTAATTTATTATAGCGGTTGTTAGCCCAACGTATTTATTTGTTAAAAATACAATTAAATCCATTTACTGAAGAAAATTCATTGAATCCTTTATCGGAAATAAATTCAGTTGTAGATTTTTTTGATCGAATGATAAATAGGCTCCCTTTTTATTCCTTAAATCATCTTTTACTCTGACGAAATTATCATTTCTTCATCTTTTATAAGCTGCTTTATGGTAATTCGCTACATAATTAAAAAAGTAAGAGTTATGCTTAAAAAATATCCAATTATAAAAAGGACATTAAAATGGACATTAATTTCATTTACAAGTTTGCTTGTTATACTTATTGTTTTTGGAGTATGGTTTGTGAGTTTACTTCCTAGGGAAGAAATGAAAGAAAGATTCAAAACAATAGAAACAAGTTCAATTGATAATATTCCGTATTTAATTGAAGATGTTATCCCACAACGCGGAAAAATATTAGCAGTAGTTACCAGTAGCAATACTATGGGAAGTAGTGGTAAAAGCACTGGCTATGAATTAACAGAGTTATCACGGGCCTATTATGTTTTTAAAGCAAATGGTTTTGATGTAGATATTGCAAGTCCATTAGGAGGTAAACCACCAGTTGTTCTTGACGACGACGATATGGGAAAATTCGATTACGCGTTTTTAAACGATTCCCTTGCACAATATAAAACAGGGCATACAATTGCTATGAATGATGTTGATGCGGCAGCTTATGAAGCTGTGTTTTTTGTTGGAGGAAAGGGTGCTATGTTTGATTTTCCAGACAATAAAGCAATACAATCTATAGTTCGTAACTATTATCAATCTGGTAAAGTTATCGGAGCAGTTTGCCATGGACCAGCGGCATTGGTAAATGTAACTCTAGATAATGGACGTCTTCTTGTTGAAAACAAAAAAGTAAGTGGATTTACAAATAAAGAAGAATTACTTTTAATCCCCAATGCAAAATCAATATTTCCTTTTCTTTTACAGGATAAATTGGCCGCTCAAGGAGCACAATTTAATGAAGGCAGCGTGTATTTGGAGAAAATTAGCCATGATAAAAATTTGGTAACCGGACAAAACCCTTGGTCTACATGGAAATTGGCAGAAACCATGATTAAGCAATTAGGATATACGCCAAAATATAGACAAATTACTGCAGAAGAAAATGCTGTAACAGTTTTAGATGTCTATGAAAAGCATGGATCAGAGAAAGCTAAAAAATTAATTAAAATAATGACATCTCAAGAAAACAGGCCAATGTCTAGAGAATTCATCGCATCACATAGTCTAATAGCAGCTATGCAATTAGATATAGGACGCTTTTTTAGTTTAATAGGTTTGGTTTCTTACGCAGATTCTATCCAAGAGTAATAATTCAAAAAAAATAATTCTAAAAATTATAAAGCTTGGAGAAGCTACAGCGTCTCGTTTCTCTATGAATGTAAGAGCTATCAAAAGTAGTATGAATAGTCTGTTGTTTGGAATTCAATTTGAGGATTAAAAATTATGTATTTTTTGGTTGATTTAGAAAGTATAAATCCTTTATGGTTTGTGCTTTTTTTTTGGTAAAAATTCTTAAATTTGATAAAATAATTTATTGAGTTTTCTAGAGATACTTCTTATTCTTGTTAGCAGTGCAGGGCTCTTGCATGGCGTATTAGTTGCCTTTTATTTATACTTTTTTAAAAAGAAAAAAACAATAACCAATCTTCTATTGGCATTGATTTTAATCTTTATGGCTTTCAGAATAGGAAAATCTGTAATGATGAATTTTGGCGATGATTTAGAACCTGTATTTATTTTCATAGGATTAGCTACTTTGCTATTCATTGGGCCCTTATTAAGATTGTATATGTTAGGAATGACGCGTCCTGATTTTAAGCTGAGGAAAAAATTTGTGGCGGAATTGATTCCATTTTTTTTTATTTTTGTTTCAAGTCTTTTTACCACAAAGGAATGGTTTGAGAACAATGATCAGGCTTTCATATTATTTGGAAGTGTGCTGATTTTTATTTATCTACATTTTGCTTTTTATATTTTTCAATCTTGGGTAATGGTGCGAAATGTAAAGAAGCACTATCAAAAAGAGATTCAAACAAAATCGCAAAAAGCAATATTTGATTGGTTATACTTACTAATTATTGGCTTTGTAATTATTTGGATTTCATATGCTCTAAATATTTTGGACGATGAGGTTCCTTATATTATTGGTCCTATTATGTATTCTTTTACTATCTATTTTTTAAGCTATAAAGCATTTCAACTGAATGCCACAGATATTGATGGAGAAGCTTTTAGAGAGAATGATAACACAGCGTTATTTGATGAAATCTCTAAATTAATTATCGTTGAAAAATTATATCTCGAGCCTGATTTGTCACTCTCAAAACTGGGGAGATTACTTGGACAGAGCACACAAAAAACGTCTTCGGTTATTAATCAATATGCGAAACGAAACTTTAATGATTTTATAAATTATTATCGAATTCAAGATGCAAAAAATATGCTTTCCAACGCAGAAAGTGAAAAATATACAATTTCTTCAATAGCATATGATACAGGGTTTAGTAGCCTTTCTTCTTTTAATAGTGCCTTTAAAAAGTATGAAGGTATTACACCTTCTTCTTATAGAAAAAAGCCAACTTAAAATAATCATCTAAATGTAAAATAGTTGAGTGCCTCGCTTGTAAGTTAGAATTTTAGGCAGACAAATTTATAAGTAGCAAAAACTATTTGTGCTAACGGATTTGATACGCACCAAAACTGCTATTGCTTTTATACATTCTTGTAAGTAGTTTATTTGATCTTTATCACAATTTTACCTTTCGCTCTTCCTGATGCAAGGTGTGTGAAGGCTTCAATACTCTCAGAAAAGGAATAAACTTTATCAATAATTGGTTTAATTATTTCATCTTCAATCAATGATTTTATCGCACCTAAATGGGAACCATTCGGATGCATAAAAATAAATTTATAAGTCGCATTCTTAGCACTAATAAGTTTAGATAATTCCTCTGGCAATTTGTAGTCAGTCATCCCGAACATTTTAGCGCTTTCTTCATCTAGCGGACCGACAACACTAACAACTTTACCACCTTGTTTAATTACCTCAAAGGCTTCTAAAGTATAGTTTTGACCAAGTGTATCGAATACAATATCTGCGTCTTTAACGATCGTTTTATAGTCTTCTGTTTTGTAATCAATTACGCGGTCTGCTCCAAGCTCTTTAACCCATTTTACATTCGTTGTACTTGTAGTAGTGTAAACGTAGGCTCCTTTTGATTTTGCATACTGAATCGCGAAACTACCCACACCACCTGACCCTGCGTGAATAAGAATTTTGTCATTTTCTTTAATGCAGGCAAATTCTAAAGATTGTAAAGCGGTAAGTCCTGCCAATGGTAAACTAGCTGCCTCTTCAAAAGATACATTTCTAGGTTTTTTTGATACTGCCATATTATTCACAGCGACATATTCTGTTAATGTACCAACTTGTTCTTGAGGTACTCTTGAATAAACTAAGTCTCCAATTTCAAAATCACTTACTTTAACTCCTTTTTCTACGACTGTTCCACTCACATCGTAGGCAATGGTACTAGGTAATGGAATGGGAAGGAAACTTTGCATGTTTCCTAAGATTATACTCTTGTCTATTGGATTGATAGCAGCAGCCTTAACTTCGATAAGTACATCATTATCTTGTACAGTTGGTTTACTTACTTCATTAAAGGCCAAACTATCTTTAATGTCCCCATATTTCACTAATTGTAATGCTTTCATTTTTGTATTTTTTGATTAATTCTTCCAGATATGATTCTATTAATTACAACGATTGGTGTATTGTATGTTGCGTAAGCCACTAAGATAATAAAAAGGATAGTGCTTAGACAATTCGTGAGTCCCGAAGCTTAGCGACAGTGATACTGTTTACCTGCTTTCAGTAATTAATTATCTCTCTCATTGTACCTCGTTATTCTTGCGTTGTTGTTAATTCAGTCAGATATTTTTTTGTGTATTTTTCTCCGAAATTGTCAATCGTAATTGCAAATGCGAAATGTAAAATAAGAGCTGTAATTATTCCAAAAAAGACAGACTTTGGACTTAAAAATGTCATTCCAAAAATAAGCACCACAATCAAAATTCCGTATGCCAATTTGAGCCAAAAGAATGATTTTAATGCCTTTTCAGTCGTTAAGGTTTCTGATTCTAAAAATTCCGTTTCATTATTTTTGTGTTCCGAAATTTTATCATCTATTTTTTTTTGGTATTTATAATACGTTGGAAACATTACCGCCATTTCTAAAACTCCGATTACAATCATTGTTATAGCAAAGCTATTGTGATTAGAGAGTAATAAAAATAGCAAGCCAACAAACAAGGAAACTATGCCTATTATACCTGTGAGCAGATATAAAGATTTTTCGCTGTTCAAAAATTCGATTATCCATTCCATATTTGTTGGATTACTTTCCAAATTCTCTATTATTTTCGATTTTAAATTATGCTTTTGATATTTGCTTTGCCTTCAGTTTATAATCCTGATATAATGCGTTGTTCATTTCGTACATATCAATAAATCCCCCAACCTCAATCATTTCCAATAAAGTGAGGTTACATTTTTGAATTCGAGGGAAATTATCGCCATTATCGACACACTCAATTTCATAATGTCCTTTTGCGTGTAGAACGATATTTCCGTCTTGTAAATGTTGATAGATATAATCGAAACTTAATGCAGCTTTTTGTTTATCTACTAGTTTTATAGTCATTGCAAATGGTCGGTGAGAATGTCCCCAATCTTTATTTAGTTCATTGAAACTATCTTCAAAAGCTTGAACTCCGACGAGATTTCCGCTCGGGCTTAACCATTCAAATCCGTCTTCATAAAGCATTTCATGAACCAATGAAAAATTCGTGTTTTTATTTTCATACAATGAAAAAAAACGGTGCATCATAGCTTTAATTCGATATACTCTTACTTTCTCGTCGTTTGTCATAATCTACATGTTTAATACTATTCTCGATATTTTTATTAGGTGGTATAACGCATAACTATAATGAGTGTGGATTTGAATGTACTAGCTTTTCCGTCCACGTAAAAGTGACACTTTTTTAAATTTATTAATAGTACCAGACTATCCAAGTCCTACCAAAGTTTCGTGACCAATAAGGCCCCATTCATTGGTAGGTGTTGTTAGGCAGAGTTTCTATTTTTACAAGGCTAAGAAGATAGTTCGGTAAAATTATAGTGAATCAGCTACTCTACGATATTTAACATCTCTTTAATATGGTTTTTAAACCCACTAAGTGTTTTAGTTAGTACTTTCATTTGATCAGCTGCTTCCACCCAGTTTTTTTGCTCAATCGCTTCTCGTACGCCTGGCAACGTTTTAACTCCGTAACCTGTATAAAACCCAGGTGCATAAATTTGGTGTTTGTACCACGGCCGTCTAGGCAACCCAATTTCATTAGATAATGCCCGCTCCGATAACAATAGCTTCTCATTTAGCTTCGTGTTTTGAGTCTGATCTAGTTTGCTTAAATCCTTAGCTGCAAAAGCAGAAATAACTTCACTTAACGCTACCAACTCATTTTGAAGAGGAGTGAAATCCAAGTAAGGAATTAATTCCTTTTTTACAGGTTTTATAAATGTCTTTTTAGGATCTGCGGAGAGTTCGAAAACATTTTTTTCCACCAATGTATTGTGTTTCTCAACGGCTGTCCGCATATCATTGGTTAGTTTGATTAATTCTGACATATATCCTGAAATTGTGCTGTTCCATTGTTGAAATTCAAAAGGTAACAC
>RCNB010002784.1_pt1 | contig 10632 bp, 12 predicted proteins | sample 2041321 | NCBI WGS metagenome assembly RCNB01 (sample SAMN09708232, study PRJNA481090) | Marine sediment metagenome, whole genome shotgun sequencing project.
TACTATCCTATTTCCTAATGGTAAATTACTAATACTTCCATTTTTGGACAAATACATGACCATATTATCAAACGCATGTTTATTAGCTATATCACTATCTCTTTGAGTATCTTCAACTATTGCTGACCAATTAGAAATTTGATTTTTTAATTCTTCATTCTTAATAATGTTTAATTGACCAGAATTGATGATTTCGTTAATAGTGCCGCTATTGGCATCAAAGCTAAAATAGTCAAATGTTACACTAATTAAGCTGTCTATTTCATTTGAGTTTATGGCGTTCCTATTTGGTGTAGTTAATTCATGTAAATTCAATGAAGCATTATAGGCATCAATGGTTGCTTGATTGGCTAGTTTTAATAGTTTAAAATTTTCTAGCAGATTAACCTTTAAAGAAATGAGGATAACTTGTTCTTTTATTCCATCTTTCCTTTTCTCATTCCAAGTATTAATTGAAAGTGCAATTAAAATCCCAATGACAACCAATAGAATTTCTCCAATGGCATATTTAAAATACTTGCCAGTTTTATTTTCCCCCATAAGGTCGTAGCGTATTTTTCTAAAGAATTTAATCATTGATTAATGGTTGGTCATAATGATGCACAACGCTCAGTATATGCGCAGTGTGACCGCTTAGGAAGCATTATCGCATATACATTGTTGTGCGTTCGTGTTTTTATCACTCTATTCAGAATTTTAGCAACCTACGTGAATAACTGAACGTATCCTTAGAATAGATCAATAAATAGGTGCCTTTTGCTATGTTGGACAAGTCGATTTGGTCATTTGTCTTGACTATTCGATCCTGATAGACTTGTTTGCCCATAAGGTCATAGATGAAAAGAATCCCGCCCGTTATCTCCTTTGATATAGTAATTCTCAATTCATCAGTAGCAGGATTAGGATGAAATATTGGAGCACTTACGATTGCGAGGTCCTCTACGCTGGTCGTATTACAGGATTGAGAGAAATCGATCTGGGGCGAAGACTGTAAGGTGTTGTTAAAATCTATTAGCGCATTATTGTCATCGTTGAGTGAATAATCCAGCCATAGCTTCAAATATTCGAAGGTAATTGCTTGCTGCTCTTCTCTAGTAATGTCCAGTGTAGAACCACAGAATGATTCACCAAGCGTACAATTAAAATCATCATCAGCGAAATAGCAATGACCTCCATTCAGTATGCGGATATGTGTTTTACAATCAGAGGCCAAATTAGAATACATGAGGCTTTGATTTTGATCAGGGGGAGTGACGCAATCATCATTGCCAGAGAAGACAAGCGTAGGCATCGTAATATCAAGTGCAGCTGAAATTGCGGATGGATTAGTTTCTGCAGCTGCGAAATTGATAAGTGTACTGATGGTCGGTTCATTTTCTGCTCCAAGAAATGACGCCCCTCCGCCCATAGAGTGCCCCATAAGCGCAGTTTTTGGCGCCAACGCATTAAAGAGCAGTGAAGAGATGTCCTCATTTTCATTCTGCATCTGAGTGGCAACAAACTGTAAGTCTTGCCCGAAATTCTCGTGGCTCGGAGTGAAACTCATTTCAGTTGTGGGAAAGCATAACACATATCCTTCTGGAACTAGCTCAATCCAAAAGTTCTCATATGACTCCCAGCTCATTAAGAATCCATGACCAAAAACTATTACAGGAAAATTTCCTGAAGCAACTGGGGCATCTTCCCCTGCATTGTCAGCTGGATAATAGATTTCGGTTTCAATGTCCCGGTTTCTATCGCTATCGTAGAATACAATAGAGGTGTGTCCTATATCGAATGGCTGTGCAAGACTATTTGCAGAAATGCAAAGTATGGCTACAAGAAGTACATAAGACTTTGATTTCATCTCGATTATAGTTTTAAAATGGCCTCACCATATTGATTTCGCCCTCTACTTCGAATTCGCAATTGATAGAATGACGCACAACGTGACCAAGAGTATGGAATGTGACAAAGGCGGAAGGCTCGCGATAGCGAGTCGAGCGCGGTGGCTTTGTGTGGTCTAGTCTATATAGATTGTTAAGCATTTTTTCTCACGTAAATAGATCTTTGATCGTCCTCATCGGAAGAAACATCTTTCCGCTATCAGGTAGAGCAATGAAGCCGAATTTAGCATAGAATTTCTCAGCATCAGTATCCAATGGGTCTACAACAACTGCGTATGAACCAATGGAACTTGAAGTCTCAAAGCTCATTCGAAGCGCATCGATAAGCAACAATTTACCAGCTCCAGTTCCGTGAAACCTCTTGTCGACTGCGAGCCTACCCATTAGCGTTGTAGGAATTGAATCGTATGACGATGGTAGCTTCTTTCGAAAACTATCAGGGATATACTTAGAATCTACTCCACTATTCGACAGCGTGAAATAACCTTTGACTAGCCCGCTCTCGGAATCTTCCCAAACGAAGCAAGCAGCTAGTTGTCTTTTGACATCCTGCTTTGCTTGTCGATGAAAGTAGTTATCGAGAATCGGCTTACCACAGGAAAATTCGGCCTTCTTGTGCTTTGAATTCAGTAGTTCGGTCAGTGAGCTCATTTGGAGATGTACTCCTGATATTCCTTGGCGGCCTGCATCAAGCTCTTATTGGGCTTCTTTCGTCCAGTAAGCGCTTTAAAGAATATTTCGCTATCCTTTTTCGATGCAACAATTCGCTCCCTTTCCTCAATTAGCTCTTCGGCTCTTTCCTGAACTGTTCGAATAACGAAGTCCGTTAGGTTTCTATAGCCTCCGAGAGTAGCCGCTCTTTCAAAAAAGAGTTTTTGCTCCATTGAGAGTCGCGTGTCGAATCTCGCATTACTTTGATTTGGTGTCGCCATGCTTTCTGAGTTTTGACAAATGTACGTGCAATATCCGTACCGAACAAATATGTACGGTATTTTCACGTACAGGGGTTTCAGAAGGTCTGAGTCGAAAATCAATCGCGAGTCTTTGTACCACTATTCATATGTGGTGATATTCGACCCAGCAAGCACGTCTACTCCAACATTCGGCACACTTAGCACGTCACGTTGGCACGTCTGCTCTGGGATTCGGCACATGGCGCGTCACGAGTCAACGTCTACTCCAACTCACTACAATCAGCATTATGCATAACGTTTTGGCTAAACTGCGTTTTAATGCAGTTTAGGTTTTGTTATGTTTAGTTTTCTTCTAGCCAAGCAATTATATAATCACCTAGTTCTTTCCTTTTGTTTGTAAATGAATGGTCAGATTCAATAATTTTATATTCTGCAATGTCTTTTAGCTCGCCTGCCCATTCATGACTCCAGTCGTCATCATCTATTATGAGCACCTTTTTAGAAGCAAGTTTCGATGAATACGTCAATACATTATAGTCAGTTTTATTGTCAAGTAGTTCCTGTACAAACTCTCTTGGATTGCAGTTCAGCATGAATGATGACCTAACATAATTTTGGAACCCTTGCAAAGAATCAATTGAAGTAACTTCCCTCATCCCATAACCATAGTTTGCCGCTGATAGTGCGACAATTTTCTTCACGCGATCATCTTGAGCCCCTTTGATTAAAGCTAAACCGCCACCTAAGCTATGCCCCACAAGAACAAACCTGCTTGTGTCGATACGCATTTTAGAAATGATAGCCGTGTCCGAAAAGAAATCAAGAACATGACCAATGTCTTCTAGGCAATTTGAGTAGCTATATGTACCCTGGCTTCCCCAAGCCCCTCTATAGCTGAAAAATATTGCATTCCTTCCGCTTCTTCTTACATCTTGAGCGAGATCCAAATTTCTTTCATTTCCAGGTATACCATGTAAAAATATAACGGTTTCTTTTATTTCTTTACCAGATGCGATTAATGCATATACGGCTATTGAATCACCCTCAATGCCAATTGCCATTTCTTCGTTAAAAGTGCTGTATTCCTCTTGGCCTTCCTGAGCGCTGACGTTTATTCCTAAAATAAGGAAAAAGGAAATAATAATATTTTGTTTTTTAATCATGGTTTTCAATTAAACATAACGTAACCAATGTATGGCATGTGGCTTGGCAAAAGCAGATCTTTCATCAGACTGCCGTGTGCTGGCTTTGTGCGGCCATATGCTATTACACCTCTTAAGCTTGTCCTGTCTTTAAATTCATTCCCTAATCTAAGAAGGAACAGAAGAGCGGACTAAGACCTTTATTACTCGTGAGTAACATCTCGTCAACATGGATGGTCCCCGCTCTTCTTCTGTTTTCATTGCGATCAGTTCTGTAGTCCTCAAGAGACTGTTTTCAAGCGCTGTGCTGAGCTTGTCGAAGTATGGATGCAAGTCGACAGACATTGTTCTTTCTGTTAAATCAAATAAACAATGGCCCAACAGTATGAAGTTACAGAATTCGTAGGAATAGATATCTCTAAAGCAACCTTTGACATTCATGGAGATGAAATAGGTAAGAAGGAGCATGTCAATGACAAGAAAGGCTTTAAACATCTCCTGAATAAGCTGGAGAAAGATAGTTGCTGTGTGATGGAAGCAACTGGAGCGTATCATCATAGACTCGCTCAATTCCTTTACGACAATGACAAGATGGTGAGTGTTCTGAATCCACTAATCGTGAAGCGATATGGTCAGATGAAACTCAGACTCAATAAGAATGACAAGGCAGATGCTCAGCTCATTGCGGACTACGCCACAGATCATGGCGTAACTCTCTGGGAGCCGCTGCCAGCGTACATTGAGGAATGTCGATCCATACAAGCGTCAATCTCCATTTATACCAAACAGAGCCTCAACTCAAGAACAGGATCGAACTGCTCACGAGTCGGGGAGAAAAGACTGGGATAGTCGTACGCTCTGTGAAGCGTCAGCTCAAATCACTGCAGAAGGAAAAAGAAAATCTCGAATCAGAAATGATGAAAATCCTTAAGCAACACGATCAGGAGCTACTCACTTGTCTGATGAGCATCCCTGGCATCGGTCCTAAGTCGGCTATGTTCTTGATTGCCCACACCAATGGGATGAGGGACTTCCAATCAGCTAAACAGGTGATCTCGTTCTTGGGATTAGCACCTATGGAAAGGACCTCTGGCACAAGCATAAGAGGTGTATGGAGAATCAGCCATAGAGGCAATCCAAAGTTGAGATCGGCCATGTTCATGTGCAGCTTCACAGCTCACAAACACAACCCTCAATGCAAGGCCTTATTTGAACGATTAGTAGCTAAGGGGAAGTCTCCTAAACTGGCGCTAATAGCGGTGGCTAACAAGCTCTTAAAACAGGCTTTCGCAATATCAAAATCGAGAATACCATATGATAAAGCATATCGGAGTGTAAAGCCCTGTTAAAGAAATAGATAGGAGAGTGAAAAGTAATTGAACTAGGACTTGTTTCTTAGCTCAGTTCTTTGTTAGCACCTTTTTTATTCGTTCTAGGGAATGTCATTATGCAGACACATTCCAATCAATCTTTCATTTTTGAAGTACATCCTTATTTGATGTCCAAAACTATTCTTCGCTAAAGGTCTTCCTTTTCGATTTTGTTTCCCATCATAGGCAGAGTCTCCAATGAATTCCCAGTACAGGATTTCTATCTCTTTGTCTGTTTTGACTGAGTTTGGTTGCCCATAGACGTCAATAGCTTTAGAGCGGTTATCGCCTAGTCTAAATCCTTTGTTTGATCTAAAAAAAGAAGTATCAACTTCATTAAGTGTAGGGAAAATTCCAGGAAACAATTCTCTTTTAAGACCTAAATTGGCTATCTCATTGCCAGGTAGGGGTTTGTGGAGTACCATTTCTTCAATTAGGTCAGCCGGAACCAAGTCGTCATTAAAATGAAAAGTTGCATACCTGTAATTGTCGGTATAAAGGGCAATTGCTAAAGTTTGATTCCCGCTGCTAAACCATAGTCCATTAAAACTTAGAATGGGCTCCTCCAGATATTTCGCTGAATTGAACATGGCGTTCGTCACGGGGTAATCGTCTACGTTGAATGATGGAATTGAATGGGTTAAATAATTACTATGATCACTTTCAACTACTGCCGTGTTTTCATTCTCGGCAGTGTGGACTCCATCAGTTGAATTTTGGTCTAAGCCTCCATTGACTATCGGGGTGTCCTTTTGATCAGTTCTTTCAGTGCTTTGCTTCTTTTGTTCCGTTCCGCATGAAGTTGACCCAAGAAACAAGAGTAGTACTATGATTGAAATTCTGCTCATTCCTCTTTAATTGGTGCTAACGTATAACCTGTATGGACTGTGGCTTGACGGAGCGGTCGCAGACCGCTGGTGCGTTAGCTTGCGGGGCCATAGGCTATACAGAATGTTGTGCTATCGTTTTTCTTCACGCTGCCGTGAGTTCAATATTCAAGTTCAGCGCATTGGCTAGTAACACGAAGTTTGACATCCTCAAGTCCTCTCCATTTTCAATTCGTGAAATGTATGGGCGTTTCTTTCCCACCTTAACAGCGAGATCTTCTTGACTCAACTTCAATTCCTTTCGTCTAGCTTTGAGTATCTCACCAAAGTAGTACGAGAAGGCTTCATCTCTGAATTCCTCACGCTTCTTGGTTCCACGCTTTCCGTGTTTCTTATCTAGATATTTGCTTGCGCTTATTGTCTTTGCCATAACGCTCATTTTTCGTTCGTGTATTCCTCCAATAGACGTTCAGCTTTCTTGAGTGCCTTCTTGTAATCCTTGTTCGCCTTTTTTACAAAGCCGTTCAAGAGGACTACTTTTTTCGCTTCAATGAAATTCAGATGGTCAATAGCGAACAGGATTATCCTGTATTCGCCACCTGCTCTTACCCTCATCTCATAGAAGGTGCTGGATTCAATCTTCTTAACGAATTCCTTGCTGACTACTTTGACTTCGAGCATTATCTGCAATACGTAGTCGAATTTCTCGTCAGCACGTTCGTTCAGCGATTCGATGAACTCCTGGCACTCAGCTGTGATGTCTATATCTCTCACAACGCTAATGTAACGAATAAGTTACATATCGCCAAATACAATTTAGATACTGTTGGTCTGAATTGAATGAAACACATAGCACGTCTAACATAAGATTCGGAACACAGTAAGTCTGCTCCAATATTCAGTCACAACGAACGTCTACGCCAAGATTCGGTACAAAGCATGTCACCAGTCAAAGTCTACTCAAACTCACGCGAACTGGAATGAAGCCTAACGTAACATGTATATGGCAAGGAGCTTGGCCTGCGCGTAGCTTTGAGCGGCTCTTTGCTATATATCGTGTTAGACACTTTTCACACAACCAAGTTCGTCAATTAATCGGTTAGTTGAGTTCTGCGCGAGATAGTACATGCCTAAAAAAGCATGGCTCGTGACTTCAGTGAAGCCACGAGCCATACTCTGCTAGAATAGGATGGTCTGTGTTCTCAATTCAGCTGCTCTAATAAGGTTTTAGCAGCAAGCTTGCCTAATTCATTCGAAGCCAAAGGACTCGCACCCGTTATTAATTTTCTATCCACGACTACTGTTTGATCGGACTCAGTATTGATCACGTTTGCTCCTAAGCTCTTCAACTTTTCGCTTAATCCCGAAGTCATATGACCTGGCAGATATCCGATCATTGGCGTCTGTTCATCCACTGCATCTGGGAATACGGCCATATTGTATCCTTCATAAAGGAACTTTTGATCATCAAGTGTAGTTGATAAGAAAGAGCCTGGCCCATGGCAGAGACTGATTGTAAACAGATCATTCTGATGTGCCCAGTTCAATACCTTTCCAACGTTGCGGTCTTCAGGAATTCCTAACATGGCTCCATGTCCGCCAGGTACAAATACAGCAGCATAAGATTCCGATTCAGCCAATGATCTATCGATGAAGTCTTGAAGCTTTCTTGGCTTCTCAAATTTTGATTTGAGCTCATTGTAGATGGCCTTAACATGCTCATCCTCTTCTGGAAAAGCCCACATTTCGAAAACCACTGGCTTTCCAGTTGGGGTAGCTATTTCAAAGTCAAAACCAGCATTCTTCAGATGTAACATAGGTAGCAAGGCTTCCACAGGATGATTTCCGGTAGAAAACATCTTGTCATTCAGCATCTTGAGATTCTTTTGCTCAGTGAAGATCACTAGGATCTTCGACCGATCACCTTTATACTTTGTGTATTCTATATTTTCAAAATCGGTCGTTTGGACAGTCGCCAGCTTTAAGGCAAGCGCTGAAGGACTATAGGAACCATCCGCCTCTAATTTTGGTCTGGTTGTTACGTATAGGGCAATGCAAACTAGGACAATGATTGCTCCTAATCCAATGAGAATTTTTTTGATCATGATTTTTTTATATTTAGATAGGCCTGAAAAGCCTTAGGCTATTTTTACTACGATTTTCCCTTTTGCTCTGCCCGATGCCAGGTGTGTGAATGCCTCAATGCCTTCTGAGAACGCATACACTTTATCAATGATTGGTTTGATTTTGTCATCCTCGACCATTGATTTTATCTCATTTAAATGCGCTCCATTGGGATGCATGAAAATGAATTTGTAAGAGGCTCCCTTCGCGCTAATTAGTTTCGCTAAGTCCTCTGGTAATTTGTAATCAGCCATTCCAAACATCTTAGCACTCTCTTCATCAAATGGGCCAATAACGCTCACGACTTTTCCACCTTGCTTGATTACCTCGAAGGCTTCTAGGGTATAGTTTCCCCCAAGAGTATCAAATACGACATCTGCATCTGACACGATGGACTTGTAGTCCTCCGTTTTGTAGTCAATGACTCTGTCTGCACCGAGTTCTTTGACCCAAGCTACGTTGCTTGTACTGGTTGTGGTGTACACATAAGCCCCTTTGGCCTTGGCATACTGAATGGCCAAACTGCCTACGCCACCAGAACCAGCATGGATGAGCACTCTGTCATTTTCCTTGATTCCAGCATATTTCAAAGACTGCAATGCAGTAAGTCCTGCCAGCGGAAGACTAGCAGCTTCTTCAAATGAAATGTTTCCAGGCTTTTTTGATACCGCCTGAACCGTTACCGCAACAAATTCTGCCAGCGTGCCCATTTGTTCCTGAGGCACTCTTGAATAGACTAAGTCACCTACTTCAAAGGAGGATACGTCATCGCCTTTTTCAACTACGACCCCACTCACGTCATAAGCGACCGTGCTAGGTAGTGGAATTGGAAGCATGGCTTGGAGGTTCCCAAGGACAATGCTCTTGTCAATGGGATTAATGGCCGCGGCCTTGATTTCTATCAGGACATCAGTGGCCTGAGCTGCTGGTCGGCTCACTTCGTTAAAGGCCAAACTGTCTTTGAGCTCACCGTATTTCACGACTTGCAATGCTTTCATTTTCTTATCCATCGATCTGTATCTTTTTGTTCGATACAAAGGTGGATCATGGGCTTCCGCCAAAAAATGACCTATGGTAAGAAATCTATCTTTTTGAGATTTCAGCTCGAAGACGGCTCAAGCTTTCTTGGGTGACACCCAAGTATGATGCGATGTGATAATTCCGAGTATACTGCTCTATATCGGGGTACTGATCCAAGAACAGATCATATCTCTGAGAAGCAGTCAATTGTAATTGATTCAAGATCCTCTTTTGCAGACTTACAATATGACGTACTAAATTCCCCCTTTGAAAAGGTTCGAGCTCAGGGAATCGGGTTAGAATTTCATCTAAATCTTGTGCGTTGAATTCGATCAGCTTCGCTTCTGTAAGACACTCTATTGTTAGCGTGGCATCTTCATCACCATAGACGGCAATGAAGTCGCTTATCCACCAGTCCTTTATAGCGAATTGCATGGTGTGCTCTTTGCCATTACTATCGGTGCAGTATGATCTTAAACAGCCACCCGTTACGAAATAGACCTTGGTGACCGCTTGTCCTTGACGAATTAGAACCGCCCCCTTTGGAGCGACTTTCTCAGTTGAGATAGACCTCAGATGCTTCTCCGCTTCTACACTCAGAGCTATGCTGCTCTTTATTTTTTCAATCAGTTCTTCCAAGCGTCAATGGTAGGGTTAATCAATTACAAGGGAGATTTTTTAACACAAACCTCTTGTTCGCAAGTACCTCAGGGCTTAGACCTGCTTCCAAATAGATTTGCATGTGCATTCTTACGACTTAAGCGATTGATTATTCGACACACATAGTACGTCTACTCCAAGATTCGGTACATAGTGCGTCTACTCCAATATTCAGCCCATGTAGTTCGTCACGCTAGCACGTATACTCCAACTCACGCTAACGAGCATTGTGTCTAACGAGCCAATCTGTATGGACTGTGGCTCTGGAAAAGGCGTAATTTTTTCCAGTACGCCAGCGCGGGGCTTTGCGCGCGCCATAGGCTATACAGGGTGTTAGAGCACGTTTTCATTTGTTGTTTCCTTATTCGGTCAAGTAACTCAATCCTTCAAAAATCTTCCAAATAAGCGTCCTTCTTTTAAGGCTATGTCATAAATGTACACTCCTTTCGAGAGAGACTCAATGTTCAAAGAGATGGAGTTGTCAGAATAGTCATACGTTACATTTTGTTCTTTTCCCTCAAGGCTATATGTCTTGATTTATTCAACAACTCCGATTATTTGATTCAAAGCAATTCTGACTTCTGTAGTTGCTGGATTCGGAGCAATTGAATGCGGTATAGAAGGAAGTTCAGAAAGCGAGGAAGGCTCCTCGCCAATCCATGCGATATGCTCAAGTTCGATAAACTGAC
>RCNB010003646.1_pt1 | contig 10631 bp, 9 predicted proteins | sample 2041321 | NCBI WGS metagenome assembly RCNB01 (sample SAMN09708232, study PRJNA481090) | Marine sediment metagenome, whole genome shotgun sequencing project.
GTTGTTTTTATTCTATTATCGAGGAAAAATTAGCCCCAAAACGCATCAAATATAATCCGCCCATCCCATTCAAGGAAGACCAATTTGATCAGCAAGGCAGGGATACCGGTAATCGACGCTCACGCCCACTACTTCACAGCCAACACCATGAAGAACTGGCTCACAAGGGGCAGGACCGTGAAGAGCTTCACGTCTCGAACCGCGTCACGCACGGACATGACTAGCATCGAGCTCCCGGATGAGAACTGGGACACAGCCCAGAAATGGGTTGACGAGCTTGACAGGTACGGAATCGAGACCATGGGAGTCATGGTGGGGGTCGAGGCATACGACGAGTTCCTTGAGACCATGAAACGGTTCCCGGGGCGGTTCATAGGGTACGCCAACATAAACCCAGCCCAGCCAGATGCCGCTGACAAGGTGAAACAAGCCGCCAAGGACGGTTTTAAGGGGATCAAGCTATACCCGTCAAGCTGGAAGGGCCTCAAGGTCTACGACGAGCCGTGCTATCCAGTTTATGATGCCTGCCTTGCCAATGATATGCTGGTTTTCCTCCACTTTGGGATAACCATCGGCGGCCAAGCCGACCTGCGTAACGGGAACCCCATTGAAATCCAGGTTCCAAGCAGGGATTACCCCGACCTCAACTTCATCATCGCCCACTTCGGCGCCGGCTGGTTCAGGGAAGTACTCATGATGCAGTACCAGACCGACAACGTGTACGGCGACAGCAGCGGCAGCAACAGCTGGATGAAGTACCTGCCCTACGATATCGACCTCAAGCAGATCTTCAGAAAGATGATCACCACGGGAGGAAGCCACAAGGTGCTCTTCGGGACAGACAGCACCTTCTTCCCCAGGGGATGGAGGATAAACATCCTTGAAGCCCAGGTACAGGCATGCAACGAGCTCAAAGCCGACGGCGTAATCAACGACGAGGACATCTACAAAATCTTCTACGGCAACATCAAAGAGATGGCACACCTCTAAAACATAATATAAACACCCGAGACGCACCCATGTCTCATGGATGACGCCGAGCGTAGATCGATTCTCAAGGTTCTCTACGTCACAATATTCCTGACGGCAACTGGGCTCGGCACAACAACGTTCCTACTACCCGTCTACGCGGAAACCCTCGGGGCCAGCTACACTGACCTTGGTTTGATTGGGGCCGTCGGCAACGTTGTCTACACTGCCCTCACCCTCATCTGCGGCTACATGCTTGACAGGTACGAGAAAGTGAGCCTCTACCTAGTCTTCACCGGCATCGGGGTGGCCACAATGGCGTTGTTCTCGTTCGTCTCAAGCATCCCCCAGATACTGGCAGTCAGGGCACTCCTCGGGTTAGCCTCAGCAACTTTCTGGGTCGCAGCGAGCACACTGACTGCACAGATCTCTCCAAGGGAGGAACTGACACAGTCCCTCGGCAGGTATAACCTAGCCTGGATCGCGGGTTTCACAATCGGTCCCTACGTTGGTGGATTGGTATCCAGTCTCTACGGGTACACCCTGTTCTTCTACAGCCAGGCGGCACTCATCACGGTAAGCCTTGTGCTGGGCCTAACGAGGATAAGGGGCAGGATAGAGTTGTTGAACGTTTCGAGCCACGGTAGAGCCACCCTAGGAGAACTGCGGCCGCTAACCCTCGCCTACCTCACCCTGATTCCCTTTACATTTGTCCTCGGCATCTACATGGCCATAATTCCGGGACACATGAAGGTTGTGGGGCTCACTGCCGCAATAATAGGCCTGCTCCTAACGGTGACCAACGGGGTCAGGGGCCTCGTTTTCCTCAATGTCCATCAACTCGCCAAGTGGGGGGCGTGGCGATCGATGTTCACGGCATCCCTTTTCATGGCTGCTTCCATGTTCCTAGTTAGATCGGGCGGGGACGCTATGAGCTTCGGGATACCCCTGGTCTTCTACGGGATAGGTTCAGGCATCATGACCCCCGTTGCCCTGGATTTCATCAGCAAACGAACCCCCGAGAGGCTAAGGGGGACAGCAATGGGGGTCCACGAGGCCATCTACGGTATTGGAATGTGCCTTGGGCCGTTGATCGGCGGAGCCATAGCGGACAGCTACTCGGCGCACACGCTCTACACGATCCTCGTGGGGGTGGCGCTTCTTATCATGCCTTTCGCGTATCTCATGACCCGTGAGCCCAAGCCTTAAACCTGAAACCATCATCAGGTTCCCTGTGCCGAGGAAGAGGAGAAGACGGGGCTACCCTGTAGCGGTTCTAGTCGGGCTTGAGAACAAGCGCGCCATATTCTGGAACGTTTTCAGCAACTCCGTTAAAGCCGGTGAGGTGAAGAAGTGGGTCGATAACGAGTACAACTTCTTCGAGGCCCTAGTGGACGAGCTCAGGCCATCCATCAAACAGGGAGTCAAAACCGTGCTACTTGCCTCGAAGGATAAGAAAAAGTATGATGGGTTCATCGGGCACATCGAGAAGCATCAGGGTTGGATGCTGAAGGGCTACGAGCTCAACAGGGTCTCATTCCAGTACGTCGAGGGGTCGGCGAGGGACGTCGACGCAGTGATGGAGCTGGTCAACGCCTCGGGTTTCAGTGACAAGATACGTCAAGCTGGGGAGGGAGACATGAGGCTGGTCATGAGCGTCCTTGAGAAGCGTCTGTCGTCCAAGGACGGCATCGAGACGTTGATGTTCTCGCTTGACGAGGCGGAGGACGCGGTTTACGGAGGAAAGGACGTCGAGTACATCATAACATCCCAGACGTTCCAGGAAAGGCATAGACGCAGGGTACAGCGGCTGTTCCAGGTAGCCGAGAACAAGGGAGTCAAGACAAGGGTCCTGCCGCCTGACTCGCCTCATATTGGACGAGTCGCCCAGTTCGGGGGACTCATCTGCCTTCTCAGGATAACGTAAATCAGGTGGGCCCTCAAAATCATGCCTCAGAACTGAATAGATCTATTATCGTCATTTTACTGGGGTAACAGGTGAACCCAGTCTCATTCAGTGGATGAGAGTAACCAAGGTCTTCGTGTACCCAAATGAGGGCCAAGGGGCCTCGTGGGATAGCAGTCCCTCTCATAGGGTGAGGTGACTGCGTTACTTTGTGGGGTGGTTTGACGTTTACCTGAATTAGAAGCCACGTTTTTACCCTCCTTTATCATAAAACCGCCTCTTTTAATCGAGAACGTGACAACAGTTTATCATCAAGTCATGAAAATATCCCTTGACTTATCCTTACAACATGAGAGTATTTCTATATTAAAAAAATTAATGCAATATGTTATTAATATATAATGAGAATATCAAGAAAAAAAACGGAGCGGCTGGAGAAAAAAGAAACTCTCATCAAACGAGAACGTCCCAGCTGCGGAAAAAGGGCTAGTAGCCCTCAAAATCAGGCATCGGAGACGAATTTTTGGACTTCCTCAAGGAACTGGCTAGGCTTGTAAGTGTCGATCATGGTGATTCCCAGCTTCTTCATCTCCTCTATACTCCTCTTGGTATAGGGCTTGAAGATGCTCTTGTGGGCCAGGGGAGATACGCATGCGCAGACCCGTGCGCCCATATTAGTCATCTTCTTGAGTATCTCGTAGTTGTCCTTGCTCTCCTGGGTTTCCTCGCCGGGCTGGGTGAGGACAAAGTCGCTGAATATGAAGACCATCCTGTCACCCCTGTCGCTGATATCCGTGATCTCGTTGTAACCCCACTCAAGGCTCTTCCCCGGCAGGGTTCCGCCCCAAGTCATCGAAGTACGCCCTTGACTGTAACGCTTCTCCATCTCCGTCGTGGTGAGGAACATCATGGACACAAGGTCCTCCACTATTGGATTCACGTTGACCTCGTCGTAGAAATCCTTGACGATGTGGGTGTTGGACTCATAGAAGCAGAGGCCGAACTTTTCCCTCCTGAGGCTCCAGAGCAGCGGCACCATGCTCATGATGCTGTAGCTGATGCTGTTGATCCCCTCAAGGTCGTAGAACATGGTGTTGCTGATGTCCAGAATGAACACGATGTGCCGCTTCTGCTTCTGACGCTTCCGCATCAGGAAATCGTCCCATCGGATATCATCTATGGACCTCCCCAGGTCCAGTATGTTGTCAAGGCTCCGCTCCTCGTCTATGAGATCGGTGTCCTCTCCAGGCTGGAACGGGATCAGGTTCCTGCTCTTGTTAAAGTCCTCTTTCCTCTCGAACTCGTGTCCAAGCTTCAGGAGTTTCTCCTTGAGGAGATTCATGAGCACCTCGCGGGCCTCCTTCTTGCGGAGGTCCTTGATGTACTTGACACCCGTCTTGATTATCTCGTCCTCGCCTGGACCGACGCCGATATCGGGCTTGTTCTCAAACTTCATGAACTGATCTGGAGCCGTCTCGTTGGCGGCCATACCCAGCTCGTTCTCAAGCCCCTTTGCGAAGGGGGATATCTCGATTTGATCATCACTCGCTTTCTGGAGGAGACTTAGGAAATCCTCCCCGTCTAGACTGGGTTCGGGCAATGGCTCATCGGGGTCCACGTTGACTAGGATCTCGGCGGCCATCTTCTCCGCGATTTGCTGGTTCTCGACGCAGCTCGTTATAACAGATACGTTAACCAAATCATTGAACGTAAGGTGGCCCTGCCTCATGTAGGGCGGGAGAAGGAGCTTACCCATGTTGATGCCTTGACGCGGGCTTGGCTTGTCCTCGCACTCGCGGTTCCGGCGCATACGTGAAATAAACTCAGGAATAAACCAATGCGCGTATCGGAAGGGGTAGGTCATATAGACGTTTTCCGACACTACCCAAGCCTCTTTGCCACTATCTCCTCAATTATCATGTTAACGTTCTTGCCTTCCTCACGTACTCGCATCTCCTTGCTGAGCACGGCAGGGGCGAAGAACCGGATAGCTGCGTTCTCGTCCTCGAAACGTTCGATGTACTTGTTCACCAGCTTGGTGAGGAAGATACCTGAACGGGGCGAGGCCGGGATCTCCAAGCTTGCCGTGTTCCTGGTATCATTGACAATTTCATAGATCTTGGTTAAGGCGCTCTCAGGCAAAGCGAAGGCAGGGGTGTTCTCCTTGATGATCTCCATCTCTGTCTCCTTGTCGGGGTAATCAAGCCTGATCCAGCTTCCCATACGGTCGACCAACACCTTGCTGAGCCTGTAAGTGCCCGCGGTCTCGATGGGGTTCTGTGTGGAAACGAACGCAAAGTTCTCGTGGGCCTTCACCATCCCGATGGGGAACAGGTGGTAGTGTCTCTCCTCAAGGGGAGCGATGAGGCTGTTCTGGGCGAACTCCGTTGCCCTGTTGAGCTCCTGGGCGACGAAGAGGCCACCCTCGACCATGGCCCTGATGAGTGGACCAGGCTCAAAGCTGCTGATATTCCTGCCGTTTCGTACGACAAGGGCGGGGTCAAAGCTTCCGATTAGTCTACTAGGGGTTACGTTCTCGTCGAAGAACACCTCGTGAAAGCTCCTTCCCGTGTCTTCAGCGACTTTACGGGCGAGGAGGCTCTTCCCTACCCCAGGTGGGCCAACGAGGCATGGTGTGATTCCAGTGTCAAGGCTGTCTTTGAGAAGATCATAGGCCTTCTGGTACTGTCCCTTGAGGATGACCTTATGCTCGATCTTGATGTTCTCTACGATGCTCTTCTCAAGCATCTTGCGGAAGCCCTGTTCCCTTTCCGACAACATTACTAATTCCAGTGGTTTACTGCACTGTATGATTTAAGGCTTGTATAAAATAATGTTGTATTATTACGACCAATTGAGACAAAAACGTTTTTTCTGAGGCAGTTTTTTCGGCAAATGCCCGTTAAATGGAAAATCTTGTATAGATTTACACTCACACTATCCTCTACCGAGGGATTAAATGGAACAACTGTTAGAGGACGTAAGGGTCTTGGATCTGACCCACGTGTGGTACGGTCCATGGTGCACATTGATGCTTGCCGAGATGGGTGCAGACGTAATCAAGATAGAGCCTCCTTGGGGTAGCCTGGGAAGACTAAGCCAAAGAGGACCCATGTATGGCGGGGCCAGCCCAACGTTCCATCACCTTAACCTCAACAAGAAAGACATCGCCTTTGATATGAAAAACGAGAAAGGTAAAAAGATCTTCAACCAACTCGTTGAAAAAAGCGATGTTGTTGTCACCAACTTCGTCCCGGGGACCATGGAGCGCCTGGGCATCGGGTACGAGAATCTCAAGAAGATCAAGCCAGACATTATCTACGCGGCCTTGAGCGGTTTCGGGGAGACTGGACCTTATACTAAGCGTCCAAGCTATGCCATGATTGCGGAGTCTCTTGCAGGGTTTACACGACAGCAGGGCGACAACGTTGACCCGGATGGACCGCCCTACACCATGACAGGGGCCTTTGGAGACCTTGCACCTGGAACGATGGCGGCAATGGCCATTATAGCCGCGTTACGTTACCGGGATAAGACCGGTAAAGGACAGAAGATAGACGTAGCCCAATTGGACACCATGTTCGCCTATAACGTCAACACCACCACCTATTTTGTCAGCGGCAAAGACGAAGCCACCCGTAGAATAGAGCAGGATGAGTTTAGGAAGAACATAATCAATATCGGCGGTATTCACCCGGTCAAGGACGGCCACATATTCCTCATGGGGTTCCGGGCCAAGGGGATGGAAAAGCTCAAGCAAGTGCTCGACGTCGACGAGGTGACCAAGGAGATGGTTCTGGACTTGATCAAGGACATGACTAGACAGGAGGCATCAGACTTTTTCGCAGACATCGGTCTTCCCTGCTCCATGATCAATTACGCCAGCGAATCCACATCTGACCCCCATTTATTGGCCAGGGGCATGGTCATCGACCTGAATCACCCCTTACTGGGAGATTACAAAGCGGTTAACTTCCCCATAAAGTTCAGTGAAACCCCCGGAGTGGTCCACAGCCCGGCCCCGCTCCTCGGTGAGCACAACGAGTTGATCTTGAAGGAGTACCTTGGCTACTCAGACGAGGAGATACAAGAACTATACAAGACAGGAGTCATTAGCCAGAGGCTAACCTGATTCCCTCCCCTCATTTTCAACTGAACACGGGAGATAACCCGGAAAATAGGTATTCGCGCGTTTGGCTAATAATTTATAATTATCTTGAACGCCCTTCCAACCTCATCTATATACTATTAATATTCAATAAAAACCATAAAGACAAGCTTAAATGCCAGCGTGGGTCGTTTTCAGTGAACTCGTTATTCTTAATAACCCTCGAGGGGAAGACTAACGATTAACAATGAGGGAAAACTTTGATTGAAATTAGATTTCACGGCAGAGGCGGCCAAGGAGCTGTAACGGCTTCAAGGATCATCGCCATAGCTGCCTATGAGGAAGGCAAGTATTCTCAGGCAATCCCAATGTACGGCACTGAGCGCCGTGGAGCGCCACTTACTGCTTTCGTCCGAATCGATGATGTCCGAGTCAGGGAACGTGAGCTCGTTCACAACCCTGGCATCAGCATCGTTCTCGACCCCCTTATCGCTAAAGAGCAGAGCGTGGTAGACAACCTACTTCCTGGTGGGCTCGTCATCTTGAACTCAGCAGAAGAGCCAGAGGACGTAAAGTTGGGCGGGGACTTCAAAATCGCCACCGTAGACGCTACAACCATCGCTCTCGAGACCCTTGGAAGACCGATCACTAACACAGCAATCCTGGGCGCGTTCGCCAAGGTTACTGGACTGATCTCCGTAGAGTCCATAGAGAAGGCACTCAAGAAGAACTTCCCTGGCAGGATAGGCGAGATGAACATCGCAGCTGTCAAGAGGAGCTATGCGGAAGTCAAGGGCCCGGTTCAGGCCACCGTCAAGGATGCACCTGCAGAGAAGGCCGACATCCACGTAGGTGGTTATGGTGTACTGAAAGACGTATCAAGCTGGAGGGTATTCACCCCCGAGATTGACGTCGACAAGTGCATCAGCTGCAAGGCCTGCTGGATATTCTGTCCCGAGACCGCGATTGAGTGGGATGAGGAGACAAAGAAGCCAAGCATCCGGTACAACGCCTGTAAGGGCTGCGGAGTATGTGCAAACGAGTGTCCAGTGGACGCTATTGAAATGGTGAGAGTTGAGGTTTAAAATGTCATATGAAGTAATGGTAGGAAACAAGGCAGCAGCGGTAGCCTGTAGGCTAGCCCGCGTTCAGGTTGCCAGCGCATTCCCAATCACACCCCAGACGACGATCACGCAGTATCTCAGCGAGATGCATGCCAACGCCGAGTGGGACTTTGACTTCGTCAACGTAGAGGGCGAGCTCTCAAGCCAGGTAGTCGTTCAGGGCGCTTCACGTGTAGGTGCAAGAACCTTCACATGTACAAGCGGACCAGGGCTCCTTTACATGCACCACCCCATGCAGGGCACGGGCAGTGGAAGGCTTCCTGTAGTCATGGCGGTTGTTCATAGAAGCTACAAGGGAATGCAGCCAGACCACAGTGACCTAATGTCACAGCAGTGGACTGGTTGGAGTCACCTTTACGTAGAGCACGCACAGGAAATTCTAGACAGCCTCCTGATGGCCTACAAGATTGCGGAAGACCCAAGGGTCAGAATCCCAGGGGCTGTCGGTTACGACGGTTACGTCTTGAGCTACACGGCCGAGCCTGTTGATATACCTGACCAGGCATTAGTTGATGATTGGTTGCCACCAAACAAGGCGATGCCAAGCATCCTCCCAGACGAAGTTGACCAGTCAACCTTCAGTAGGGGATGGGGCGGAGGAGACCCACAGGATCGATGGAAGAGTCACCACGACGCGATCCTCGGAATCGAGGACGTGCTCAAGGAGACCATGGACAGCTTCGACAAGACATTCGGTCGCCGCTACGGCAACGGAATGATCGAGGAGTACAGGATGGAGGACGCAGAGGTCGCCATCATGGCCATGGGCACCATCGCAGGCACATGCAAGGCCGCGGTCGACAAGATGCAGGCAGAAGGCAAGAAGGTCGGACTTATCAAGCTGAGGAGCTTCATCCCATTCCCAGAGAAGGATCTCACAGAGTGGGCGAGGAAACTAGGCGGAATCGCGGTTGTCGACAGGTCAATCTGTCCAGGCAAGGGCGGTCCCGTATTCAGCAAGGTAAGGGATACATTCTACGACATGGAAGATAAGCCTAAAATACTACAGTTCCACGCAGGTCTTGGCGGTAAAGAGGTAAGGGTTCACGACTTCGAGGCAATCGGAGACAAGATTCTTAGCTACGCCAAGGGCGGAAAAAAGTAACATGGGTTTAAGAGGTAGAAAAAAATGGCTGAAAGAATAACACGTGCACAGATCCCCATGAGCGAGATGACCATCACCCCAGGCAGCGCATGCCAGGGATGTGGTGCGGCTCTCGCCGCAAGGCTCGCGTTTAAGGCTCTTGGTCCCAACGTTATCAGGCACGGCATTCCATGCTGTCCAGACAGCGTAACCAAGACCCCAAGGACAGGAACAGTCTTCGAGGGCGGCGGCGCTCTCCTAACTGGAACTGCACACGGACTCAAGGCACTCGGCAGGTCAGACGTCAAGGCCGTCGCTTTCTTCGGAGACGGCGGTACCTACGACATCGGCTTCCAGGGTCTATCCGGCGCAGCTGAGAGGAACGAGAACGTCTTCGTCATCACAAAGGACAACGAGGCCTACATGAACACGGGCAACAAGTACTCAAGGACATCCACCACACCGGTCGGTGTTGCGAGTAGGGGCAAGGCCACTCACAAGAAGAACATCCCGTTCATCTTCGCTGCACACTACGTACCATACGTAGCAACTGCAAGCGTCGGTTACCCAGAGGACTTGATCGCCAAGGTAAACTTTGCCAAGGATATCGAGGGCTTCAGGATGCTCATCATTCAGGCACCGTGCCCAGTCGGTTGGAGGTTTGACCCTGCCAAGACAATGGATGTCGCAAGGTCAGGTGTTCAGACGGGCGTATGGCCACTGATGGAGATCCAGAATGGAGAGGACTTCAAACTGAACTACAAGCCAAAAGAGCTCAAGCCAGTCAGCGAGTACCTAAAGCCACAGGCAAGGTTCCGCCACATGACTGACGACGAGATCGGCGATGTTCAGGATTTCACGACCGCTCGCTGGGAAAGCCTTATCGACAACGACGCGAAAGGCAAGCTTATCATGTAAGCTTCCCCCCCTATTTTCTTTAATTTTATATCATCTTTTATACCCAAACACACTCTATGCCTTCCATCTTTGAGGTGTGGGCATGGGTCTGCGGAGTGTACTGAAGAAACCGAGGATACTTTTCGGTGGATTCCTCAGCCTCGCCACATTAAGCGTGATGAACGCCGCCTACACCAATGTCCTGGACTCCATCAAGTCGGATCTAGCCTTGACATACACATGGACAGGCGCGTTGATGTCCGCTTACTTCATCGGATACACCCTCGGCCAGATCCCCTGGGGGGTGCTGAGCGACAGGAACGGCAGCAGGCTCACCATGAGCCTCAGCGTTCTAGGGGTGAGCCTGTCAACCCTCCTGTTCGGGTTCAGTGAGACGGTAACAATGGCGGTTGCTCTGCGTTTCCTCTCAGGGTTACTGGGTGCCGGTATTTTCGTCCCAGGGGTGAAACTGGTTTCCAGCTGGTTCAACTCTGACGAGAGGGGCACTGCCCTGGGTATTCTTAACATAGGCGGGAGCACGGG
>RCNB010002785.1_pt1 | contig 10629 bp, 8 predicted proteins | sample 2041321 | NCBI WGS metagenome assembly RCNB01 (sample SAMN09708232, study PRJNA481090) | Marine sediment metagenome, whole genome shotgun sequencing project.
AGGATTTACGCTCATTGAGATGGCCATTGTGCTGATTATCATCGGTATTATCATCGGAGCGGTGATTAAGGGGAAGGACCTCATCAGGAGCGCTGAGCAAAAGAAAATTTACACGAAATATTTAAATGCTTGGCAGATGGGATACGCCAACTTCTATGATCGAACCGGAAAACGGCTGGGTGATTTTTATAATGCAACAATTTCATCAGAGGGACAGGATGGAAAAGCAGACACCGATAATGGCCATGACGGAAAAATCAGCGATATCGATCGGGGATACCTCAAAACCGGGGATCCTTTGGGAACCGACTTCAGGGGATTGGATGATGTGGGCCTTACGGCGCCTTCAACCAATACCGGCAACTGCTGGGAATATACTTATACGGATAAAGATGGCGGTGGGCACAACATTAATGTTGGATTTAAATATGACCGTAAAGACAAATACAATTACATGTGGGTTAACGGGCTTCCCAATGAATTGGGAATGGCTCTGGATACCATAATCGACAACGAAGCGAATGGAACTTCCGGTGATTTTTTATGTTTTAACGCAGCCGATACCGTCAATGCGGACTGGGGAGCTCCATCTACCGAAGTCAGCGCACGCTGGAAAATGGATTTTTAAGAGATATGTCGCCTATGAAAATCTTTAGATCATGTATCATGACCGGTCTTCTTGTGGTGTTATTTTTAATGGCCGGCCGTTATTTTCTGACCGGTTATAAAGCATATGTTGCGCATAAGGAAAAAAAGGCGGTGTTGGTCCGGCAAGTCAGAAGGTTGGGTCAACTTCAAAGCGAAAGAGAACAAAAATTACACAGCATTTTGAGAATCAACAATTTTATTAATAATGCCAAATTGTTGGGATTAGAAAAAAACAAATGGGCACTGTATAATGTCGACATACAGGATACGGTAACCTTTGCGGAGATGAAAACAATTTTAAAACAGTGTTCCAATGCCGATTCTCATTATTTCAGGCCGGTTTCTTTTCATATTAAATCCTTAAAAGCGACCGGAAATAAAAATGAAACATCGGGAATGACGTTTGAAAATCAGACCGGGGATATTCTAATGACGCTGAAAGGCGCATTTGTTGTAAAAAATTAAAGCGTTTTCATGCATTGAGATGTGGGTGCCAATGAACAACAATAATAGACAATATGTCATTGAACTGGACGGCGTTATATACCACTTAAAGGGAAACCGCCTAAAACAGATTGTAGATTTAAAAGATTCAAAGGGTGAATTCCGCTTTATCACCGAAATGCAGGGAACGATCTCCAGAACCATGACCGTTGAAGCGCCGCTTAAATATGCGGAATTTGTGGTTCGAAAACGACTCCAAGAATCAGGTGATTTTGATGAGCCGGTAAAAGTACTTACACACTGGAAAAAAAAGAGGGGAAAAAATACAACCGATATATTCTTCACTGCGCTTCCAGCCCGCCATTACCACGCCTACCTTGAGAAGATCCGGGGAAACGAAGACGGCATTTTAATGCTTCCTTTATATGCGTTTCTCTATAATGTCTTAAAACAAATACGTACAGAAGATCCAGTTGCCGTGGTATTTCAGCACGGCAGATTTGCTGATTTGATTATTGGTAACAAAAAGCAAATTTATTACTCAAACCGATGCGTTGCATTCGATATGAGTGATGAACAGATAGCAGTCCTCTGGGATGCCGTTCGAACAGACATTCAGACCGCTCAGACTGAGAACGGAATGAAAGTTAACAAAGTGTATCAAATAAACTGGATCGATAGCGGAGATTGTCCGGAATGGACTGAAAACGAAGAATATGAATCCTATCATTTAGAAGAAGAAGCTTTATCCTTCAATAATGAAACGCATCAAAATTCCTTTTCCATGGCGCTGAAAAGTCGAGCCGGGAACGGCGGGATATCTCCTGGAATAGAAAAAATCTATTATTACACTCAAAAATGGACAGCGTCATTGAATATACTGCTTTTTGTCTTCTTGCTGGCTGTTTCAGGAGGTTTTTTTTTATGCCAGAAAAAGACGGATATGCTTAAAAAAGAATTAAAACAACTGAATCATCAAGCAACCGTGCTTCAGACCGAGACCTCTTTGAGTGCCGTCCCCTTGAGAACGTATAAAGATACCGTCGGTTTCATTAAAGGACTGATATATAACAAAGACGCACCTTCATATTTTTTTGTAATGAGCGATGTTACGAATGGCCTTTCTCCGGATATGGAAACAGAAATCCTTAAAATTGATTATACACATAATGCGATGTCGTTGGAAATTTATGGAAAGATTAGGACGGCTTTTAACACAGCCCATAAAGGATATCAGCAATTTGTCTCTTTTATGAAATCAAAAGGATATATTGTTGTAGAGAATCGGTTTGACACTGACATCAATGACTCAAAATTTCTTGTCAAATTCACAAAGAGGATCGGATGAAAAGAAAACATCATGGGATGATCTCAATCGTTATTATCGCTGTGGTTTTGATTCCAACAGCGATCTATGCTGTTTATTCTTTACAAGGTCCTATCAGAGGCAAACCCTTTCGTTTAACAGGGACCTCATCTGACTATACTGTTCCCGATATGACCGTTATGAAAGAAATGTCCAAGATAGAGAGAAAAATGATGGCGCTTGCCAACCCCTTTGAACTGGAATCGGTGCTTAATCAGCCCATTAGCTTCTGGCAGTATTCAGATCAAAAATATTCTCGTAACAAAACAATCGATCAGGGAGGAGAAAAGGTTAATTTTAAAGCGGCATACGCCTTAACCTTTACATTTGCTTCAGATGAGAAGAAGTTTTGTATTATAGACGGATCTTTTTATACCCAAGATGCTGATCTTCCGGACGGCGGAAAAATATTGAAAATAGAATCCGGCAAAGTATGGGTGAAAAAAGGAGAATTAACGACATGGATATCACTTCCTGAAACGACAAAATGGGGAGAAATCCAATAAAAGTTCACAGACGTTCCATTGTTGGAGGGTACATGAGACAATTTAATATCATATTCGGGGTAATTCTTTCGCTTATCATTACAGGCTGTGCATCCCAAAAAACCCCTTCGCTTGAAACATTATCGCTTGAGACCACTCAAAAACATATTAAGTCTGAATCTGAGCAGCTGGAAGCCTCGCAGAGAAATTTTATCCCAAGTTTGGAAAGGATAACGCCTCGCAAAGTCAATGAGAAACCCGTTATGCCGGTTTACGATCCACTGGAAGATCATACGGTTTCTTTTTCAATGATCAATGAAGATCTTAAGATGATTCTTTATTCCCTGTCTCAGTCCGTGGGAATGAACCTTATCATTGACCCCGCAGTAAGTCTTGAGAAGAAACTACTCACGCTTAATTTTCAAAATGTTTCAGCGGCCACTGTTCTGAAAGAGGTGCTCAATTCATATGACCTTTATTACGAGATTAAAGGGAATGTCATCCGTATCCAACCTTTTAAAGAACATATTTTCAGCCTCGATTTTCTTGATACCAAAATTAATGCAAATTTTCATGTCGGAGGAGATGTGCTCGGTGCGTCAGAGGAAACCGCCAGTGGCTTAAAAGGTAAATTTGAACTTACCGGCCAGGCAGCCAAACAGGGCAATGATTACGATGTGATCGAACAAATGATAACTCGAGTCATTTCTAAAAACGGAAAATATGCACTTAACCGATTGTCCGGAAGTCTATATGTAAAGGATACACCGTCCATCATTCGATCCATTTCAAAACTGATCAATAATTTCAAAATAATGCTTTCCAGACAAATACTCATCGAGGCAAGGATTATTGAAGTCGGTCTTTCAGACAAATATCAATATGGTATTGACTGGAGTGTACTGCGAGATGCGGCAGCATCATCAACGTCAAAGACCAGCGTTGCATGGTCACTTGGCAGGGGTCTGGTTTTAAGCCATGAGAACAATGATGTTTCCATTACTGCGGCCATGGATGCTTTGATGACGTTCGGTAAAGCAAAGGTGGTGTCCAATCCGAGCATACGTGTCAAACACGGAAAACCGGCTCTCATCAGCGTTGGAACATCCTTTACATACCAAAAAAGTGTCCAAACGACACGTGAAGTTTCCTCGGCGACTGATAGAGAGATTACAGATGTTGAAGTCTCAACGGTGTTTGATGGACTTATTTTAGGCGTTATCCCGTTTATCGGAAAAAATCAAAGAATCACCCTTTTGATTAATCCCATCAACAGTTCTGTAGATCGAGACAGTCTTATACCAAAAAGTGTAGGAGGTTCATCGGGCTCGGAGATATCTTTGCCTGAAGTCAGAATTAAGGAAATTGCTACGACCATAGATCTTGAAGATGGAGATGTTGTGGTGTTGGGAGGCCTGATCGATGACATTCAAGCCAAAGAAGACCAGGGGGTTCCAATTCTATCTTACATACCGATATTTGGTTATCTTTTTAAAAATGAACTAAAGCGCGTGGAATCCAGGGAGCTAGTAATTATTTTAAGTGTAAAACTGGTATGAGCGTAATATTTAAAACATTAAAAAAACTGAATACCGAATCGTCAGATAAGGAAAACAGTAAAAATAAATTGGTGCGTAGAAGGAGAATCTACTTCTTTAATAATGCACTCTATTCTCCTTCTGCTGTTCTTTTCGTACTTTTAATATTGACTGTTATTGGAGCAGGAACCCTTTACGGATATTATCACCTTCGTGAAACAACGGGTGAAAACATTAAAGGTTTTGCAGTCCCAAATACGGATATTCAGAAATTAGCGGATGTCGATACTGCTGAAAGCTCAGAGGATAAGGAATCGAAAAGTCAGAAGGGGACGAAAGATTCAGGGTTGAGCCGGATTGAATACATACCACCCAAGGCGAATGATAACAGGGTTGAAGTTTATAGTTCAAACAAACCGGTCGATGCCGGAATACCTTTCATAACAGCAAAGAAGACGTCGTCGAAATCAAAGGAAATAATTAACCGAAATGCTGTTGCTAAAACAAAGATCGAAATAACAGAAAAACCCGTAGTTGCAGAAGTTTCACCGGTTCCGGATGTGGAAAAGATTTTTTTGGCAAATGCCAAAAAGAATGCAAAAATTGCCCGTCTGGTGGCGGATATCCGCTGGGAGATGGTGCATGGAGACAAAAAACGAACAGAAAAACTTCTCGATGAATTAGCGCTTTTAAAGGGTCAAAACAACAGCTATGTCCTCAAGTTAAAGGCAGTCTGGCATATACATAATAAAGAATTTGAACGAGCCAAAGATCTTTTAAAAATAGTATTGACAAAAAATGAGCTTGATCAAGAAGCTGGGATCAATATGGCAATTATCGAAATCAATACCAAACAAATGGAAAACGCCTATCAACGATTGGCAAAACTTCAAATATGTTATCCGGAAAATATTCGAATAGCTGAAATAATGCAAGACTTGAAATTATTTTTAAACAAAACCCAGTTACGCCATTTGAGCCGGGGTTAAAAAAACTTAATCTCTGAAATTCGCAAGGAAACATAGGCAGGGCTATGATGATGAATACACACTCAGCTAAAGAAGAACAAGGTTGTTTCGAGTATTTTGGATTATATCACAATCCATTTCCAGTATCCCCGGAAGAAGAGAAATTTTATTTTTCCCAACATATCGAACAGGTCCTTACTGAGATCATCTTCGGCATCAACGCAAGAAAAGGATTTTTGATTTTGACAGGTGAAGTGGGTCTTGGAAAGACAACCATCAGCCGAAGAATTATGAACATTATCGAAGAAAAGGGTGTTGAGACATCATTGGTGTTTTATACCGGTTTTCAGGATGTAGAACTGATACGGGAAATAAACCGAGATTTTGGACAAAACATTGAAAGTCTTCTTTTCAGCGATCAGATGAAACTTTTGTATGATTTTTTAGTGAAGCAGAATCGACGCGGAAAAAATTGTGCGATCATTATTGACGACGCCCAGAATCTCGATATTAAGAGTCTCGAGCTTATTCGAATGATTTCAAACCTTGAAACGGATCGGGAAAAACTGGTTCAGATTTTACTTGTGGGTCAACCTGAATTAATGGATTTGCTGAATTCCGAAGAACTCAGACAGCTCAGAAGCAGAATTGTTATTCAGGAAGAAGTCAAAGCACTGACTCTGGAAGAATTAAAGGACTATCTTTCTTTTAAAATGAATCTGGCCGGAAACAGGGGGCAGATAAGAATTCAGAAGGCGGCTCTGAGTAAAATATATAAACTCACCAAAGGAAATTTCAGGCAGATTAATTTGTTGATGGATCGGTGTTTGTATGTTGCTTTCCTCCATAACACGACAGAAATCAGCAAACAGATTGTTGTTGAAGCATTTATCGATTTTCGTCCTAAAAAATTAAAATTATTAAAAAAGCCTCTAACTTTAGCGGCATCTATTTTTATAGCGCTATCTTTATTCGGAGGGATCGTTTATTCCGGTTTCAGCCGGAATATTTCTCCTATATCTTCAAGCAATAACAAATATTCAATACTAAAAGATAATTTAGGTCATCTGAAGCTCGACGCTTCTCAAGATGACCTGAAGGCAAAACAATCTAATGATGTTCTGATGAAAATTCAAATTCATGATAAAGACCTGAATCACTCAGGACAAGACGCCGTCATTCCCAAATCTGTATTTGATTTTTTGGGAAAATATAAACTTGCCAAATATCAAAAGCCATTTTTTGAAGCCTTACAGACAAACCGGTTTAACGAATTAACCCAAGCGATATTCGACGAAACAGGATACATGTTGGTCAGACTGAATCATGTTTCAGATGACATCAAGAAAAAATATGGGGCACTCAAAAATATTTCTAATTTGGAAGGTCATCAAGACTTTTATCTATTCTGGCGTCCGTCCATGATATTCAACAAGTTTTTTTATTATTATGAAGGAGAAGAGGTGCTTGCGCTCCAAAAAATGATGGCTGAAATGCATTTGTATACCGCCCGTCTTGATGGAAAAGTCGGAAAGAATCTTATGATGGCTGTGGTTGGTTTTCAAGAACAGATGGGACTTCCAGTCACCGGATTCCCGGATGCAAAAACCATTTTCCTGTTGTGCCATGAGGTGGAAAATATAAAAAATGACGCATGAAAAAAAAATAAAACCTTTGGGTGTCGTTTTAAAGGAAAAGGGGCTCATTACAGATGAGTATATCGGTTATGCGTTACAAGAGCAGAAGATTACCCATGAGAAAATTGGAGAGATATTAGAGCGACTCGGATTTGTTACTGAAAACGATATTGTTGTCGCCCTGTCTGAGCAGAGCGGTGTTCCTTACATTGATGTGGATACCATTTTACCCGATGATAATATTCTTAAACTGTTCAATAAAAAGTTATGTCTCAACAATATTTTCCTCCCCTTTCGAAAAACAGACAATCTGCTGGAGATCGCGGCGCATAATTTGATCGACGAAAAGCTCGGGCAAACCATTTCAAGACAGACAGGACTGCTGCCGAAATTTTACATTTCGGAACGAAAAAAAATCGTTCGGGCGGTCAATAAATTTTATTACTTTCTTGAAAATCCGGTTGAAAAACTCATTGAAAAAGAGGTCTATCTTCTTTCTCAGAACGAGGAGATGGCTAGAGGGTTTGATAATTTAGTAAAACACATCCTGCATCTTGCAGTAAAAATGCGGGCCACAGACATCCATATCAAACCGATGAAACTGTCCACAAGCATTTCCTTTAGAATAGACGGCGTCATAACATCGGTTTTGTCCCTGCCGGTTGCACTGAACAGAATTGTCTCCAGTCTCAAAATGAAAGCAGATATGGATATCGCTGAACAGAGACTGCCCCAGGACGGCCGATTTTCGACGACCATATTGAACAATTATTATGACTTCAGAGTCTCTACGATTGTTTCGCCTCTTGGAGAGAGCATGGTTCTTCGCGTTCTTCCCATGGAAAGTTCTGTCATGGGGCTGGAACAACTCGGCTTTTTTAAAGAACACATCCAAACCCTGGAGAAAATGTTTAATGAACCTTTTGGGATCATCCTGATCACCGGCCCTACTGGATCAGGAAAGTCGACAACGCTTTTTTCCGGTGTCAGAAAACTCAATTTGCTCCAGAAGAATACCATTACCGTTGAGGAACCGATTGAATTCAACATTCCTTTACTGCGACAGACCCAGGTTAACGAAAAGGCCGGTTATACTTTTGCCAACGCCATACGTTATTTCTTACGGCATGATCCGGATGTCATTCTGGTGGGCGAGATACGGGATTCCGAGACGGCCTCCACGGCTGTTACTGCTGCCACTACAGGCCATCTGGTTCTTTCTACAATGCATACAAACAGTGCGGTTGGCACTATTCCCAGATTGATGGATCTTGGTATTCGTCCTTTTTTAATTGCCGACTCCCTTGTCGGGGTGGTGAGCCAGAGGCTTGTTCGCAAAATTTGCAATGGATGTAAAACCTCTTATATCCCGTCTGAAACAGAAAAAGCCTACCTGCAAGATCCCGACATTGAAGAGCTCTTCAGAGGAGAAGGATGTGAAATATGTGGTGGTACGGGCTATTTTGAAAGAACGCTAATTTATGAGCTCCTTAGCATAGATCAAAAACTATCACAGCTTATTGAAAAAGGTGATGAATTAAGTGTGGTCACTCAAACGGCAAAAGCTTCGGGCTTTGAAGATATTTTTGAAGTTACACGAAATAAAGTTAAACAGGGTGTCACCACCACAGAAGAGGCTGTGCGTTCTTTGGGTCATTTAAGGCAGTGATGATTTGTTTCGATCTTGAAAACCTTGTCCTTTGGAACAGGTCAGAACTAAGCAACTTTGCAAGAAGGTACGGTGCGATAGTGTGAAGTGAACTAAAGTTTAAAGTGAGCTAAAGTTAAGGAATTCTGCCAATTATATATAATTTCAGTGGAGCGAAGCGACTCCTCAACTTTAGGTACTTTAGATCACTTTAGGCACTTTTAACTTATCTGACTATTAGATAAACAGCCCCTTTCAGGGGCAAACCAAAGTCTTGTCCTTTGGGTCAGGATTATTTACTGTTTTAAAATGAATTACTTTAGATATAAATTAATCGCACCAAACGGGAAGCCTTCTTCGGGTGTCATTAAACTTCCTTACCGGGATGAAATTTCCACGGCCTCTTTTCTGGAAAGAAACGGGAGTATGGCGATTTATGTATCCAAGTTGAGTAAGTTTAAATCAATTTTTCCGAAGCTGGGTTCGTTGAGGCTGTTTAAACGACTCAAGCGGACGGATCAAGTTGAACTCTTCAATAACCTCTCTCTCCTTCTCAGATCCGGCATGCCTTTGACCACCGCCCTTGAAGAAGCTGCCGGAAGTATGAAACATCCCGTTATGGTAAGTAGCATCCAGGATATCGTTGCCGCCATAAAGGGCGGCATGTCATTTTCCGAGGCAGCAAAAAAATTTAGTGATCTTTTCTCACCAACGGTTATTTACCTTATTAGAATAGGGGAGGAGACCGGCAGACTCGATGAGATGTTAAAAGAAGCATCCGAACATGTAAATCGGATACATACCATTATCAGTGATACCAAAAAAGCGCTCTTGTATCCGATATTTGTATTTATTTCAATAGGTATCGGCCTTGTCTTTTGGCTTTACTATGTGGTGCCGAAGATTCTCGAGCTTTTTAAGGAAATGAATGTTGCCCTTCCAACAATTACAATTTATCTTCTAAAAACGTCAGATTTTTTTCAAGCATATTTTATTTATTTGTTCATAGGATTTGCCGCTATCCTCATCGGACTGTTAACTGCCCGCAAAGGGAGTCGTAAGTTTAGGAAAATCACTGATTGGCTTATGATCAAACTTCCTGTTTCGGGGGCTATTGTCTCTGCTTCAAATCTTGCCCATATAACAGAATACTTCTCTCTATTAATCAAAGCCGGGATTAATATTCTGCAAGCCATTAAAATATTAAGTGAAAGCATCAGAAATGAAATGTATCGTGATAAACTCGATGAGGTCAGAAAAGGTTTGAAAAAAGGGAGCAGCATTTCTGAAGCCTTTGAGGACGCTTCTATTTTTCCGACGTTTGTTGCACGGATGATTAATATCGGTGAAGTGAGCGGAACGCTTGAAGAACAGTTGGGTTACATCGCAGAAGAATACAGCAAGAAGCTGTCAACCCTGGTTGAAATGATTGGAAAAATGATCGAACCGATCGTACTTGTGGTGGCTGGGGCAATTTTTGCCGTTATTTTTTTAGCGTTGCTTCTTCCGATTTACGATATGGTCGGCCAGGTTGGCGGCATGTAGAGCAAAGCTTTAATTGGGCATCGAACAATTATGAAGAAAATGCTTCATTTATACAAAAAGACTATAAAAACGGATTCATCAGGATTTACCCTAATTGAAATGGCGGTGGTTCTGGTGATTGTGGGAATTATCATCTCCATCATGGCAACGGTGTTGCCTTCCCTCATTAAGTCTTCAAAGGTCAAAAAAGCCCGGGCCATACTGAAACAAGTTGATTATGCCGTACAGGGATATGCGGCGGCCAACGGTCGACTGCCTTTTGCGGATAAAGGCACCAGCGGTAAAGAGGACTCTCAAACACCGACATATTTCGGAAACCTCCCTTTCATTACCCTGGGTCTTTCTTCAGG
>RCNB010003813.1_pt1 | contig 10627 bp, 10 predicted proteins | sample 2041321 | NCBI WGS metagenome assembly RCNB01 (sample SAMN09708232, study PRJNA481090) | Marine sediment metagenome, whole genome shotgun sequencing project.
ATTTGTGCTTCAATTGAAGCTGGAAAAGCAATCTTAGAAATATATGCTACCAACTTTGACGTTGAGATTAAAGGAGACGAATCACCATTAACAATGGCCGATAAGAATGCCAACGACGTTATTAATGGTTATCTTTTAACAACCGATTTTCCGATAATTAGTGAAGAAAATAAGTTGACCGATTATTCACAGCGAAAGACTTGGGAGACTTGTTGGATTGTAGACCCTTTGGACGGTACTAAAGAGTTTGTTAAGCGCAATGGAGAGTTTACGGTAAACATCGCCCTCGTAACTAAGGGAAACCCTGTTTTAGGTGTTATTTACGTTCCTGTTACTAGAACATTGTATTACACCGCTAGTGATGCTTCAAAAGCGTTTAAATGTGTTTTGAAAAATGAAGATAATTCTATTGAAGAAATTTTTGAAAGTTCTTCGGAAATTCTACCGGTTTCAAATAATAAGTCACCCGTTAAAATTGTAGGAAGTCGATCGCACCTTAATGATGACACTAGGAATTTTATTTCAGAAATAGAAAAAGAGAACAAAGTGGAAATTGTTTCCAAGGGTAGCTCTTTAAAGTTTTGTATGGTCGCAGAAGGGGAAGCTCATTTGTACCCTCGATATGCTCCCACGATGGAGTGGGATACTGCCGCTGGACAGGCTATTTGTCAGGCAGCTGGGGTAAAGGTTATTGACAATACAACAAAATTACCTTTGCGTTATAATAAAGAAAATCTGCTGAACTCTTATTTCTTGGTTTCAAAATAGCATGGGAAAGTACAAACATGAATCGCACCTAAGAAGCATCCTAAAGGGGATTTCGTGGCGTTTTATTGCAACCACCGATACAATTTTAGTTGTATTGTTGGTTACGTGCCTATCTGGAAATTGTAGTATAGAAACTGCATTGAAGATTGGGGCTGCCGAGTTTTTGATCAAGTTATTCATATACTATGTACATGAAAGAATATGGCAACAATTCAGAACTGGAAATATCGTTTCGACTAAAAGGACGCTATATAAAACGATTACTTGGCGCATAATTGCCACCTCGACTACTTTCCTTATTTCGGGTGCCATATTGGAAAGTTTTGATGAAGTTGCCCTTTTTATAGCTTTAATAGAGTTGTTTACTAAATTTGCACTTTATTACGGGCATGAAAGATTATGGTTGAGGCTTCCATTAGGTCGAATTCGTAATTATTTTTACAGAAAATTAAATATTACACGTTGATGGAGGAAAATGTGATTCGACATAGTTTTAACGTTACCAAAAAAGAGCGTAGTTCGTTAAAGAAACACGGTGCGTTTTTGATTTGGTTTACGGGTCTTTCCGGTTCTGGAAAATCGACCATTGCGAATGCCGTGGAAATTGCATTGTCTGAAAAAGGGATCCATACATATACGTTGGATGGTGACAATGTTAGAAAAGGATTGAATAACAATTTATCCTTTTCTCCTGAGGATCGAACGGAAAATATACGTCGAATTGCAGAAGTTGCCAACCTTATGGTTGATGCAGGCCTTGTGGTATTGGCGGCTTTTGTTTCACCCTATAAGCAGGATCGGGAAAATATTAAAAACATAGTTGGAGCTAAGAATTTTGTAGAAGTTTTTGTAAATACTCCACTTGAAGAATGTGAGCGGCGCGATGTAAAAGGCTTATATGCAAAAGCACGAGCAGGTGAGATTCAAAATTTCACCGGAATAAATGCTCCCTATGAGCCACCAGTTTCGCCGGCAATCGAAATTGACACAACAAAGGTAACGGTCAAAGAGTCCGTTGTGAAAATTTTAGAATATATTGATTCAATACCAATAATATAAAATGAGCAAATACTATTTAAATTATCTAGATGAGTTAGAGTCTGAGGCAATATTTATCCTTAGAGAGGTTTGGGCCCAATTCGAAAACCCTGTGATACTGTTTTCAGGAGGAAAGGACTCGATATTAGTCACTCATTTAGCAAAAAAGGCCTTTTATCCTTCAAAGATTCCGTTTCCATTGATGCATGTTGATACCGGGCATAATTTTCCGGAAACAATCCAATTTCGAGACGACCTAGTAAAGGAGTTTGGAGCACAGTTGTTGGTGGGATCTGTACAGGAAGCTATTGATGACGGAAGGGTGACAGAAGAAAAAGGAAAAAATGCCACACGGAATACCTTACAAATCACAACTTTATTGGATGCCATAGAGACAAACAAAGTTGATTGTCCGATTGGAGGAGGAAGAAGAGATGAGGAAAAAGCGAGGGCAAAAGAACGCTTTTTTTCACATCGTGATGGTTTTGGACAATGGGATCCGAAAAACCAAAGACCCGAATTGTGGAATCTTTTAAATGGGCGACACTTTGAGGGCGAACATATTAGAGCGTTTCCAATAAGTAATTGGACAGAAATGGATGTTTGGAATTACATAATGCGTGAGAATATTAAGATCCCATCTCTCTATTTTGCACATGAACGCGAAGTGGTATGGAGAAGTAATTCCTGGATTCCCGTTTCTGAACATTTGAAATTAGAGGAAGGCGAAAAAATAGAAACTAAAAAGATTCGATTTAGAACTCTTGGCGATATCACTATCACTGGTGGCTTAGAATCAGACGCAGATACACTTGAGAAAATTGTTGCAGAGGTTTCAGCAATGAAACAGACTGAGCGAGGTAATCGTACCGACGATAAAAGAAGTGAGTCGGCGATGGAAGATCGTAAACGACAGGGGTATTTTTAATAAAGTTCAGAATAAAAAAAGATGCAAATAGATAATAATCAATTATTACGATTTACTACTGCCGGAAGTGTGGATGATGGTAAAAGCACGCTTATCGGGCGATTATTGTACGATTCAAAAGCAATATTTGAAGATCAATTAGAAGCAGTACAAAACACAAGTAAACGCAAAGGTCATAAGGGAGTGGATTTGGCTTTGTTTACTGATGGATTACGAGACGAAAGAGAGCAGGGTATTACTATAGATGTGGCCTACCGATATTTCACAACGCCAAGGCGCAAATTTATAATTGCGGATACACCCGGACACATTCAATATACCAGAAACATGGTTACAGGGGCATCAACAGCCAATGCAGCTTTAATATTAATCGACGCACGTCACGGAGTTATTGAACAGACCAAGAGGCATGCGTTTATCGCATCTTTATTGCAGATACCTCACCTTATTGTTTGTGTTAATAAGATGGATCTTGTTGATTTTTCAGAAGAAGTTTATGAGAATATTATAGATCAGTTTGAAGAATTCTCATCCAAATTACTTGCAAAGGACATTCGGTTTCTGCCAATTAGTGCACTGGATGGGGATAATGTGGTGAATCGATCTAAAAAAATGGATTGGTTTAAAGGTGCGCCACTGCTGCATACTTTAGAGCATATGCACGTTAGTAGTGATATTAATAAGATAGATGCCCGTTTTCCAGTTCAGACGGTTTTAAGACCACAGTCTAAAGAATTTATTGATTATCGTGGTTATGCGGGTAGGGTTGCAAGTGGTATTTTTAGGCCAGGTGATGATATTACCGTAATGCCTTCAGGATTTACATCCAAAGTTAAATCGATTGACAGTTTAGATGAAAGCTTAAAAGAAGCATATGCTCCTATGTCTGTGTCTATCACTTTGGAAGATGACATTGATGTGGGTCGTGGTGATATGATTGTAAAAACGAACAATAAACCCGAGGCCGTTCAAGAATTTGACGTCATGCTATGTTGGTTGCATAACAAACCGGCACGTCCACGTGCAAAATATACGATCCTGCATACTACAAATGAACAGAAAGCAATGATCAAAAGTATCATGTATAAAGTTGATGTCAATACTTATTTGAGAGAAGAAGATGATAAGGAGCTCAATATGAATGACATTGCAAGGGTTACAATTCACACTATGCGTCCATTAATGATAGACGAGTATCGCGATAACCGGGTCACCGGAAGCATTATATTGATAGATGACGCGACTCATGAAACTGTTGCAGCAGGAATGATTGTTTAATTCGCCCTATTAATATTCTATTCTTACTATTATGGGTCAAAGGGTGATTTGCCCTTTTAATATTATGAGAATGGAGAAATTATGTACCCTATATGACGTGCGAAACCTATTTATAGTCTTTATTTTAATGCAAATCAAATTGTCTAAACTGAAAGAACTGATATGGGGCTTATGAAGAAGATAATCGATTCCATAAAGGGAAAGCTAAAGAACGATAAAAAGATAGTCCTCAAGTTAATTTCGACTAGCTTTACTCGAGGCTTGGCAGCCATAGGAACTTTTGTGTTTAATTTTGTTTTGGCAAAATACCTGGGAGTATCTGATTTTGGCTATTTTATGTTGGCCTATTCCATACTAATTGGATTGGGTTTTTTGGTGAGATTTGGAATGCCCATTGCAATTCTGAGGTTTGCAGGAATAATGTATGCCGAGAAAGAGTTTGGAAAAATTAAGAAATTGCAGAGGGATGTAGCTATTGTGACACTAGCGACTAGTACGGTTTTAGGTATAGTTTTAATAGTCTCGCGAGATTTTCTGGAAGTTCAGTTTTTTGATCAAGTTGATGTTAGGGGAATGCTATTGATGTTCGCCTTTTCTTTGCCCTTCTATTCTTTTGCAACGGTGCAATCTTCATTTATGAAGGCCTTTGAAAGGCCTGAAATAGCTCCATTTTTCGAGGTTGGACTTACAACTTTGATCGTTGGAAGCAGTATCGCAGTTTTGGCCTGGTTTGGTTTGCAGATTGACAGTTATATTGCAAGTATTGTCTTTCTGTTAGCTTCGATTGTAGTTGTAATATTTGGTTACTTCACTTTAAAAAGAATATTTAGAAAATCGACCGAAGGAATTACTGTGATTTCGGAAGATTACTATAACTTTTATCCCACTTTGCCAGATTATGCCTTATCGGCTATAGCCGGTTATTTATTGAAGTTCAGTCCGATAATCGTTCTAGGTATTTATGCTAGTGCTAAGGATATTGGTCTTTATTCGCTGGCAAATAGTACAGCGTTTTTAATAAGCTTCATTTTATGGATAGTAAGCGCGGTATACGCTCCGCACTTTGCGCGTTTTCACAGTCAAGGGAAAACTAAGGAATTGAGGGAATCGGTACGTAGCTCTATACTTTATTTATTAATTATTGCTACGCCTATTTTCCTTATTATTATTTCTTTCCCAACTGCAATTTTAGGATTTTTCGGACAGGAATTTGAAGAAGGAAAAACTGCTTTGATAATACTAGCGATCGCGCAGTTGTTTAATGTTTCTACGGGACCTGTTTATTTTTTATTGAATATGACCGGACACCAAAAGTATTTAAGAAACATAGTATTTCTCACCGCTTTAGTGAGTGTGGTGTCGGTATTCCTTTTGGTACCATATTATAGCTTCATAGGAGCAGCCATTGCAACGGCAATTGGTTTAGTATTTCAAAATGCTTTTGCATTTTACCATGCAAATAAGTATTTAGATTTAAAATTATTATCTTTTAAGTTTAGAAAGAAGTGAAAGCAATACTAAACAGCTACAACTTTAATAAGGGGATATTTTTTATCGTCATTTTGTATATTAATATAGGTTTTAAATCAATTTTTCGACTTTTTGAGGAATTTGAAATAATTCCTATAGGTGTGTTTGCCCTGACAATTTTATCTTTAATGTACTTCCTTACCGTTGGTAAAAAAGGCAGAGATTTACTTTTGTACTCTGTAATATTCTATTTGTTCCTTGTCGTATTTAGCTTTATATCTCCCAATTATACCGCATATGGATTACAAAAAGCCTATCTCGGATTACTACTTCCGATGACAATTTATGTCGTGCTGGAAAAAAAATCATGGACTGAAAGGGAATTAAAGAATTATTTTATTACTGCTATATTTATTGTTAGTGTTATAGCTATACCTTTGAAAATTAGGTCTGGTTTTTTTGATCGTAGTGCAGCATTTGGATTATCGGGGCCAATCACATTTGCTTGGTTAAATGGCATGGCTTTTTTAATGGTTGTTTTAAAAAACAACAAAAAAGGAAAGGACTTTTTTTTGGCCATATTCTTTCTTTTAATGATACTTTGGTCTGGTTCTAAAGGACCTTTACTCGGAACCTTCTTGTTATGTATTATCTTTATTAGGAGAATTGTAGGAGATAAGATTCGAACGAAGGTCCTGTTGGTGTTATTAGTATCGATTGGAGCACTATTAATTTATTACTTTCAGGATGACTTAAGAGCTATAAAATCATTAATTGAGTTTGTTCAAGATCCGGGTTCGTATTCGAGGGAACAAGGAAAAGGATCCTTAGGGAGTAGAGAAGCTTTCCTTGGGATGTCAATTAACAATATTCAGAATAACCCCGTTATTGGAGTTGGGTTTGGGGGATGGCAAAACAACCATAGCATCCAACATTTCTATCCACATAATGTGGTTTTAGAATTTCTCTCGGAAACAGGATTCATTGGGTTGCTCCTCTTTATAATATTATTAGTTAAAGTTTTTAAGAAGGGATTATTCGGCTATATCGGTTTATACGGAGTAATTACATTAATGTTTAGTGGTGATTTTTCTTACTTCAGATACGCGCTATTTCCATTCCTGCTAAGTCATTTGATAGATAATAACAACGAATCGATCGATTCAAAACCGACTAGGAAAAATGATTAATTAGTTTAAAAAATGGAAGCCTCGTTTTGTTATAATAGTATAACAATTCTATTCCAATTTTAATATCAGTATGTCGTTTCAATTAAATTTTATAACTCCATCCAATCATATAGATATATTCAAAAAAGTATTATTTTTGCCCGATTATAAAGCTTTAAATTAGTGGCCGGAAATGATAACTACACTTTTGATTGCACATTTATTACTTATCTAATTTCAGAGCAGATATCGATGGGCTACTGAAGATATTTTTTAGATACCCATCTATGATTAAAATAATATTAAAAATTTAGTTTCATGAAAATTGAGAAGATTTGCTGTATAGGAGCTGGTTATGTTGGTGGTCCTACAATGGCAGTAATTGCTGCTAAAAATCCAAACATTAAAGTAACGGTCGTTGATTTAAACGAAGAGAGAATAGCGGCTTGGAATGATGATGACCTTAACAATCTACCGATTTTTGAACCGGGATTGGATATGGTCGTCAAGGAAGTTAAAAATAAAAATCTATTTTTCTCCACAGATATAGAAGGGGCTATAGATGAAGCTCAGATGATTTTTATATCTGTTAATACCCCAACAAAAACCTATGGTAAAGGAAAGGGTATGGCGGCTGATTTGAAATATATCGAATTATGTGCAAGACAGATTGCGGCGGTTTCAAAACAAAACAAAATTGTAGTAGAAAAATCAACCCTTCCGGTACGCACGGCTGAAGCAATTAAAACTATTTTAAACAATACTGGCAGTGATGTAGATTTCCAAATTCTATCTAATCCTGAGTTTTTAGCTGAAGGTACTGCAATACAAGACTTATTTAATCCTGATCGTGTTTTGATAGGTGGGGATAACTCTGATGAAGGAATGAAAGCTATTGACGCCTTAGTGAATATTTATAGTAGCTGGGTGCCAAAAGAAAAAATACTAACAACCAATGTCTGGTCTTCAGAATTGTCAAAATTAACGGCAAATGCGTTTTTAGCCCAACGCATTTCCTCCATAAATGCTATCTCGGAATTATGCGAGGTTACTGGTGCGGATGTTACTGAAGTGTCGAAAGCAATTGGAATGGACTCGAGAATCGGTTCAAAGTTTTTAAAAGCTTCCGTCGGATTTGGAGGTTCTTGTTTTCAAAAAGATATTTTAAATTTAGTGTATATAGCAAGGTCATATGGTTTAACGGAAGTTGCAAACTATTGGGAACAGGTTATCTTGTTAAATGATCATCAAAAAAATCGGTTTGTCGACCTCATAGTTAACACACTGTTTAACACTGTTTCAGGAAAAAAAGTAGCTTTTTTGGGTTGGGCATTTAAAAAGGACACCAATGATACGAGAGAATCTGCTGCGATTTATGTAGCAGATGGATTATTAGATGAAGAGGCTATGGTAGTGGTATATGATCCAAAGGTGAAAGAAAGCAAAATTTTAGATGATCTAAATTATTTACAGACCAGAAGTGGTTCGGAAAATGATAGTTTACTTAGTGTAAAATCAGATCCGTATGAAGCTTGTAAAAACGTACATGCCATTGCCATATTGACCGAATGGGACGAATTCAAAACCTATGACTGGCAAAAACTGTATGATAATATGTATAAACCTGCTTTTGTATTTGATGGGAGAAGTATTTTGAACAAAGAACAGCTCGAAAAAATTGGATTTAAATATTACGCCGTAGGAGCTAGTAATTTATGAAAGCTTTTTTTAATAAAACTTTAATTCTATTGATTGGTCTTAGTTGTGGAAATTCATTCTCACAAGAACTTCGAAGTGTTCGGGAATGGGAGACTAAATTCATGAAAGTTTGGGATAAAAATGATAGAATAGCAATAAAGCAAAGTGAATCGGGAGATAGTAGAGAGTATTATAATTTAGCTCTTTATATTGATGGCAATATAGCAATGTTTCAAGCTAGTGGAGATTTAAAATATTTGGACAAGGCATTTGTTTATATCAATAATATGATTGATGATGCTAAGCCCTCTAGCAGTCTAGAGCAAAGCCAGTTTAAAGATGATTTTTTAGGGTGGTCCAATAAAAATAAGAATTTATCAAAACATATTGGAAAAGAAGTTCCGTTGTACGAAAGTTACTGCTGGAGATATGTTTCTTATTTACTTCGGGTTTTACACGATTCCCCAACAATACTTTCTGTTGAAAAATACCGGAATCAATACAATGAGATTTTAGAGTTTACGGAAAAGAATATTTTTCAGAAATGGATGAAAAGAGGTAAGTCTAATATCTATCGAAGTAATACTCACATGTTTTCCCATTGGGCCAGAATTTCTTTAGATCTTTGGTATATTACTGGAAAAGAGGAATATTGGACTTCAATGATAAGATGAAAGAGAAGTTAGTGGCAATTATTTCTAATGATAAAGAGGTTTATTCCTGGAAAGCAAATTGGAACGAGATTGGAACCGGAATACAAGATGTAAGTCATGGAAATGCCGTAATTGGTACCATTATTGAAATGTATGAACTGGGTGCCGCCTACAATGCCAAGGATATAAATACGCTAAGTTATGTATTTGAGAATGTGATTTGGAAAGGTAAAAATGAATTTGCATTAAACGTAGATGGTAGCGGGAAAGGAACAGGATGGTTTAGTGATGGTTGGATTAAGCTGGGTAGATATGATACCTCCCTTCAAAAGAGAATTGAAGATCATAACAGAGGGAGAACTGTACAATTCTTTGGGAACGGTGCATTGAATGCCTCAATTATTTTGCATGGAAAACCTGTTTATCCTAAAATATAGACTTCATTTTATGAATGACTATAACTAAAATTTGAATATATAGATCTATTATTTAAAATGATTTATTTTTAATTCTTATAATCGTAATTTCTATGACAACTATTATTTTTGTTGGTGGTACCAGTAGATCGGGAACTACTTATCTGGCTCATGCTTTAGCGCGTTTTGAGAATATTTCAACAGGGGTTGAGTCTCAATGGCTAACTGAGCTTATTACAGCTGATTTGAATACATCTGAATGGGTTAATTTTGTTCAGAATCATTGGAAAGTAAGAACATCGCCACGTCAGCCTACGATAGAGCAATGGGAAGAGCTGAACATAATTGCAGCTAATGGAGATTTGGGTAAATTCTGCGAGCGATTACTGCTCTATTTAGCAAAAGACAATGTGGATTTCATTGTAGATCATACGCCTGGTAATATCATAAATCATCCCGAACTTAAAGAGAATTTCCCAAACGCAAAATTTATTCATATAGTTAGAGATGGGCGAGCGGTCTTTTCCAGTTTGAAGAATGTTAAATGGGGACCAAATACACCCATTGAGGCTGCGAATTTCTGGTTGCGATTTATTGCTCACGGGCTATTGGCCGAGCGAAATTTGGATTCACAGATCTTTCGTCAAGTCAAATATGAATCGCTTTTAGCCGATCCAAATGAAATATTAAATACTGTGGGTTGGGCCTTAGGCGAAAGCGGCACAATTGTCGAAGGGACAGCAAGTTCACCAAAAATTAAGGCGCAAACTAAAACTGAAGTACCGCGGCACACTAAGGGGCAACATGCTATGGTGAATGACGCTCCTAATGTCAATCGAATTGATGCTTGGAAATCGACGCTTTCTATCAGTGAAATTGCAGCTTTTGAGAGTCGGGCACATACATTATTGACACATTTTGGTTACGATATTGAACATTATCCAAAGAAGATACCAGGACGAGGATATATCGCTAAAATGCAAATAAAGGAGGTAATTGTGGGAGTGATTATTAATCCAATTAGGAATGCTATAAGAACTCGGGGAGCACAATATCGCTAATTTTTATTAAATTCAGGTTCATGCATATTCTTTACATACATCAATATTTTCACACACCAAAACAACCAGGAGGTACTCGTTCATATTGGATAGCAAGAGAATTAATTAAGCAGGGGCATAGTGTAACTATGTTATCCACCGATACAGC
>RCNB010003090.1_pt1 | contig 10623 bp, 7 predicted proteins | sample 2041321 | NCBI WGS metagenome assembly RCNB01 (sample SAMN09708232, study PRJNA481090) | Marine sediment metagenome, whole genome shotgun sequencing project.
ATACAGGTATGGCGACTGGTGCTGATACTTGTGGTTCGGTAACGATTACACAATCTGATGTGGAAACTGCAGCTTGTGGAAATACAAAAATAATTTTAAGAACTTGGACTGCTACGGACGACTGCGGTAACAAAACTTCGGCTGATCAAACTATTACGGTTCAAGATACCACGCCTCCTACTATATCTGCACCTGCAGATGTTACTATTGACTGTACAGATGACGAGTCGAGTTCTAATACTGGTATAGCGACTGGCAGTGACACTTGTGGTACAGTTACCATTACACAATCTGATGTGGAAACTGCAGATTGTGGAAAAACAATAATAAGAACTTGGACGGCTACTGATGATTGTGGTAACACAGCTTCGGCTGATCAAACTATTACAGTTCAAGACACTACGCCTCCTACTATATCTGCGCCTGCTAATGTTACTATTGAATGTAATGAAGATGAATCGAGTGCCAATACTGGTTTAGCTACTGGTAGTGATTCTTGTGGTTCGGTGACGATTACACAATCTGATGTGGACACTACAGCTTGTGGAAATACAAAAACTATTATAAGAACTTGGACTGCTACAGATGTCTGTGGTAACGCAACTTCGGTAGACCAAACCATCACAGTTCAAGATACGACACCTCCAACTATATCTGCACCTGCGGATGTTGCGATTGAATGTAATGAAGATGAATCGAGTGCAAATACTGGTGTGGCAACTGGATCTGGTGGTTCGGTAACGATTACACAATCTGATGTAGAAACTGCAGCTTGTGGAAATACTAAAACAATTTTAAGAACTTGGACTGTTACTGACGATTGTGGTAACACTACTTCGGCTGATCAAACTATTAAAATTCAAGACACGACACCTCCAACTATATCTGCACCTGCGAATGTTACTATTGAATGTAATGAAGATGAGTCAAGTTCTAATACTGGTGTCGCTACTGCAAATGATACTTGTGGCTCGGTAACGATTACACAATCTGATGTGGAAACTGCAGCTTGTGGAAATACAAAAACTATTATAAGAACTTGGACTGCTACTGACGATTGTGGTAACACAGCTTCTGCTGACCAAACTATTACGGTTCAAGATACAATACCACCAACATTCTCTGTACCGACAGATTTAACTATAGAATGTGATGTTGATGCTACAGACTTAACCATTACTGGTGATGTCACTGACGAGGCTGATAATTGTGATACTGTTCTTGATGCTGTTTTCACTGATAGTGTAACTGATGGTAGTTGCCCAAACGCATACGTTATTACACGTACATGGTCATTAACTGATGCTTGTGATAATAACACAACTTTTGTTCAAACGATTACCGTTCAAGATACAACACCACCAACATTTTCTGTGCCTACTGATATCACTATTGAATGTGCTGTTGATGCTACAGACTTAACACTTACTGGTGATGTCACTGACGAGGCTGATAATTGTGATACTGGACTTGATGCTGTTTTCACTGATAGTGTAGCTGATGGTAATTGTCCTAACGCATCTGTGATTACACGTACATGGTCATTAACTGATACTTGTGATAATAACACAACTTTTGTTCAAACGATTACCGTTCAAGATACAACACCACCAACATTTTCTGTACCTGCTGATATCACTATTGAATGTGATGTTGATGCTACAGACTTAACACTTACTGGCGATGTTACTGACGAAGCTGATACTTGTGACACTGGACTTGATGCTGTTTTCACTGATACTGTAACTGATGGCACTTGCCCTAATACATCCGTGATTACGCGTACTTGGTCATTAACTGATGTTTGTGATAATAACACAACTTTTGTTCAAACGATTACCGTTCAAGATACAACGCCACCAACATTTTCTGTACCTGCTGATATCACTATAGAATGTGCTGGTGATACTACAGACGTAACCATTACTGGCGATGTTACTGACGAAGCTGATAATTGTGATACTGGACTAGATGCTGTTTTTACTGATACTGTAGCTGAAGGTAATTGCCTTAATGCATCTGTGATTACGCGTACTTGGTCCTTAACTGATACTTGTGATAATACGACGACTATTGTTCAAACGATTACCGTTCAAGACACAACACCACCAACATTTTCTGTACCTGCTGATATCACTATAGAATGTGCTGGTGATGCTACAGATGTAACCATTACTGGTGATGTTACTGACGAGGCTGACAATTGTGATACTGGATTAGATGCTGTTTTTACTGATAATGTCGCTGATGGTAGTTGCCTTAATGCATCCGTGATTACGCGTACTTGGTCCTTAACTGATGTATGTGATAATACGACGACTTTTGTTCAAACTATTACCGTTCAAGACACAACACCACCAACATTTTCTGTACCTGCTGATATCACTATAGAATGCGATGTCGATGCAACAGACCCAAGCCTTACTGGAGATGTTACTGACGAGGCTGATAATTGTGATACTGGACTAGATGCTGTATTCACTGATAGCGTAGCTGATGGCACTTGCCTTAATGCATCTGTTATTACACGTACTTGGTCATTAACTGATGCTTGTGATAATGCTACTACTTTTATTCAAACTATTACTGTACAAGATACTACTGCACCTTCATTTAATGAAACATTACCAGAAGATACCAATGCAGAATGTGATAATGTACCAACAGCAGAAATATTAACCGTTACTGATAATTGTGGTTCAGCAGATATTGAATTTACTGAAGAAATTACGAATGGGTCTTGTATGGGTGACTATATTATAGAACGAACTTGGCAAGCAACTGATAGTTGTGGAAATGAAACTGTCCATACTCAAATTATATCCGTAGAAGACAATACAGCGCCTACTATGGTTACACCTCTTGATGAAAATGTAACTGTAACTTGTGATAATATTCCTGAATTACCAAGTTTAGTATTTGAAGATTCATGTTCAAATAGTATAAATGTATCATTCAATGAAGATTCTACTCAAACTAACGATTTTGAAGATTATGAAATCATTAGAACATGGACTGTAATCGATGATTGTGGTAATGAAGGTCTATTTACACAGAATATAACAGTAGAGCTAGGTAGTAATATTAATGTCTTTCCTAGTACGCTTTGTGTCCTTGATACAGAATTTGATTTATTCGATTTACTATCTGGTAATTTTAGTATGAATGGAACATGGAGTATGGTTTCTGGCGATGCAACAATCAATGGTAGTTTATTTGATCCTTCTTCTGTCGAGGTTGGTGAATATACATTTATATACACCATTACCGATGGACTATGTCCTATAGCGGTAGATGTAAATGTTTCTATAGATGATGATTGTGTGGTACTTGGTTGTGGAGAAAACGATGTTGTGATTTCTAAAACAGTAACTGCAAATGGTGATGATTATAATGAGTTTTTTACTATAACAGGAGTTGAAGATTGTGGCTTTGAAATAGAATTACAAATATTCAACCGTTGGGGAGCAATGATATACAAATCAAACAACTACCAAAACGATTGGAATGGTGATGCTCACGGTTCTTCTTCTGGAAATTCAGGAAAAGTTCCAACAGGAACATATTATTACATTATTAATATAAAAAATAGTGGTTTAAAACCTTTTACTGGCCCTATCTACGTGGCATCAAATTAAAATTTAATCAATGAAGCTATTAAAATATATAAGCATTACTCTACTTTTATTGAGTGTCTCTGGAGCCTTTGCGCAACAGTTACCTCAGTTTACGCAGTATATGTTTAATACTATTTCTATTAATCCTGCTTATGCTGGTAGTAGAGAAACACTAAGTATTGTTGGTTTACATAGAAGCCAATGGGTTGGATTAGAAGGCGGGCCAGAAACCCAAACCTTATCTGTTCATGCTCCATTGCGAAACGAAAAAATGGGTGTTGGTATTTCATTTATTAACGACAAGCTAGGTTATGAAAATTTCTCGTACGTGTATGGAGATTATTCATATACTATTAAAACCAGTGAAACTACCAAATTAGCATTTGGGGTAAAAGCAGGTTTAACACATTACAGCTTAGATGAGACATTACTTAACGATCCATCTGTTACAGATGATCCTTTCTTTAATGATCTCTCAAATCGTTGGAGTCCTAATTTAGGCGCTGGTTTATATTTACATTCTCCACGCTGGTATGTTGGACTATCTGCTCCAAGAATATTAAATACCGATTATAATAAAGGACGTGATGGTACTCTAGACTATATCGCTTTAGAGCGCATTAGTTATTATTTAACTGGTGGTTATGTTTTCGATCTAAGTGAGACTACTAAACTAAAGCCTTCGGTACTACTAAAAGGTACAAATGGCGCACCACTTTCTTTTGATATTTCTGCAAACTTCTTATTTAATGATGTCTTTTGGGTTGGTGGTGGTTACAGAGTTGATCAAAATACTGCTGCAATTGGTGGTATTGCAGATTTTCAGATATCAAAACAATTAAGAATTGGTTATGCTTATGAATATCCAATCTCAGATTTAAGAGCATATACTAGTGGTACACATGAAATATTATTAATGTTCGAAGTCTTTAAAAGTAAACGAATTAAATCGCCAAGATATTTCTAAAAAGAAACGCATTATGAAGACAAGATTATTAGCAATCACTCTAATTATAAGTAGTTCGCTATCTTTTTCCCAAGCGAAATTGGCTGATAAATTTTTCGAAAATTATGGTTATGTTAAAGCTATTGAGTTATACGAAAAAGCGGTTGAAAAAGGAGATAGAAGCGCGCATGTGTTAACACGGTTAGGCGATGCCTATTATAACAATTCTAAGTCTGATAAAGCTGCTTACTGGTATGGTGAAGCTTTAAAAGAACACAAAAAAATTGATGCCGAGTATGTATATAAATATATTCAATCCCTCAGAAGTATTGGTAATTATGAAGAAGCTGATAAGTGGTTTAAAGAATTAAGTGCAGCCCAAAAAGGTGATAGTAGGCTCGAAGGTTATAATCCTGATGAAGTAGATTTATACAACAAACTAACAGCAAAAAATGAAGTTATTGTAACCATTGAAAATTCACCATTCAATTCAAAATATTCAGACTTTGGATCTTATGTTTATAATAACACGCTTTACTTTGCCTCTGCAAGAGATGAAAGTAATAAGGTGTATAATTGGAATAAAGAGCCCTTTTTAAATTTATATGAGGTTACCGTTACAGAAGATAATAATAGTCAATCATATTCTTATAGCTCACCAATCGAAATTAATGCAGATAAGGTAAACACTGATTACCATGAAGCTTCTATTGCAATTACTAATGATGGTAAATCTCTTTATTTCACTCGTGATAACGTTAACAAACGTAATAGATTAAAATACGATAAAGAAGGAACCACGCATCTAAAAATATATAAAGCTACACTAGTAGAGAGTCAATGGGCTAATGTTGTGGAATTACCATTTAATGATGATATATTCTCAACAGGACATCCCGCATTGAGTGTAGATAATAAAACTTTATATTTTGTATCTGATCGCGAAGGTAGTATTGGGCAAACAGATATTTATTCTGTTGCTATTAATAAGAATGGCACTTACGGTAAACCTAAAAATCTTGGTAAAAAAATTAATACTGAAGGACGCGAAATGTTTCCTTTCATTAGCCAGGACAGTACTTTACACTTTTCATCAGATGGGTATTTAAATTTAGGATTATTAGATATTTTTAAATCAAATATCTTAAAAGGCGATAGATCTGAACCTGAAAATATGGGAGCACCTTACAATAGTGGCTATGATGATTTTGCATTCTATTTAGATTCAACAAGCCAAAAAGGGTACTTCTCTTCTAATAGACCAAATGGTAAAGGCGGAGACGATATCTATAGCTTTAATGCTGCACAATGCAAACAAGAAATTAAAGGTATTGCTAGAGATAATACATCGAATATTATTTTAACTGGAGTAACCATTCGATTAATTGACGAAACTGGTAAAATTATTGATGAAGTCATTACCAAAGAAGATGGTGGCTATTCTTTTGAAGTAGATTGCGACAAAACTTATACTATTGCAGGTAACAAGCCCGATTATAAAGAAAATAAAAAGTCGATTATAACAAGTGTTGTTAATGACAAGGTAAATATCGTTGACTTATCACTGATACCCTTACTTATGGATAATCAAATAGTCATCAATCCTATATTTTTTGATTTTGACAAATGGAATATTAGAACAGATGCCGAGTATGAGTTAGAAAACATTGTTGATGTACTGCGTAAGCATCCAAAAATGATCATTAAAATAGAATCTCATACAGATAGTAAAGGTACTGATAGATATAATATGAAACTATCGGATAGACGTGCTAAATCTACAAGAGATTATGTTATCTCTAGAGGCATTGATACTAATAGAATTCAAAGTGCTATTGGTTATGGTGAAACTCAACTTTTAAATAAATGTACTAATCGCGTAAAATGTACTCAAGAAGAGCATCAGCTTAACAGACGCTCTTACTTCTACATTTTAAACTAAATAATTACACCCTAATTACTTAAGTAAAAGCAAGCTCTAATGGGCTTGTTTTTTTGTTAATACAAAAGTTCTTTTAGAGAACTATTAAAATTGAACATTGAAAAAAGGGACTCACGGTGTGCATACACCTTAAATATATTAGAAGACACCAACAGACCGCTTTTATTTAGATAATATATCTAACGATAATGGAGAATTTAAAGTGACACATTGGTCATATCCAAAAAAAAACCACATCTCTGTGGCTCTTAGGTTTTATTAATCAACTTTCATAACGGTTTAGCGCTTAATGAAGATATTAGTAAAATACCATTTACCCTCATTATTTTGTTCGGCTGATACGTCAAAATCTGTATAATCTCCTTCTATATTATCTTTATGACTAGGACTATTTAACCAAGCGTTAACTACAGATTCCGCAGAACTGAAACCGTATGCCACGTTTTCTGATACTACATTAGCGTCTGCATTAACTTGTAAGCTTTGTTTTCTTTGAAAGAAGTTATCGTGAGATACATTTTCTACTTCAACCATATAATCTGTATGTGTATATGCTACTGCTTTTACTGTATTATGCTCATTTAACGGATTTAAACCTTCATTAATTCTGTAGGCGTTTATAAGTTCCATAATCTCAATTTCGATTTGTTTAGCTTGAGGTGCAACTAATACTTCGATAGAATTAATTTGATCTTCAACAGCACTATCAGTGGAGCAAGAATTAAAGCCTAATAGGACAACAATAGCCATAAATGGCAACAGTTTAGTCACTTTCATAAGTAGGTTATTTAGGTTTGGGATTACTAATGTAAATACCTACTTATGGTAAATCGTTAACAAAATGTTAAAATCGACAAACAGCGTGTCGTTCGTCGATTTTTAATGTAAATAATCGATGAAACACACTATGCAGAATGTATAATACGTTTTTTATCGAATAAACAAGGCGCTTCATCGGTAAAAATTATTGTAAAAGGAATTCTAAATAATAATTATTTATTAGGAAGCGACATAAATAATGATGCAATCAAAATGCAAAGGATAACGTTTAGCTATGGAGCTAATCTCTCAATCTTCCAATTGTAATCTTCTTGTAGTTGATATCGTATTCTATCGTGCAGTCGATTAGGTCTACCTTGCCAAAATTCGAGTTCAACAGGTTTTACTATAAATCCCCCCCAATATTCTGGTCGTTCAATCTCTTTACCTTCGTTTTCAGTTTCTAAAGCTTTTAGTTTTTCTTCAAGTTCAATTCTATCTGAAACGACATCACTTTGATTAGATACAATTGCACCAAGCTGACTTCCACGAGGACGTGATTCAAAATAACCATCACTTAAATTTTCGGAAATCTTTTCAGCCTTACCTTTAATAATAATTTGTCGCTCTGCTGAATGCCAAAAGAAAGATATGCACACATTAGGATTTGCAGTAATAGCTTTTCCTTTTTCACTATTGTAATTGGTGTAGAAAATAAAACCTTCGAATGTATATTTTTTAAGTAGTACTACTCTACTCTTTGGGTAACCGTCTAAGCCAATAGTAGAAATGGTCATTGCATTGGTTTCATCTATATTAAAATGTGTGTCTACTTCAATGAACCAATTTCGGAATAACTCAATAGGGTTTTCTGGTACATTTTCCAGTAACAATTCCCCTTTTTCGTATGATTTTCTGTAATTGCTTAGGTCTTTTTCCATATATAGGACTAAGATACTTCAATTTTTTATTCCGATAATAAAAACACTACTTTTAAGAAAAAAAAATGCGATTTGAAGATTCCCCTTTTTCAAAATCAGTACCCTACAAAAAAGTTGTTTTAGATTTTGGTTCTTACTATTTATTTGACAACTTTTTTATTATAGAAGTCAATGATGGTGAGCACTTTAATTCCACTAAGTTAAATCAACTTTTAAGTTCGTTAAGATCTTATTATGGGCATCATAAAACCTTAGCTTATATTGCCAACCGCGTTAATGCCTATTCTATTGACCCAGTACTTTGGTCTTATTTCGATAAAGATGATAGTATTTTAATCGCCGCGTCTATCGTAAGCTATAGAGATTCTACGTTTCTAAATGCCAATATTGAAAAACAAATGGCCTCAATCCCAATGAAAAGAGCATTAAGTTTAGGTGAAGCTATTGATTGGGTGCAGCAATTACATGAATTTAACTAAAATTCGAACGATTTTCCATCCTTTGATAACAACACATTTTTAAAAACCGTTTGCGCTTCGGATTTAAATTCATCATAGCCATTATAACGTGTTGAATAGTGTCCTAAAATTAAAGTTTTAACATTAGCCTTTTTAGCAATGGTAGCAGCATGTTTCGCTGTACTGTGTTTTGTTGGAATACAAAGTGCTTCATTCTTATCTAAAAATGTAGATTCGTGATATAGTATTGTGACATCTTCAATTATTGGAATAATTGACTCATTATAAAGGGTATCACTGCAAAACGCATAACTCTTAGCTGGTAATGGGTCTTTAGTTACAGATTCATTTTTAATTAAAACTCCATCTTCATTTTCTACATCTCCTCCTTGTTTCAATTTTCTATAATAAGCTATGTTGATATTAGCGTTTAAAACGGCATTCATATCTAAATTACGCTCATTCTCTTTTTCTTTAAAGAGAAATCCGTTGGTATAAATGCGATGCTCTAGTGGAATTGTATGAACTTCTACTTTATCATCCTCATAGATAAGTTCAGATTTTTTTGAAGTCAACTCATGAAAAATCAAAGGGTAGTTTGTCCATGAATCGGAAAGTTTCATCTGCAGCGTTATCACTTCCTTTAATCCTTTTGGTGCATAAATATGAAGTTCAGTCTCTCTGGTCAACAATTTAAATGTACTAATGAGACCTACCAAACCAAAGTAATGGTCTCCATGAAGATGAGAAATAAAAATATGTTTAATTCTAGAAAACTTGACTTTATTACGTCGCAATTCTACTTGAGTACCTTCACCGCAATCAATTAGAAACATATTGTTTTTAATCTCTAAGACTTGTGATGTAGGATTGGTATTAGTACGCGGTGTTGCACTGTGACAGCCTAGGATCGTTAATTTCATGTATTAAAACCCTAAATCACGTTCAATATCTTCCATTTCAATAATATCGAAGGCCTCTTGCAAGGTTGGTACAACGATGATTTCGTCTGGCATTTCATCTAAATTTGCTTTATCAGAAACAACGACAAAAGACTTTTTATCAGAACGATGATTATTACTTAAGCGCAAGAACTCAATGATATCTTCTAATGACAACTTGTCTAAACTTGATAGTCTAACAACGAGATGATAGTTTTTATATGTATCATAAGCCTGCTCAATATTATTGACCAAAGTTTTAACTGAGGCTTTTTCTTGAGTAATTATTGTAATATTTCCATCTCTATCGACAATCATAATCTATTGTTTTATTTTAGAAGCTAACAGATAAATTACTGCCATTCTCACTGCTACTCCATTTTCAACTTGGTTTAATATAATAGCTTGTTTAGAATCAGCTACATCACTCGTAATTTCTACTCCACGATTTATAGGACCTGGATGCATAATTACAATCTCCTTATCTAAGCTATCGAGTAGTTCTCTATTAACACCAAATTGCTGCGTGTATTCTCGAGTTGAAGGGAAATAACTAATATCCATACGCTCGTTCTGAACTCTAAGCATATTGGCCACATCGCACCACTCTAAAGCTTTCTTTAAATTCGTTTCTACTTTTACACCTAAGTCTTTAATGTACTTAGGTAATAATGTTTTGGGTCCACAAACCATTACATTGGCACCTTGTAGTTGTAGTGCATAAATATTTGAAAGTGCTACTCTACTATGCAAAATATCACCTACAATAACTACATTTTTTCCTTTGACACTGCCTAATCTTTCTCTTATGGAGTAAGAATCCAACAAGGCTTGCGTAGGATGCTCATGCGCGCCATCACCAGCATTTATGATACTTGCATTAACATGTTTAGATAAAAATACGCCAGCACCTGGATTTGGATGACGCATTACCACCATATCTACTTTCATAGATAGGATATTATTTACTGTATCTATAAGTGTCTCACCTTTTTTAACCGAAGACTGTGATGCTGAAA
>RCNB010003267.1_pt1 | contig 10607 bp, 12 predicted proteins | sample 2041321 | NCBI WGS metagenome assembly RCNB01 (sample SAMN09708232, study PRJNA481090) | Marine sediment metagenome, whole genome shotgun sequencing project.
TCCATTCCAGCAGGAAATATTGACAACCCAGAAAAGACAATTCCAAAAGCCACAATGCTTGGTACAATTATTACAACTTTTGTATACATTTTTGGTACTGTTGTGTTATTTGGAATACTTCCAACGGATGTTTTAATTGGCTCTCCTGCACCATTTGCTGAAGCAGGGCGAATTATTGGAGGTGATTATGCAGGCTATTTTGTGGCAGCAGGGGCTGCTATTTCGGCTATTGGATGTTTAAATGGTTGGATATTACTGTCGGGACAATTACCTATGGCAACAGCCCAAGATAATATGTTTCCTCGTATTTTTAAACGTGAAAATAAAAACGGTGTTCCCTACTTAGGCGTACTAATAGGCAGTGCATTAACATCAGGACTACTCTTATTGAACTTGTCAGATAGTCTGATCGATCAATTTAATTTTATTGTCGATTTAACAGTTTTATCTGCATTAGTACCTTATCTCTTTGTGGCGGCCGCTTATGTAATAGTAATTATCGAAAAGAAATTACATTTTAATAATTTTATAAAAACTTTCTTATTGGGGTCTTTAGGATTTGCCTATTCGATTTGGGCGATTTTTGGAACACCCTCTGATATTGTTTTCTATGGGTTTTTATTATTATTGGCAGGCGTACCATTTTATGTAATGATGCAATGGCATAAACGTGAAAAATAAATGAAAACAACACATCATTCAGAATATCTTAAACTACAATCGGTGTTTATAAAAAGAGCCGAAGAGGCTTTCGTTTCAGATGGAATAGTCAGGAATCAATGGCAAAGGTTGAATTATCTTAATCGACCGAATTTCGATAAAGCTCTTGAAGAATATAAAGCTTTTGAAAAAATATTGACCGAAACTGGGTCGGAGTTGAATTTTTTTCCATCCGATGAAAAGGTAACCATGGATTCCATGTATTGCCGGGACGCATCAATGGCAACAGATTTCGGGATAATACTCTGTAATATGGGTAAATCCGATAGGATCAATGAACCGCAGTCTCAAAAACATGTTTTTGAAAGTAAAGGGATTCCTATTCTTGGAGAGATTACATCTCCGGGTACTATTGAAGGTGGTGATGTGGCATGGTTGGATGAAAATACGCTAGCTGTCGGACATACATATAGAACTAATGAAGATGGCATTAGGCAATTAAAAGACCTATTGGAACCTAAAGGCATTGAAGTCCTGGTGGTGGAACTGCCACATTATAAAGGGGAAGACGATGTCTTTCATTTAATGTCCATTTTAAGTCCCGTAGACAAGGACCTCGCGGTTGTGTATTCGCCATTGATGCCAATAAAATTCAGGAATGAACTCATAAAAAGAGGATTTGATCTAGTGGAAGTGCCAGAAGACGAATTCGAGTCTATGGGATGTAATGTATTGGCAGTCGCGCCTAGGACCTGTGTAATGGTCGCTGGCAATCCCAAAACGCATAAGGCGCTTGTTAAGGCTGGATGTAAAGTCTTAGACTATAAGGGAGTACATATAAGTGTTATGGGAGGAGGAGGCCCTACATGCCTAACGCGTCCCTTGTTAAGAAGTCACTAAGGTTCACATTTTTAAATAGAATTCTTTGGTCAGGTCTATATAGTCTTGAGTGTATTCATGCCGTGCCGTTTCAATGGTTAGCTCATTGGTCTTAGTGTCACTTGGATGAAAAGAAAATTCCATTAGACTTCGTTTTAACTCAGAAGTTGAATTGCCTCGCACACGCAAAATATTATTGACATACAAGTTGGCTTTTGAAGCTAATTCAATAAAGGGAGATTCTTCTTTAAAAGGAAGGATCACAACGAATTTCCCATCAGTAGAAAGTAATTTTGAAGCACAAGCAACAAGATGGTCAAAAGGCATGGCGTCTTGAAACCTAGCAATATCCCTTGATGCGTTTTTTGATTTGTAATCTTCAGAATAGAAAGGAGGGTTGCAAGTGATCAAATCATAAGTCTCATCTATTTCTTCGGCAAATTCTTGTAGAGACGCATGATAACAGAACAGTCTGTCTGACCATAGTGAATTCTCAAAATTTTCGGTGGACTGCTCATAAGCAGCATCGTCTATCTCTAGGGTGTCTATAACTTCCGCCGAACTTCGTTGTGCAATCATTAATGCCACCACACCGGTTCCTGTACCAATATCCAGGATACTAAATGGTTGATTGTCGATGGATGCCCAAGCACCTAACAATACACCGTCAGTACCGATTTTCATGGCACAGCTATCTTGTTGAATTGTAAATTGTTTGAATTTAAAAGGAAGATTGGACATTAGTCTAAATATAGATCGATCAATCCTGGAGGTGTATCGACTACAACTTTTTTGTTCTTTCTATCGATTGTCACTATGAATTCATCATTCAAGGGAATCAATATTTCCTTGCCGTCTCTATCGATTTCAAAAAGTGCCTGTGCCGTCGAATCGTTTATACCAGTTATTGATCCTACGACCCCAAAGTTTTTATCCTCCACGGTAAAACCAATCACTTCATGAAAATAGAACTTATTGCCTTCTAGTTTAGGTAGGGATTCAAGAGGTAAGTACAATTTACTTTTCATTAAGGCGTCTGCATCTTCTTCAGTATCAACATCCTCCAATTTTACCCTTAGGAGGTTTGATTTATGTAATTGTGACGATTCTATGAAAAATGGGATGAGATTATTCCTGACCATTATGAAAACAGAATCCAATTGATCATAGAGTTCGGGCTCGTCTGTATCGAGCTTAATCAGGAGCTCCCCTTTAAAGCTATACTTCTTTACGATCTTTCCAAGAAAAAAACAATCTTCAACCTTCATATTAGAAAACAAAAAACCCAGACGGAAGACGTCTGGGTCTAAATGTATAAAAAATAGTTATCTATTCTTCTTCTTCTTTACTTGCTTGTGCTGGTGCAGCCTCTTCAGAAGTTTCTTCTGTAGCAACTTCAGCAACTTCAGCAACTGCTTCAACGACTTCTTCTTCTTCTTCAACTACTGGCACTACTGTACGAGCTTCGTTAATCGCTTTTTCAGCTTCTAAAGCCTGTGCTTTTGCATCAGCTTCAGTTTTCGACAGTCCGTCTTTTTTAGCATCAACTTTGGCTTGCTTCTCATCTAACCAAGCTTGGAATTTTTTCTCTGCTTGCTCTTCTGTAAGTGCACCTTTTTTAACGCCTCCAGCAAGATGCTTCTTCAACATCACACCTTTATATGATAATATAGCTCTAGCTGTATCCGTTGGTTGAGCACCATTGTCTAACCATTTAACAGTTCCATCAACATCAATGTTGATGTCTGCCGGATTGACATTCGGATTATAATGGCCTAATTTTTCAAGGTATTTACCATCTCTTTTTGATCTAGCATCTGCTGCTACGATCCAGTAATAAGGCTTCCCTTTTTTACCGTGTCTTTGTAATCTAATTTTAACTGACATATATATTAATTAGTGAGGTTCTCGACCTCTGTTATTAATGAGAGCGCAAATGTACTATATTTTTTTCTAAAACTTAAGTAACTTATTTACGAATTAATTGAATTTTATCTAATAAATTTACAAGAATAAAAATATTATCGTTTTAATATTCGTTATAACTAATTTATAGCATGTTATATAAATGATTGTATATTTTTAAAGAATCAATAAAAAAGTTATAATATCATGAAGAGGTTTCTGCTATTAACCGGCTTCTTACTTGCATTATTTAGTTGTTCCAATGACATGGAATCTAACGAGCATGCATTTCAAGTTACTAAAAACAGTGAATTTTGGCAAGCATCAGAGTTCAGTGTAACGATTACTGAAGATGGCTTCTTGAGTTTGGTCGGTGTTTTAAATAATGAAGTCATAACCTTGAACTTAACAAGTTCTAATCCAAAACCTTACGACCTTAGTGCTGGATCTAATAATACCGCTTGGTACAAAGATGACAATGGATTAGGGTTTACTTCAGAATATCAAGGAGATGGTGAGGTGATTATCGAAAAATATGATTCTTTAGAGCAAACATTCACAGGCACTTTTAGATTCAATGCGTTCTCTAGAGATGGAGAGGTGGTTAATTTCGTCAATGGCGTATTCTATAGAATTCCATTGGTTACAGACATTGATATAGAAGTTGAGGAATAGCTAAAAGTCTCAATTGATGTTTCTGATTTCATTTCTGGTGACGTGTCAGCAATTAATATATTTCGAATGATATACGGAGCATTTTTATTCACAACACTGAATGCGAATAACGTGCTTGTTGATATCGGAAGCTTCACAATCTATTGTTGATCAATTTAATACAGCCAGAAGGTTATAATATTTCATATGACGCTGGGAAAATACATGGAATTTCTACAGATCTTACCTAAGAGCAAGGTGTTCCTTTGCTAGAAGTCCTTGAAAAATCCCACGAATGGTTTTTATTCCTCTAATGTTCTCATATAATTAACAATGAGCCATCGGTCTTCATCATCCGGCATTTTCTTCATGTATTCAGGCATGTCGTCTCTACCAAAAGTAGTTTTGTAAAATAGGGAGCCGTCAGATTGTGCTTGGAATTCTGCCGTAGAGAAATCGCCCAAATCTCCATCTTGTTCTTCTGCTTTAGGACCATCACCATACCCTTCTTTACCATGGCAAGACTTGCAATGTTTACTATACAATGATTTCCCTATTGCTTTATCAGTACCGGCATCTATTGGGTTCTTCATAGTTTCATATTTTGCTGGAACGACCCATTCATCCTGTAACTCCGCTTTAAAGGAAATAAACGCAAATGCAATGATGCTAATAAGTACTAAAGTTTTAACTGTTTTCATGATCTATATTTATATTTATACTTTTTTGATTCTAAATAAATTTACAATTAAATAAATTATTATTCCCCACATTCCAATGATCAAGAAATTCCCAAAGACAAGAATAAACAAAGGGGTCTTACTTCTTGTAGACCACAAAGTTCTATTGGCAAATGTCGATTCATCAACAATCACTTTTCCAATAGGGGCTTCAATTATGGACTTGATGGTGCCGTAAGTGTCATTATCATATAGAACGACTTCAATCATTAAATCACCATCTATTCCAGGAATTCCTTCTTCAATAAATACAAGAATAGTGCCATTGTCGTCAGTATTGTTAAATTCTTCACCTAATTTTAATGGATTAAATAATCGCTGTACTTGAATATCTAAATGCTCATCAGAAATTGGGTCATGAGAATCGGCATCAGTCAAGGTAGCGCTTATATAATTAAGACTGTCTTTAGTGATCAATCGGGCGGAGAGATTGGCATTTTTAAAACGAACACTTTTAGATGCTTTCTTAAAACCTTCATTTCCTTTAAATGCGACCTTGACCGTATATATTTGGCTTGAATCAGGAAGCATCGATGCCAGCTCCGGAAGAACAAACTTGATTTTGCCTTTTGGATTCGTTGTTGTTGTCCCCAATTCGATGTCATCCTGTTCAGTTTCATTATAGATAACTAGATCTAAATATGGTACTGAAACATTTTTTTTATTAATTCTGGCGGTTGTAGATATATCAAGATAAGAATCCCCATCAATGATCTTTACATAATCAACCTTAAGTCTTACCTTATTTTGAGTTTTTTCCTGTGCACTTGCACTTTGTAGGCCAAGACCAAATAGAGTTATTCCTATTAAAGTAAGTACAATAGTATGTGATATTAAATACCTTTTCATAGTTCTATTTTTTCACCCTGATCCTTTTTGTTTAATCCTAATTCATCAGCCATTCTTTGTATAGGTATTACCGGCAAGTAACGCACCAGTATAGTAATCAGTAATAAAGCCATTGCCAATGTTGAAATTGTAATGATCCATTCGTGAAAACTCGGAAAATAGTGTCGCCAAGATTCAGGGACGCCTTGAATAGGCAAGAATGGATGTAATAATGTTGGTGTTACAATAACGTATCGCTTCCACCAGGAACCAATCACTACAATGAGTCCTATTAAAAACATGGATTTCGGCTTTCTTCCTTTTCTAAACAACAAAACAATTATTGGAAGAATCAATCCTATTATTGTAACTACCCAGAATAAAACGGAATAATCACCAGTAAAAAGGGTGTCTAAATGTTTTACTTCGCCTTTTTTAGCCGTAAATAGTGGAATTACATACTCGTTAATATTAAAATACAAATAGATCAAACAAGCCAAGACGAGTAATTTACCCATTTTATCGAAATGAAAATCGGTTATGTACTTTTCTAATTTTTTATAATGCCTGACCACAAATATCACACAGATGAGCCCGCCTGTTCCTGCCACCATAGCTCCAGAAATAAAATAAGGAGCGAAATTGGTGCTGTCCCAGCCAATTCTGTAGGTTGTTGAAAACAACCAAGCATCAATGGTTTGAAGAAGTAATCCGACGGGAAGAATCATTAAAGCAATGATTTTTATCGATCTGGATTGTATAGCTTTTTGGTCTGAACTTCCTGTCCAGTTTAATGACAAGATTCCGTACCATTTACTGAACTTGGGCTTCCTTTTCTTATAATATTTTTTGAGTATGGCGAAATCCGGAATTAAAGGAAAATACAACAGTAAAATACTGATTACGATATAGGTTGGAATGATTACTACGTCCCAGGTTATTGGAGATTGTAGCCTGGCATGAATAAATAGATTCATTAGGCGGTCAGGACGTGCCATGTCAATCATAATTGTTATCCCTGCCATGACTATGGACACAACTGTAATAATTTCTGCAATTCTAACTAATGGCGTTCTCCAGTTGTTATGGGTTAATCTTAAGATGGCCACGGCAACACTACCTACAAAACTCGTCGCAACGAAAAACACAAAATTGGAAATGTAGATGCCCCAAAGCGCATAGTCATTCATATTGGTTACTTTCTGGCCTTGCCGAATCTGATCTATATAAGCGATCATACCTGCAATTATGATCACAATTAAAAAGAGCATCCATAGTTTATCTTTTTTATGGAATTTTTTCGGCGCTAAATCCTTAACAAGAGTTTTGTATGCATTCATTGTTACTCTGGTTTTTCTACAGATTCAAATTCTTTATAAAATTCTAAGCCGTCCTCAAAATCAACTAATCGATCTGCAGGGGGTAAATAATAGACACTTGGCTCAGTTCCTAATCCTTCTAAAAATCGATACCCTGCCTTGTCTTCAAGAAGTTGACTTAATCTTAATGTTTCTTCGCCATTGGTAACGGTGTCTTCATATTTATCTCCAAAGTAGAAAACGCCATTTGGGCAAGCGGTTACACAATGAGGCAATTCGCCTTCCTGAACCTGATGTGGACAGAAATCACATTTGTCTACAGTACCTATTTGACTTGGTTTACCTGCATGCTCTGGCGATGAGATATGATTTATCAAGTCCATATTCAATGTCACTTCCTGATCGGGTTCTGCCCAATTAAAGACACGTGTAGAATACGGACATGCAGCCATACAGAAGCGGCATCCAATACAGCGGTCATTGTCTATTAGTACTAGGCCATCCTTTCTTTTAAAGGTGGCATCTACAGGGCAAACCGTTACACAGGCTGGCTTATCACAATGCTGGCACATCATGGGCATCCAATAATGAGCGGTGTCTTTACTTTCCTGCATATCATATACCTTAAGCCAGGCATTGTCTCCAGTTATATAATGGGCTTTATTACAAGCACTTTGACATTTAAGAGCGTTTTTACATTTAGCAAGATCGACCACCATAACGAATTTCCTGTTGGCCATCCCTTCCCTGACATTATAAGTACTGTCGTGATCATTGTGCTTCTCGACTTCAACAACCTCGGAAGCATCTACCTGAATGAGTTTGCCGTCAGTGGTCATGAGCTCTATTTTATCAGAAGGTGACCTACTGTTTTTAGCATTTAATTTTGAACTGAGTTTTGATAATCCAAAGCTTCCTATAACCGTTGCTAATCCAATTTTCAATCCCTTATCAAGAAATTTACGTCTTGAGGTTTTGTTAATATCTTCCATGTGTTGTGAGATTAAATGACGCTAGAATTATTTGCCCAACCATTTGAGAAATGACGAATTTGATAAATTCTTTTTTACAACTTTTGATTTCTTTATTGCACTAACTTTTACCTTGACAGTAGTGCCATCAGGTTTTAGTAAGGTTTCATACTCTTCATTTTCTGAGATTGAAGAATCGTTTTTTTCTGAATTACCAAATCCAAGAAAAGGGATTAGAAAAGTTGTTCCTAGTATAGGTAAGACACTTCTTCTTGAGATCAGCTTATCTTTTCTGGATTCGTTTTTCATAATTGTAAAAATTTAAGCATCAGGATAAAATATTCTTAGGGGCCTTTTTATTTTATCCTGATGCTTAATTTAATTAAAAGTTATAATTCCTTGTTATATTAAATCCTATCAAATACTGTCCGCTACCTTGAGATTTATCAAGACCGGTGGCATTTCTATTGAACATGTAATTTTCTTGAGGGACTATTCCCCAATAATTTGTAAAAAATAATTGGAAGGCATGCCCCGATGTTCCAAACTCAACACCTAAACTAAGGCCAGGATCAGGATTATCCTGAACCATCTTTGTCAACGGTTGACTATAGTCAGCAATAATGGAAGTTTGATCACTAATTTTATAACGTCCACCAAATGCGATGGCCACCATGTCATTCCTCATAGTTGTTTTAACACTATTATAATGAGACACACTAGGAGCGATCTGTAAAGATAGTTTAGGATTAAATCGTCGCGCAATAATTATCTGATTGAAAAAGGAATACCTGTCTGAAGTATTTCTGAATTTGCCAACTAAAATATCATTTGAGAATATTTTTGTGTCTTTGCTTTGAGCATTAATTACAAAATTGCCATAGTAAGTAACGCTTACGGGCATTTTATCAGAACGTGTTTGTCTCAATATACCCGCTTTCCAGTTAAAATCTTGATACCTGTTATATTTTGTTGTACCAAATCCAATGGTTAATCTATCGTGTACTGCATAGCTTACTGCAATTCGTATATTTGCTGCACCCCAAAATCCTACTAGATCATTGGTGTTTCCAAACTCACCGAATCTATGCGCCATTGATACTTCTAAAGTGTTCTTACTAAATAAAACATTGGTTGGATTATCAATAAGAAAAGAACTTTCAAAAGCTGGACGTTCAGGTTTTTCTTTAACAATTGTGTCGTTTTCTTTTTCCTGACCAATGATTGAAGCAGGAATCATCAAAAAAATGAAAAATATTATTTTATAAATTTTCATGTCTATAATCTTAAGGGTTAATTATCTAAAGCACCTTGATCAATCCAGTCTTTAACCAAATTAATTTTACTATCAGGCCATTGGCTTCCAGGAGGCATGAGTGATACACCATTAATTCCTAATAGTGATTGATAAAGAACACTTGCGTCTGCATCATTAGGTACTACGTAACCATTTAAGAGTTCATTATAGGAGTCATCTTCAAGGTTTGGTGGTTCATTACCATTATGGCATCCAACACACTGAACCCAAAGTGGGATAATATCGTTTTGATATGAAACTATACCCGGTTCACCTCCATTGTCAGAATCCTCATTTATGGGTTCATATATCGAATCATAATAACAGGAATTCATAAATAGACCTACTGTTATTAGAATTACTAATTGAATTAGTTTTTTCATTATATGGCTTATTAAGTTTGTGTTCTTTTTTTTAAGTGCAGATTCCTTGTGTGAATCTGCACTTAAAAAAAAGGAATACTAATTCTCTAATGTCATGGTTAAGTAATTTGTTTGTCCGTGACCAATGGCCTAGACCAAAAGAGATTGATTCACCCATTAAAAATTCGGTATCTGTAGGGTCGCCTGTAATTAGTTTTCTTCTAATTTCTAATTGCCATCCTGAACCTATATGTTGAGCTCTAACTTGTACTTCGGATCTTTGATCATTTCCTTGCCCACCTGGGTTAATAATTACACTTGGCATTCTTTTGCTACCAAACCCTTGAGAATAAGAAGGGTCTCCAGCAGGAACAATAGTTGAACCATCAGCTAAAGTTAATACTCCATCAACAGCAACACCAGTAACAGCTATTGCAATATCACCAGCAATTTCAGCTTCTGTAATCCAATAGTAATTTTCTCTACCAGGTATAACGTATTTAGGACCACTCATGTTTGTAACATCATCTGTAAATTTCATAGATGTACTATACGGAGAAACTCCTTCATCATTTTTTCTTCCATTAGCAGATGCCATGCCTTCGTCATCTTCCCATTGTATAAAACCATCATCACAAGCGCCAGCCAATGCATGTCTGTCACGTTTCCAGTGCCAAAAATCAGTCAATTCACCTTCATTTTTCATGTAGTGTCTAGTCACTTTTTCGCCTGGTTGCGGATCGGCTAAATTGCCATGACAAGTAACTGTACAAGTGCCTCCTGCAAAACCTTCAGGATTGCCAATTGGAAACATGAATCCGAATTTATCTTCATAAAATTTGTCATTTTTATGATTGGCATATTTATTTTCTTGTTGCCATTTGCTTGCTGCTTCATTAAAATACCAAGATTGTCTGTCTTGACTATCAGTATCATCTGCCCATTCAAATAATAGGTATAAGTATTCACCGTCATGAGCACCTCTTAAAGAG
>RCNB010010447.1_pt1 | contig 10606 bp, 10 predicted proteins | sample 2041321 | NCBI WGS metagenome assembly RCNB01 (sample SAMN09708232, study PRJNA481090) | Marine sediment metagenome, whole genome shotgun sequencing project.
GCGCTTTTTCCTTCTTCGTCTGAGGCGGGACTTTCTGTTTAACGATTTCAGGATAATCTCTATAGCCCCAAACGCGCGGGCTGATGGTAATCATCAGAATAAAGAGATAACCGTTGACTATGACTGCGAAAAACAAACTATGTTTAATGATATGGTTCAAAAGCATGAAATGCCTTCTTTTCTCGCGTAAAATGAATCGCATTCACCATTTAGGTTCATTTACAAAATCGGGAGCCAGGGCTTCAGGGCCACTGGCTTCCAGTCACCTCAATATTCTTTTTTCTGTCCTCTAAAGCCTCCTTGTTGTCAAGTATATATGCCATTATACCGGCTTTCTAAGTTTACACTGAAATTCTTCCTTTTCTTTTCTCTCTCCTTCTTTTTTCTCTTTTTCTTCTCGATTTTTCTTTTTTTTCTCTGTCTCTTCTCTCTTTTTCTTTTGTCATTGATTTACTTCATTTCTGAAGGAAGCCAGGGCTTTCGGGTCTCTGGCTTCCACTCGTCTCAATATTTTTCAATCATTTCTTTACCATATTTTGTGAGAGTATGAACACCATGTTTCACTTGTTGGAATATTCCCATATATTGTTCTCCGATAAGTGGAGCTCCACCAGGATGGTCAATTCGCATAGCTTGAAAAATAGGACTATAACTGAATGCCCATCTATGTCTATCAATACCTATTTGTTCTCTGATATCTAATCTTCTAAATGTACTCATCCCTTTTTCTTTTACTAAAATGGAAACAGCTTCCAAAATTTCTTCTGGTATTGTCATTATTACTCCCATTCTTTAATTTTTGGAAGCCAGGGCTTCAGGGTCATTGGCTTCCAATCGCCTCATTTTTTCAGCGCAGTAGTTTTTGGCGTTTTAAATACCATGTATACGAGCCAGGCGACGCAGACAATCCCGACTATGAGACTGAATCCCGAAATGTCGCTCAATGCAGAGCCGAGTGCCGCTTCAACGCAATAATCAATAGGCACAATGATAACAAGAAAAAGAACTGGCATTAAAGCTTTCTTTTTCCACCCCTTCCTCCACGCCAAAGCGGCGAGGGGAATTGACGCAGCCAAGCAAGCCAGAATAACCATCTTTCCCCTCCTTTTTAAGTTTTTAGAATCGGGGATATAAGTCTACTCTTTTGATTGAAACAGAAATTCCTTCCTCTTGCATTGGACATAATGTCCCCCAGCGGTGACTCTTAAACTTATATCACAAAGAGAAATGTGATTCAAATGATGAACTCGTTCATATGATTGATTATGTGTGAGAAAATGTTATCATGAATTTACATCCGGATTTTCAATTGGAGGAAAAATGGATAAAGAAACAGCTAAGAAGATGACTTCCCCCTGTGGGTTACCTTGTTTTCACTGTACGGCGCACCTGGCTACAACAAACCCAGAAATCAGGAAAAGAGTGTCTGAAGCCCTAAATATTCCTGAAGAGAAAGCGACCTGTGAAGGATGCAGAGCTCAGGAGGGCAGGATTAAGCTGCTGAAACCCAACGAACAGTGCAAAGTTTATGAGTGCGTAACTAAAAGGAAAATAGATTTCTGTAATGAGTGTGACGATTTCCCTTGTGAACGGCTTCATCCTTATGCTGATAAAGCACATTATCCGCATAATACTAAGATGTATCAGCTCTGTATGATGAAGAAACTTGGTTTTGAAAAATGGGCAGAAGAAGAAGCTACAAAAATATGGGATGTATACAGAACCAAGCCATTTAACTTTGATAATATACTGTATTGAACGATTGTGGGAGGAGGTCCAAGCTTGCTTCAACGCGAAATGCAAACTTCTCCCCATGTAACAACCGTGTAACAGATTTTGCTAACTAACGCCCAATTACGGCTACAAATGGCTAAAGGAACTCAGGAATTTCCCCCTAAAAAGCAGACTCATAGGGCAGGACTCGGACCTGCAATTTAGTGGTTAATAGACAACCGAATTGGAATCAATTTGCAATCGGAAAACTAGGGCTTTAAGTGCCTAACTTCTACTTACTTAAGTATTATTTCTTTTCCTTTTCCAGCATTTCAATCATCTTTTTCCAGTCAATCCATCCTTTTTTGCCTCTAATCCATTTCTCGAACCAGTTAAATTCTGCCTGCATCTTTACTATCTGGTATCTCATATCAGAGATTAGATGTCCCGTATTCGGATAGACAATGAATTCTGTCGGCACTCCCAATTCCTTTAAAGCCGTGTACAATGTTTCACTATCTATTCGGGGCATTATTGGGTCGTTTTCACCAAAGTGAATTAATGTCGGGGTTTTTGCATTCTTTATATATTTTAATGGACATTCTTTCATAACATTATTCTCCCAGTCATAAGAAAAATCCGGCCAGTGATAAGTAAAAACTGCACCTGCACCTGTAGAAATTGCTTTGAAACGGTCTGTAGATACCAGTGCCCAATTTGACAATTCTCCTCCTGCACTCCAGCCCATAATACCCATACTGTCCGGATGAACGATTCCTCTTTCAATGAGGTAATCTACACCGGTTATGATATCGTCGAATGCTAGTCCAAAGAAGTCCTTCTCTATAATCAGTTTATTAAATATCCCTCCATATCCTGTTGAACCACGGTAATTTGGCTGGAAAACGACATAATCATTTGCAGAAAATATGTGAACGAAATCATAGCACGAACCTGAAAAATTATTTAGATATGCATCGTGGGGCCCGCCATGTATCTGGACTATAAGTGGATATCTTCTCTCCTCCTTATAATTAACTGGTTTTATTAGAATGCCCTCTACAATTGTCCCATCTGTGCTTTCCCATCTTATACTCTCATATTTACCAAGCAAGAAACCTTTTACTTGTGGGTTCGAATCTGTGAGTTTGGTCCACATATTCCTGTCATAAAAATTCTCAGGCTCACAGTAGTAATAATCACGTGGATTTTCCGGATTCGAATAGTCGATAAAAAATTTGCCAGATTCTATATCTTTATAAAGTCTAATAATTCCATCAAAGTGTGTAATCTGTTCTATTTGGTTGTTATCGATTGATACCTTGAATAGATGAATATTAACTCCAACCTGAGAGGTAAAATAGATATACCTGCTGTCGTCACTCCAGAAAGAATTAAAACTCGCATAATCAAAATCATTCAGTAATTTTTTAACTTCTCCACCTTCAGAAGGGATAAAGTAAATTTTTCTTAAGTTATCTGGGTCCTTTCCTCCATCTGGAATTGAAAACGCCAACCATTTGCTATTTGGAGAAAAACTCAAAGAAAAACTCAACGGCCTTTCCATAACTGAATTGTTTGTTATTCTTGAAATGGTGTTGGTATTCAGGTCAAGTAGATAGACTTCGGTTTCATGACGTGTGGCGTATCTTTTTGTTGAGGAACCCCAAAATGCTATTTTCGTTCCATCGTCTGAAATATTAATCCATGGAACCGAATATTCATTCCCCCCGGTAAGCCGTCTTTCTTCTTTTGTTTCAATGTCTATTTCCCATAGATGAGAGGGGATTTTTATTTCATCCTTAATTATTACATTAAATCTTTTCTTTCTTCTCTCCATATTAAGTAAATCAATACTGTCGGGAGCAATAAAATAGATTTTCTTACTGTTTGGACTCCAAAAATATACCCCAATAGAAGTTTTATGGTCAGTCAGTTTTTCTGCATCACCTCCTTCACCAGGCATAATCCATATTTGCCTTTCTTTAGGTTTTCCTCCCGGGTAGGCAAGATATTTTCCATCTTTGCTCCATTTGAAACTGCTCACACCATACTTATCATCTGTTACTTTCCGTGCTTCAACTCCATCCGGTTGCATAAAATATATCTGGTTCTTACCCTCGGAACGATTTGATAAAAATGCAAAAAATGAACTATCTTTGTACCATTTTGGGAATCTTTCATTCTTATCCTTTGTAAAGGTCATCTGCTTTGTTTTACCACCTATTGGAGTAATATAGATGTCAGAAAACTTTGTATTTTTTTCCCAATCGGGAACTCTAATTGTATAAACAAACCATTTCCCATCAGGAGAAACATCAGTATCCCTATCATAAACACTCCGCATCTGGATTATATCCAGAAAAGTCATTGCCCGTTTCTGCTCTTCTGCTTTTCCTTGTGTAAAAGGATAGCAAAATAATATAGATAAAATGAACATCGTTACTTTGATTATTCTCATAGTATATCCCTCCCTGCTGGATTCATTTTGTCCCCCAGCGGTGACTTATTAGTTTATATCACAGCCTCTACCACCAGAACACATCTCATCTTAATCATTTTTTTCTTTGCAACTTTGTGGTATCAATATGCTTAAGGAGGTGAGAAATGAAAAAGAGTCATGTATCACTAGTATTTATCCTAACGTTAATCCTATTAATCCCGGCGTTTTCTCAAACCAAAGTGAAGGATCTCAAGTTTCATCACCTGCAGAATTACTGCTGGATGCGGCTTGCCGAAATTGTACCAGAGGTCACAGATCGAGCCATCCTCGCAATCGGAACGGTGGAAGCCCACGGTGCTGTTGCCCTCGGTGCCGATAACTTCATCCCTCAGCATATCGCGGAGATGATTTGGGAAAGGTGTAATGCATTGATAGTTCCACCTATAAACCATGGTTTCACAGGCACAGATATTTCTCAATTCCCAGGAGCTATCACTGTACGGGCCGAGATATTTGAAGAGTATCTTTACGATGTTTTAAAAGATATTGTGAGGACCGGCTTTAAAAACATCCTCATCATCAACGGACATGGCGGAAATCTCGAACCTGCAAAAAAAGCCATGACGCGCCTGCACTATGAAACCGACGCACATTTCATGATCATCGAATGGTGGAAGGTCGCATTCGAGGCAACGCCCAAGGCATACGGAACCAAAGCTCAGCAGTCAGGCCACGGAGACAGAGAAGAAGCGGCACTCGTCCTGGCTTATGACCCTGAACTTGTAGACAGGGAAATGTATGAAAAACTCGGTAAAGAAAATGTCGGGGCGCCAGACCCTGACCCAGGGGTAGTCATGTTTCCCTTCTGGGCCACAACTATCTACCCGGAGAAGGGTATCGGTTATCTCGATTTCGACTTGGAGAAAGCCAAAGCATACACCCAGATCAAAGCGGATTACATCGCCAACACATTCCTGGAAGCAGTAAAAAGGTGGGAAATGATGGAGGGTTGGAAAAAATAATCAGTTGAAAATAAAAGAGATTACAGAGCGGAGGGAGAGGGATTCGAACCCCCGTCACGATCACTCGTGAAGCGGTTTTCAAGACCGCCGCCTTCAACCACTCGGCCATCCCTCCGCTCTATACAATAAGATAATTAACCTGGATTATTCAGATTAGGAAATTCTTTCCAGTCCGTCCATGTAAGGACGCAGCGCCTCCGGGATAAGAACAGAGCCATCTTCCTTTTGGCAACACTCAAGGATTGCACTCACTGTCCTACCGATCGCCACTCCAGAACCATTCAGCGTGTGCACGAACTCGGGCTTACTTTTTGGTTCTCTACGAAAACGGATGTTCGCGCGCCTTGCTTGAAAATCTTCGCAATTTGTGCAGGAAGATATTTCTAGATATTTATTCCGATGGGGCATCCAAAGCTCCAGATCATAGGTTTTAGCCCCAGCAAAACCCATATCTCCGGTACACAACACGACCGTCCGAAAATGGAGGCCGAGTCTTTTTAACACGTCTTCGGCATCTTCTGTGATCTTATCCAATTCCTGATAGGATCTTTCGGGGAGAACAAAACTTGCCAATTCCACTTTGTTGAATTGATGCTGACGGATCAAACCCCGAATATCCTTCCCGTAGGAGCCGGCCTCGCTCCGGAAACACGGGGTGTACGCCACAAACCTTTGAGGCAACGATTCGCCGTCCACTATTTCTTCCCGGTAAAAGTTGGTAAGAGGAACTTCGGCTGTGGGAATCAAGTACCATGGGTGCCCTCTCAGTTTAAAAAGATCCTCTTCGAACTTGGGCAGGTTGCCTGTTCCGATCAGGCTTTCTTCGTTGGCGATAAATGGTGGGATGACTTCCATATATCCCTTTTCTCTGGTATGGATATCGAGCATAAAGTTGATCAATGCCCTCTCTAGTTGGGCACCTTGTCCCAAGTACACGGCAAACCTCGATCCGGCCAGCTTTGCCGCTCGATCAAAATCCAGTATCCCCAATTTTTTGCCGATCTCCCAATGGGGTTTGGGATCGAATGAAAATTCCGGTTTTTTGCCAAATTGCCTTACTTCTTGATTACTATCAGGAACCAAACCTTCGGGAACGGATTCATGGGGAATATTCGGGATATCCAACAGGATCTTTTTCAATTCCTCATCTAATTGTTTGTAAGTCCCTTCCAGGTCCTTGATTTCGTCGGAGACCTTCTTCATGTCTTGGATGAGAGAACTGGGATCCCCACCTTCACCTTTCATCTTTCCGATCTGTTTGGATGATCTTTTCAATTCAAAACGCAATGTTTCGATCTGTTGCAGAAAGGCCTTTTTCTCTTTCGCAAGTTTTAAAAACTCTCCCAAGTCGAGGTCAATACCTCGCAGAGCCGTTTTTTCTATGACAAGTTCCGGGTTTTCCTCGACAAATTTCAAATCTAACATGCGCACGATTATAGCACAGGTATATCAGAGATTTCAAAATCATCAATGCAATTAAGGGATATGATAGTTGACTAGGAGGGGGGGATTAAAATATAGTTTAATGAGATGGAAGATCAAGCTCAGGACGAGAAATTCAAGGGATACATTCAGGTTTACACCGGAAACGGTAAAGGAAAAACCACTGCTGCTTTGGGTCTTGCTGTACGGGCTGCCGGTCATGGCCTCAAGACCTATTTTTGCCAATTTCTCAAGGGCCAATATTACGGGGAGCTAACTGCCATCCAGAAGCTCTCATCGCTCATCACCATCGAACAGTTCGGCCGAAAGGGTTTCATTCATGTTACCGAAAATCCTGACAAAGAAGATATCGAGAGAGCCCAACAAGGTCTGCGAAAATGTTACAAGATGATGAAGTCCCAGAAGTACCGCATTATCGTCCTGGATGAGATAAACGTGGCTGTTCACTTCAACCTCTTTTCGGAACAAGAAATCCACGATTTTCTGGATAAAAAACCGGAAGAGATTGAAGTGATCTTGACAGGAAGGTACGCTCCCGAGTCCTTTATCGAACGGGCAGATTTGGTCACAGAGATGGAAGAGATCAAACACTACTACAAAAAAGGGATTCAGGCCCGCAAAGGGATAGAAAAATAATTTCCCCCAACTCGATGAAAAAAGAAAAATTCGAGAATCTCGTGGAAGAGGCTTTGGTTGACCTCCCCAAAGAATTCAAAAAACTCATCGATAACTTGGTCGTGATCGTGGAAGAAGAGGCTCCTCCGGAAGCTTACAGACAAACAGGAACCCACCCTTTCAGCAGGATCCTGGGAACGTATCACGGCATTCCGTTCAAACATAGGGGCCCTTATTATGGGAACTATCCCCCGGATGTTATCACCATCTACCAAAAACCTATCGAAGAGATCTGTTCCACCGAGGAAGAGATAAAGAAACAAGTCCTGAAAACTGTCCGTCATGAGATCTGGCATTATTTCGGACGAACAGACAAGGAAATAGATGAACTGGAAAAAGAAACTTCTCAAGAAGAATAAAAAGGAGACAATGTTATGGCGGAGAAACTTCAAGGCGTTTTTGCAGCATTGACCACTCCCTTTGAAAAAGACAAAATCTCAATAAAGTATTTCCGGGAAAACATAAAAAAATACAACACCTACGATCTTGCTGGTTATGTCATTGCCGGGAGCAGCGGAGAGGCGGCCTATCTCACGGATGAAGAATCCGTAATTTTAGTCAAGGAAGCTTTGGAAGCCAGCACTCCGGACAAAAAAATCATCGTGGGAACAGCACGGGAATCCACAGCCTCCACCATTGCCTTCACCAACCGCATGGCTGACCTAGGAATACGTGCCGCTCTGGTCAGAACCCCGAGCTACTTTAAATCTGTGATGACAAGTGAAGCTTTGAAGAGGCACTATTATGCCATCGCAGATGAGTCCCAAGTTCCAGTGATCCCCTACCACATTCCCCAGGTTACAGGATTATCTATTGAACAACAATTGGTCATCGAGCTTTCCAAGCATCCGAACATTATTGGGATAAAGGACAGCTCGGGAAATCTGCCGTTTTTGGGAGAGGTCATACCAAACCTTCCTCCCAATTTCAGCTATCTGTTGGGTGCGGGAAGTGTATTTCTCTTTGGGCTCTCTTTAGGAGCCTCGGGGGGAATCCTCCGGCTTGCCGACGTCATTCCTGAACTATGTGTTACCCTTTATAATGATTTTTTGGCGGGTGAATGGGAGAAGGCCTCAAGGCTTCAGCGGGACATCATCCCTTTGAATAATGCCATCATCCAAACACACGGCATTGCTGGGACAAAATATGCCATGGATCTGCTGGGTTTTCACGGGGGCCCTCCGAGAAATCCGATTCTCCCCCTCGATGCAAACGGCAAAAACGGAATCGAACGAATCTTGAAAAGATTAAAATTTATTTGAGAAGCCTTAAAAAAAAGGCCGTGCACCCAGCTCCGACGGAACTCCCCCTGCGTTATCCATGCAGTTAGCTCAGGAAAGGCTGATCTGACGCACAAGAGACCGCTCTGCTACCGCTGCTACCTCCCGGTCCTGACGGGGTTTACAGAGAGCTCTTCGCGCAGGGCCCATACCATCAACACCACTTACATGAACACAGTCCAGACAAAGCACCGCCTCGGCAGGGAATTCGATCCCACTGTAGCGGATTGTGGGTGACAGGGCACCGCTAGCTCCCCATCTAGCACGGCCATCGTATTCATAAACAAACACATTTTCATTTTACCACAAGAGGCGGCTTTTTTTTACCCCAGGAACGCTTTATGGATTATTCAGAATTTGTAAGCTATGCCGACTCGGAGGATGAAGCCATCCCAGATGCCTGCTTCTGCTTTCAAATGCAGATGCGGGATGACTTCCGCCCTCACGCCAAGGCTTATCTGCAATAACGGGAGGATATTCGGCAGGTTAATATCGATTTCGGGATCTTCTTCTACTTCTTTTATATCTCTAATATCCTCATCCTCATGATTTTCACTACCTCCGGTCCAATAATATGTCCCGTTATATTTGTAGCTCACTTCTCCATTGAGTGCGGCAACACCCAATCCGAGGACAAAATAAGGGGTTACAACCCATGACGGTTTAATATCCCAGCGGAAGCTGAGATTGGTAAAAAGAGGATTCAGGTCGACAATTCCCAACGCATCCATTTCTGCGTATGATCCGTCGTCATACTGCACTGTAACCGGTCCCTCTACCGTGGCCTTCATGTGTGTCTTCTCGATGGACACTCCTAAGCTGAACGAAGAATATCGGCCACCAGGATAAAATCTGATTTCGAGGCCATAATCCGATCCTGATGAGTCGAAAATAAGATTATGCTCTTTGCTGAATATATTTACACCGTGATGGCCGGCATTCCTAATCTGGGTGGTGATTTCTCTCGCGATTTCATCGGTTATACTATCGTACATACTATCTTCGAACAAACCCTTGATTAGATCCAGGGTCCAGTATCCATAATGAACCTCTATCTCAAGTTTTCCTGCGATCCCGTCATCGAAGATCAAACGAGGGAGCTCTTCTTCCTGTTCATCCTGTTGGGCAGAAATACCTTGAACCAAAACAAGCGTTATCATAATCACAAAAACAAAGAACGATTTTTTCCAACTCATCTGCTTCATGTTAACCTCTGAAAAATCCTATATGTTACTCTTTTTTTTGTCAATAGCGTGCACGCCAAAACTTTATTTATATTAGTCGCAGAAAGTGAGACATGAATGATATAAATCCTATTGCAAGTAAACAGATAATGTTTGTATAATAAAATAACTTTGAGGGGAAAACATTTGAATCGTCGACGACTGCTTTATATAGTACTGCTCGGCTTGGGATTGGTCCTGTCGGGTTATCTGCTGTTCCGCGGACTGGCTCTCATGTCATACAGAGCCCCGGATGCCATCGACCTGTGCTCTGAATTATTGGGTGCCGGTTGTGATGAGGCCCTGCTCAGCACTTCCTCAAGATTTCTAGGTATGCCTTTAGCAGGTTGGGGAGTTGTTTATTACATAACACTCGTGTGTCTGATGATCCTGGGAGGGTTGCTCCGAGATGATTTCGAACTCGAAGCGACAGTGGGATCGATGATCCTGGCTGTGATAGGTGCTTGCGGCAGCGTGTTCCTGCTTGTGAATATTATGGCAGGATGGGTCCCCTTTTGTCCCCTTTGTCTGGTTATTCATACCATCAACCTGCTATTGGTACTGGTAATCTGGTGGCAAAGCGGGAAATCAGCCAAGCAGCTGTTTCAGGCCTTCCGTGCCGGAGGAATCTATCTACTGCGAGGACAGGCAGAGTCACCCCGGAAAGCCCGCTGGAAGGTTTTGGGTTTTGTCACGGCCGCGCTAATTGCCATAGTGTTTTATCAGTGGATATTTGTTGAGGTGAAGCTGCGCGAGGCAGCCGAAAATGCAGCCTTCGATCCCAGACTCGTTCTCTCTGAATATGCT
>RCNB010002793.1_pt1 | contig 10604 bp, 5 predicted proteins | sample 2041321 | NCBI WGS metagenome assembly RCNB01 (sample SAMN09708232, study PRJNA481090) | Marine sediment metagenome, whole genome shotgun sequencing project.
ATATTCTGAGGAATTGAGGTTTTTAAACGGTAGAACGGATAATGTGAGCTCGGACAGAGACGAAACCGGAGGATTTTTAAAAAAATAAAGCCATGCAAAAAAGAGGGATAACAACAAGAAGCCAACGGCTAATCCGGCAATTACTCCTCTGTTTGTCCAGATCGTGGGGCGTGTTTCGTCTTGATGATTATTCGCTTTTTCTCTAAGCCATTCATCGATTTCTGATTTGTAAGCAAAAACTTTCGACCTTGGGGAATTCTCATCTATACGGTAAATCGGCAATCCCAGCTCATCTTCCCACCTATGACAGGTTCTGACATCTCTATCCAGGTATGCGGAAATTTCCTTCCATGAGTGAAGAATATTATCCTTTTTCATGCCAGGCCCCAAATTAATGAGTTTATTATTCCCTTTGTAAAGATTTTTGTCAATCGGAACATTTTGGGAGGGGCCCGACATTCTGGAATTTTCCATTCTGATTCTTACGATATTGCCTTTTGAGGCGCTTTTAAAGTGAAATAATGTGACATAATGTGAAATAATGTGACATTTTGCCTAAAACTATTGATTTTTTGCCCTTTTACAACAAAACTTATAGATGGAAGGAAGGCGCTTTGTAAAAGCGAGTTTTGAATGAAAAACAAAAAAATATTGCTTGTGGGCGATGATTCGGTCAGTCTCAAAATGCTCAGGAATATTTTTAACAGAATGTGTTATTGAACAAAGTAAAAAAACAAATATAAACAGGGGAGTCTGGTGACGGGAACCAAATTTGGTGGGTAATTTCTGGCTGCCCCGCCGGAACGTATTCTGGTAGAAAGACCCGACAAGTCCTACCCAAAGCTTCAAGAAACAAAACAAAGTGGTGATTTTTTCCAAAATCTTTTATCATTTATCCTTAGGGAGGCAAAAATGCTCAATAAAAGATACCAGGTTCTACTCAGCAGTTGGATGGAGGATTATCTCAAGTTCATTACCGATAGATACGACTTGAATTTTTCTTCAGCAATTAGGATACACATGTGCCTTGGGATTTTATACATTATTTCCAATTTGGAGCCTGATTACAAAATCGACTTGCTAAGCAAGGATCTTATCGAGTTTTCCGAAAAGGCCATTACGAATGAGGCAGATGAGGAAACGGGTCACCAGATGTTCTCAAAAATAATTTTTGAAACCAGAAAAGCTGTTGAATACAGGGTAGCAAAAGAAAAAAAGCAAAACAAATAACGGGAATTTTTCATCGTTCCGTACTAATTCTTTATGGTTACGGCATCTATGGTAACTTCTTCATTTTCCATCTTCTCTGTTCCGATATCCGTGAATTCACCATGGCCGGGATAAACTTTGGTCGTGTCGGGAAGCTCGGTGTACAATCTTCGAACGGATTTTTCGATGTTCTCCTTCGATCCTCCCAATAAGTCAGTGCGGCCGACCCGCCTGTAAAACAAGACATCGCCTGAGAACAGTACATCTCCCACATGAAAACAGATGCTGCCCACTGAATGGCCTGGCGAAAGGATTGTTCGAATCGCCAGGTTTCCCAGCTTATAGATCTGATTGTCCTCCAGATAAATATCGGGTTTTACAAATATGGACAAGTCATACTCTTCCCACTTTTTGAGTTCGGGTACCTTCATCATTTCTGCATAAGCCTCCGGCATATGCTCTTTTATCCATTCCGGCATGATAAGGAAATCTTCACAGTCCTTCTTGTTATAGCAAACAAAGGCATCGGGGAACTGCTCTTGTATCTGGGGAACACCTTCGACATGATCCATGTGAACATGGGTGGCAAAAATGTATTTGAGATCGAGATCGTTCTCCTGGATGTGAGCCACAAGGGTGTCGATGGGGCCAGCAACGTCAATAAGGGCCGCTTCTTTGGTTTGGGTATCGTACAAGAGATAGCAGTTCGTCTCGATCGGTCCGGTCACTTGATGAAGGACGATGAGCTCGCTTGATTTCGAACAGGAGATCAAAAAGAATGATATTCCAAACAATAGGAACAAACGCCATAATTTTTCTTTCATGATCCTCACCTCCAAAACATTCGAGCTGTATTGATTTAAGGATTAACCTGACTCGACATTGCATGTCAAGTTTAATCTTGCTTGGCAGCCACAGCGAAAGTCGACATATAAAGCCAGGTCAGATTAAATTGTCACGGTTAGAGATTTTTTCATACAGGAAAAAGGAAAGGAAAATGTTTCCTTATTTCAGAGTTTTTCTTTTGGTGGTGTCTATTGTTTAGCTCTTTTGATCTTGATTCTCAAAATGACTGCTGTCACAGGTATTAGTAGGGCTAGTATGGATAAAAAAATAAAAGTTATCTCATATGAGCCTGTTTTATCTTTAATTAGACCAGACAAGTATGGACCAAAAAACATACCTAGGCCACTGAGCATACCAAGAATGCCGAAGCCTAATCCTAAATCCTTAGGTGGTAAGGTTTTTGAAAGAAAGGAGAAGACTGGGGTTGGAACAAACGCTACAGCTATCGCCATAACAGCCATCGGAAAGAGGAAATTGGTTGACTTCGAGACAAGATAAAGTGAGATTGATAAAGTTAACCCGCCCACTCCGATTAATATATCATTATTATTAAACTTATCTATTAAACGACCAATTATTGGGCTTAAGCCTAGCGAGCCCCACATAAGCAAACTGGTAAGGAGACCTGCATATCCGATACTGTTTCCTTTTGATACGAAAAAATCTGGGGCAAAAGTAGAAAAGGAAATGACTGCTGCATTAAACCAAAGCCAGCATAATCCTGTCAACCAAATCAAGTTTCCGACATTGAATAAGCTAGAATGAGCTGTTTTTTGTGGCGTGTTTGGTACAGGCTTGTAGAGGAAAAGAAAAGCTGCTAGCCCTATTATACATAGAAATGCAGTAATGAAAATTGAAGTTCGCCAACCCGAAATTTCACCCAATCTACCAAAAGTCGTAAAACATATTATTGTGCCAACGGGCATTGCAGTATTATAAATTCCCATTGCCGTTCCGACTTCACGTCCTTGAAACCATTGTGAAAGTATCTTTGCAGCGACTATGGAAATAGTAACAGCCCCAGCCCCAGCGACAATTCTTCCAAAACCAGCATAAGGGAAGGTTCTACTAAAAGCAAAGAATAGCGTCCCTATAATTACAAGTATTAAAGAAATTAGGCCAACTTTAAAGGAACCTAATCGGTCGGAAAGCAAACCGGCCAAAATCGCTAAAAAAATGGATGGGAATGTAAACAAACTCATTAGCAAACCAGCTTCAGCGTGATTTATTTTTAATTCCTCTATAATCAAGGTGAGAATGGGCGGGATAGACTGTAATGTGAAAGCAAACACCAACATACAGATGTAGACCATTAACAAGATAACCCAGCGATATCTACTTATTGGCATATTTCAATCTTGATTGAATTCACTCAAGCATTAATATGCAAGCAACTTCGTTTATACATACCTCTTTTTAAACAACAGGCCATAAGTTTAACAGCTTTTCAAAATTACTGAAACGGAAAAAATCTCTTTATATATTGCATAATGGCGTGAAATATTACATTAGGCGACATCTTTAAAGACAACTACTTATGCTTAAAAAATCTGTAGGCATGAAGATGAATCATCCAATTGGATCTGAAGAGTAAATTTGACACTTCCACCTATTCCTTGATATCCTTTCGCCGACCGAGAAAAGAATAATGGGGGACAGCGATGTCAATTAAATGTCCTAAATGTCAGGTTGAAATATTAGATGATTCCCAGTTCTGCAGCAAATGCGGAACGCCCATCCATCCGGGAGACAAGGCGTTTTTGTCTCACACGCATACCATCCTCAGGCCAATCGATGAAATGGTCCCTGGGAAAATCCTTGCTGACAAATACAAGATAGATGAAGTGGCGGGGAAAGGCGGGATGGGAATTGTGTATAAGGCTGAGGACACAAAACTCAAAAGGAATGTGGCCCTCAAGTTCCTGCCTCCTGAGCTAATGCAAGATGAAGAGGCTAAGGAACGCTTCGTACTCGAGGCTCAATCTGCAGCAGCCCTGTCCCACCCCAATATCTGCACCATCCATGAAATCAATGAAGAGAATGGCAGGTCCTTCATCGCCATGGAATATGTGAAGGGGCATAGCTTAAGGGAAAAAATTGATAAAGGACTTCTGGAGGAACAGGAAGCCCTGGATATTGCTATCCAGTTAACTGAAGGTCTGGACGAGGCGCATAAAAAGGGAATAATCCACAGGGATATCAAAAGTGCCAACGTCATGGTGACAGAAAAGGGTCAGGCCAAGATAATGGATTTTGGGTTGGCCAAGGTCAAGGGGAGAACCCTTCTGACAAGAGAGGGCACAACACTTGGTACGGTGGCCTACATGTCTCCTGAGCAGGCCCGGGGCGAAGAGGTTGATCACCTGACAGATATCTGGTCTTTGGGAGTGGTTCTTTATGAGATGCTCTCTGGGGAACTGCCGTTTAAAGGAGACCGAGAAGCATCTATTCTTTATTCTGTTGTGCATGAGGAACCGAGACCCATCAAGGAAATAAAGCGCGATATTCCTCTGGAACTGCAGCAGGTCATAAATCGTGCCTTAAAGAAGGAAACGGGATCCCGGTATGCATCCGCAGCAGAGATGTTAAACGAACTGAAGAAATATCAGGATTATCTTCGGGCAGAGGAATTGGGAGCATTTAACATGCGAACATTGCTTCGCCGCATCCGCAGGCCTCAGGTCGCAATCCCAGCTCTTTGTGCGGTCCTTGTCATTGCCCTGGCTTCTGTCTGGTTCTTCAACCTCCAGTCCAAAATCCACTGGGCCAGAGAAGAAATTCTTCCAGAGGTCGAGCGGCTTGTTGATGAAAATTGGCGGGATTTCATCGAGCCTTACAAACTAGCAGAGATGGCAGAAAAATACATTCCTAATGATCCGAAGCTTTCTGAGCTCTTTTCAAAAAGCTCCTTGAATATAAACATCAAAACAGAGCCTGCCGGTGCAGATATATATATGAAAGAATACGCTACTCCAGACAGTGAATGGGAATATCTGGGCGTTTCACCTCTCGAAAACATTAGAATGCCTATTGGGATCTTAAGATGGAAAATAGAAAAGGCAGGCTATGAGACAGTTTTGGCTGCATCTACCACTTTTGACTCAGATATGGACGAAAAAAGCGTGTTTCTGATTCCCTATGACCTCGTAAGAGTACTGGATAAAAAAGGAAGCATTCAATCGGGCATGGTACGTGTGCCAGGCGCGAAAACACCGCTCGGGGAGTTGGATGATTTCCTCATAGATAGATATGAAGCCACGAATAAGCAGTACAAGGAATTCATAGACAGCGGCGGATACAGAAACAGGGAATACTGGAAACATGAATTTATCAAGGATGGAAAAGTCCTGACCTGGGAAGAAGCCCAGGCCGAATTTGTGGATCAAACAGATAGGCCTGGCCCTGCCACATGGCAGGCAGGAGATTATCCCGAGGGGCAGGGAAATTATCCGGTTTCAGGCATAAGCTGGTACGAGGCCGCAGCCTACGCAGAATATTCGGGAAAAACTCTGCCCACAGGATCTCATTGGGCTGTTGCCAGAGGTGAATATACTCCCATGATCAGTATTTTTCAGGTTGGGGGCGACGCTGTTTTTGTCCCCTTCAGTAATTTCATGGGCAAAGGTTCTGTTCCGGTGGGGAGTCTTCTTGGCATTACGCCTTTCGGAGTCTACGACATGGCAGGGAATGTTAGAGAATGGTGCTGGAACGAAACCCAGCAGGGACGATTGATCAGGGGCGGCGCCTGGAACGATGCCACCTACATGTTCGGGAATCTGAGTCAAGTTCCTGCTTTTGACCGTTCTTCTAAAAATGGATTACGGTGTGCTTTGTATCCTGATCCTGAGAGAATCCCCAACTCAGCTTTTCAAATGGTAAAATTAGGTGAAACTATAGATTTCTACAAAGAAGAGCCGGTTCCGGATTCCATTTTTCAAGTTTATAAAGAGCAGTTCTCTTACGACAAGACGAGTCTGAATTCCCGGGTAGAATCGAGAGATGAGAGCTCTGAGGATCTGATTCGAGAGAGGATAACATTTGATGCAGCCTATGGCGGTGAGAGGATGATCGCTGTTCTTTTTCTTCCAAAAAATATATCGCCCCCCTATCAAACAGTCATTTATTTCCCTGGCGGTCAAGCGATAGGACGAAAATCGAGCAAAGACCTTGATAGCTGTCATGAATTTGGTGTTTTCCTTTCTTTTATCGTGAAAAACGGCCGGGCGGCTCTCTATCCTGTCTATAAAGGGACCATGGAACGCAATTTTATGCGGCCAACTCCTTGGGTTAGTACTCACCGGCAAACTGAATATCGGATTCAATTGGTGAAAGATTTTAAAAGATGCATCGACTATCTGGAAACCCGTCAGGATATTGACAGCGGGAAGTTGGCCTATTACGGAATGAGCTGGGGGAGCGGGTGGCCCGGAGCGATCATTCCAGCCATGGAGGAACGCCTAAAAGCAAGCGTCTTATTGGCAGGAGGCCTTAGAGATATCGGTCGCCCTGAAGTCCATCCGATTAATTATGTTACGCGGGTGAAAACGCCTACCTTAATGTTAAACGGAAGATACGACACAGCTTTTCTTTATGAGACATCCATTAAGCCTCTGTTTTATCTCTTAGGAACTCCGGCTGAACACAAGGAACTGAAGTTGTACGAAACCGACCATATCCCTCCCAGAATTGATTTCATCAAGGAAACCCTGGCCTGGCTCGACCGCTACCTCGGCCCGGTGAATAGATAACAACTTCTGACTTGGCTAATCTCTCTCATAAAGATATGTGGAATATTTATTTCTGTTCAGATGTATACGTAAATTGTTCGAGAATGGACATATAGTATATGATATAGATGAAAAGAGGTAATATTTTAGATGATATCAAAAGTTGATGAGCACGACAGAATGACCAGAGATCACATGAACCGTACTATTGTACTAAGGGACGGACGGACGCTGGGCTATGCTGAATACGGCGACCTCGAGGGCAAGGTTGTTTTCCACTTCAATGGTTCTGGTGGCTCACGCTTGGAGCGTCCTGCCAACGAGTCCATCCTCACGGATTTAGAGATAAGGCTCATCTCGACCGACAGGCCTGGACATGGACTATCCGATTTGTATCCCGATCGTAAGCTACTGGATTGGGCTGACGACATCAGCCAACTTGCTGACCATCTCGGTATCGATAGGTTCTACGTTATGGGATGGTCGGCGGGTGGACCACACGCTCTTGCTTGTGCCTACAAGATGCCAGATCGAGTGCTGGCAGGCGCTATTGTAAGTGGCCTTGCGCCGCCTGACCGGCCGAATCCTTATAAAGGACTGCCCTTCCCGAATCGAATATTGATGTTTGTAGTGCGGCGAATACCTAAGCTTGTGTACCTCGCACGACGCATGATGTCCTCTATGCTAAAGGGCGATCCCGAAGATATTGGAAAGAAACTAGCCTCGTCCTTTCCGCCAGAGGATAGAAAGCTGGTAGAAGTACCGGAGAATCAGAAGATGTTGCTAGCGGATATCCAGGAAGGCTACCGGCAAGGCTGGAAGGGGCCTGCCCAAGATGACATTGTCATCAACAATCCCTGGGGTTTCCGGCTGAATGATATCCCTGTTCGGATTGATATATGGCAGGGGGAGGTCGACAAAAATGTGCCACTTAATCAGGGCCAATACCAGCAAGAGATGATTCCTAACAGTCGTTACACAGCCCTCCCAGGTCGAGCACATCTCTACCTGCTCGCTCAGTGGCGTGAGGTGTTGGCAGCTCTAGTAGAGTGACAGAGGAAAGCATTTTAGCTATTTGACACTTTCCCTATTTCCTTGATATTCTTTTGCTGACCTAGAATGGGAAAATAAGGGAACAGCAATGTCAAATATATGTCCAAAGTGTCAACATAATAATCCGGACGACACCGTCTATTGTGGCAAATGCGCCGCACTCCTCCGAGCCTCTGAGGACTTTGAAGTCACCTCAACCATTGAAGCGCCAAAGGAAGAGTTAACAACAGGCTCCACTTTTGCAGGGAGATATCAGATCATCGAGGAACTGGGTAAAGGTGGCATGGGCAAAGTCTACAAGGTTCACGACACAAAGATTAAAGAAAAAATCGCCCTAAAGCTCATCAAACCTGAGATCGCCAAAGATAAAAAAACTATCGAAAGATTCAGCAACGAGCTGAGGTTAGCCCGTAAGATCAGGCACAAGAACGTCTGCCAGATGTTCGATCTTGGCGAGGAGAAGGGAACGCAGTTCATCACGATGGAGTACGTCTCCGGGGAAGATTTAAGGAGTTCGATCCGTCGTTTCGGCCAACTCCCCATAGGAAAATCCATATCCATTGCCAACCAGATATGCGAAGGACTGGCCGAGGCTCACAGACAAGGCGTTGTGCATCGTGATCTGAAATCCAACAACATCATGATCGATAAAGAGGGAAATGTGCGGATCATGGATTTTGGGATCGCCCGGTCTCTAGAAGCAAAGGGGATAACTGCTGCTGGAGTGATGATAGGAACACCAGAGTACATGAGCCCAGAGCAGGTGGAGGGGAAGGACGTTGACCAGCGATCAGATGTTTACTCTTTAGGGATTGTCCTCTATGAGATGGTGACTGGAAGAGTTCCTTTCGAAGGTGATACACCGTTTACAGTAGGAGTCAAACACAAAAGCGAGACTCCCAAAGATCCAAAAGAACTCAACTCTCAAATTTCTGAAGATCTCAGCCTTATCATATTGAGATGTTTGGAAAAAGAAAAAGAAAAAAGATATCAAAGTGCAGGAGAATTAAGATCAGAGCTTAAAAGCATAGAAAAAGGCATCCCTGCATCAGATAGGGAAATCCCTAAAAAAAAGCCTCTTACTTCAAAGGAGATAACAGTAACATTCGGATTGAAGAAGCTATTTATCCCTGCTTTAATTTTTATTACTATTGTGATTATAGGGATAATTCTCTGGCAAGTTCTTCCAAAAGAGAAAACTCTTCCATTAGTCCCATCAGATAAACCATCTCTTGCAATCATGTACTTTGAAAACAACACTGGAGATGAGAGTTTAGATCATTACAGAAAAGCTATCTCTGATTTGCTGATCACTGACCTGGGTCAATCCAAATATATTCGGGTATTGAGTGGAGCAAGGCTCTTCAATATCCTCGGCCAACTGGATCAGCTAGAAGTAAGCAGTTATTCTTCAGAGGTTCTAAAGCAAGTCGCTGCACGGGGAGGAGTGGGAGTCATATTATCAGGGAACTATACCAAGGCTGGCGATATATTCAGAATCAACTTTTCCCTTCTCGAGGCAGACACGGCAGAGCACATCGGCTCAGAGGGCGCGGAAGGCAGAGGAGTAGAGAGTATTTTTGCCATGGTGGATGAGTTGACAAGGAAAATAAAGAAAAATTTTAAACTTTCCCCAGAAGAGATAGCAACCGACATTGATAAACAAATCGGGAAGATCACTACTTCCTCTCCTGAAGCTTATAAATATTTCAGCGAAGGAGTAAAACATGCCAACATGGCCGCCCATCATAAAGCTATCCAATTTTTTAAGAAAGCAGTTGCCATTGATCCTGAGTTTTCTACTGCCTTCAGGGGCATGGCAACGGAATATAGCAATCTGGGTTATATATCTGAGCGTAGGAAGTACCTCCAAAAGGCTTTTGAACTGACAAATCGAGTATCGGATAGGGAACGATATCGAACCCAAGGAGATTACTACAGATTAATGTCAGAGAAAACGTATGATAAAGCAATCGAGGCATATAATAAATTATTGGAACTTTATCCAGGGGATTATGGAGGGAATCATAGTCTTGGGCAGTTGTATAGATATTTGGAGAAATGGGATGAGGCAATAGAACAATATGAAGTGAACATTAGGAACAAACAAGAAGCCTATTACTCCTATGGAACACAAGCATATGCATACATGGCCAAAGGATTATATGATAGGGCAAGAGAAGTTCTTGAGAATTATCTAAATAATTTTTCAGATAACACCTCTATACGTTACTATTTAGCTAATACTTACATTTACCAAGGGAAATATGATCTTGCTCTCGCTGAAGTGGATAAAAGTATGTCCATTTATCCAGCTTATTATCAAAATTTCAGGCAAAAAGGCGATTTTTATCTTTATAAAGGTGATTTGATTAAAGCAGAAAAAGAATATCGGAAGCTCCTTGATTTAGAGGAAAAGACAGAAAACTTAGATGGCAGAGAAAGTTTAGCAATTTTATATTTATTGCAGGGAAAATTTGAGAAAGCAAAAGACCTACTTATACAAGTAATTGAACTGGCAAGGAAATTTAGCAAAAAGCAGGTAGAATCGAATTACCACATATTTTTAGCAAATATATATATAAAATCTGGGAAACCTGACAAAGCTTTAAAAGAGTGCGATAAGGCATGGAGTGGTTACGTAGAAACGGAGTATTTTCCCGGACAGAGATTTGTTTTATTCTACAAAGGCTTGGCTTACCTTAAGATGAAATCAATGGATGAAGCTCAAAGAACAGCAGATGAACTCAAGGAAATGATAGAAATAGG
>RCNB010002794.1_pt1 | contig 10603 bp, 8 predicted proteins | sample 2041321 | NCBI WGS metagenome assembly RCNB01 (sample SAMN09708232, study PRJNA481090) | Marine sediment metagenome, whole genome shotgun sequencing project.
TATGAGTTTAATAAATTACCCGGCATAAAGTCTATGACAGCTGATTTTGAAGTCCGTACTGAAAATGATAAAACTATTTTACGTGCCGACCTTCATTACAATATGAAAAATGTTCTTTTTGACATGATGAATATATTAATGATGAAAAAAATGAATACAAAAAATTGGAATTCGGTATTAGCGGGTCACAAAAAATACATTGAGACAAATGAACGAGTTCTAGAGAATACTGTTTTGGAATTGAATAAAGTAATAATCTTAAACTAAATAATCTATTTATTCAATGCGTCATGAGCTAAACGAAAACCTACATAAAAATCTCTATCTCCGGGTAACGCTCTTTGTCTGTCTGCTACACGTGTATGTTTAGTGCGTCCTGTAAACTGACCACCTCGTTGGACACGATATTTTCCTTTATTTGGTCCTTTTGGATCAAGACTATCATTAGTGAAATTTTCTAGATACCAATTTGAACACCACTCTAATATATTACCTTGCATATCATAAAACCCCCATGCGTTGGCTTTCTTTTGTGCAACAGGATGAGGTTGCCTACCTGAGTTACCACTATGCCAAACCATTTCATCAATGTTATTAGTTGCGTATGCTTTTTGAGATCCTGCTCTACAAGCATACTCCCATTCGGCTTCAGTAGGCAATCTAAATTGTTTATTTTTACTATTAATTTTCACTAAGAACTTTTCAATATCCGTATATGAAACTTGGTCAACAGGTAAATTAGCTCCCTTATTAAAACTTGGATTGTCTTTCATGATTCTTTCCCATTGTAGTTGTGTCAATTCGGTTTCTGCTAACCAATAACCTTTACTTATAATCACTTTATACTGGGTTTCTCTTTCTGATGTACGTCCTAACTCATCATTAGGGCTACCCATCATAAAGGTTCCTGGTTCAACCCAAATCATTCTGATTGTAACGCCTTCAACCAATTCGAATATTTTAGTTTTTGATGTAATAGTATCCTCTTTTGTTTCAAAAGATTGAAAGGCGCCTGCAAAAAACAGTAGAATTGGTAGTAAAAAATATGCTATTTTATTCATGTTTTAATTTCTTAATTGATCAGCTCTATCTAAAAAACCTTTGCCAATAAGTGGTTTCATTACGTGTTTACCGTTTTTAATAATTTCAATTGTACTTTCCACGCCCAGATCAAGAAGGATCTGATGACTTTTTTTTGCTGACTGCATCCAGTACGAATCTTGATCTCCAACAATAAACTGAACTTTTACACCTTTTAGTTGTTTTAATTTTTCTTGATTGCTGTTGTTGGGGTTTCCTGCCATTCCTGTTATACCAGCAAAATAACTTGGAACTTGCATTACTAAATCAAAAATACTTGCGCTATTTGCGCTAAAGCACACGGTATGAAATTTATTACCTTCTATTTTATACGTAGATTTCAAATGATTTAATAGTGCCTTGATTTCATTGATTCTATTTGTAGCGCTATAAATTTTGTAGCCAATAAGTATCCAGCCTTGACTATCTTTTGTGCCTCGCCAGTAAAAACTTTGATCGTCGGCAGATGCTGTTTCTGATGGACCAATGAGTACAGGATATGTCTTGTCAGCATCATAATCTAATGGTAATTGAATGGTGTAGTTTAAATCCTTCCCGTTATATTCAAATGTTTCAAGTTTTTGCTGACAAAAAAGATCCAGCGTATTAAGTGAGATAATTAGTACGAATAGTGTTATATATTTTATCATTTTAACTGCTTTTAAGAGTAAGCATAGCGCACAATTACGCTAAGCTTACTAATTATAGTTTATTATTTAATTCCATTAATTACACCATCAAGATATGCCTGCTGATTTTGTGGAGCTTTTGATTTTGCCAACTTATAATATTTTAATGCCATTTTCTTATTGTCATTTTTTAAATAGGCCTCGCCTAAACTATCTGTATATCCCCAAATGAATGGGTCGTTTTGATGGTTCTCAACATTATATTTAAAAACTTCAATTGCCTCTGTTACTTTATTTAACGCTAGCAATGAATACCCATATTGATTTAACTGCCCGGGAGTTCCGGTTGGAATGGCTTGCTCCATTATTTTGGCTGCTTCTTCCACTTTTCCATTTCTAAATAATAATCCAGCTTTTACTTGAAGATTACTAAATCCTGTAGAACTCGCTAAAGATTTTTCAATCCAAACCATTGCTTCTTCTAAATTTTCATTTTTTTGTAAGCAATACCTAGCAGCTTGCATATGACCTCTCCAGCCAAATCCTGCTAACCCTTTTAGCTCTTGACGAAAGTTGTCAATGACTATGTTAGGTACATCGAATTCAATTTTAAAAGGAATTCGAGTTTTTTCCCATTGTAGAGTTGCGGTCATACTGTTGCTACCTCTGTCGGTAAAATCATAGCTTAACCATTCTTGTTGAGAAATAATTTCATTCTTTACGGTTACCGTTAAAGCCAAATCTTTTTCCGTTGGAGAAACCGTTCCCCATGATTTGGAAAATTTTGAGAATAATATTTTTGAGTTATCCTTATTTGGTATCATGTATAGTCCATAAGTTCCTGCCGCTATTTTCTTACCTTCAACTGTGGCATCATGGGTAAAATGAATAGTTGTATTTTCATTTGCTCCAGCTCTCCATATAGCCCCGTAAGGTACAAGTCCTCCAAAAACTTTTCGTCCTTGAGCACTCGGACTATGATACGTTATTGTTACGTCTGAAAGACCTAAACGTTGCGTAATGACTGATTTTTGACTAACATTTGGAACAGTAACATTTTGAGCAAAAGTTCCTGCTGATAATAACAGCGTGAATAGTAGTAGCGTAAATTTTGATTCTAGTTTTTTCATCTCTTTAAATTTGTTTTAATTATTGAGACAAAATTAGTTGTGATTCTACTTAACTAAAACCAAATTGTGTTAGGTGGTTAGTTTTGTGATAAAGAGTTAATGCGAGTTTCTGAGTTACTTTAATTATATGAAATGATTCATATATATAAACCAACTATCACAAATTGAACAGCGCATCACATTCTGTTATTTAACAGAAAGTAACTTGATTAAATTTGCTGAAAGTGAAAATTGGAGTTTAGTTGTTTGTGAATCCTGCCGAAACTATTTCTTTTTTTAGTGTATATTCTTTACCGTTATAACATAGTTTAGAATTACCAATAGAAACTTTTTCAGTAGGTTTTAAAGTATAGGCGCGAAGCATTTCATGTTGGGGATTTCCAGGAAAGTTAAAACTCGCTTTCATGGCAAGTGTAATTGTTTGCGTGGTTGAATCATTTTGAAGAAATATGGAATCACCGCAAGAAGATTTTTTAGTTATAAATGAGATGCTAGAAACAGCTTCTTGTCCATATAAATCACCATGGGCATCAAAACCTCCATTTTTATTTACGAATAATGCGTGGTAAATTTCTAAATATGATAATTCACTAATATCTTTTAATGGTATTTCGGTTGTTTTTGATTCTGTATCGCTCGAAGCTGGTTTATCAGTTTTACAACTAAAACTAATTGAAATGATCAATAAAAACAAAAATAGTATCTTTAATTTCATATGGTAATATTTAGAATCAAACGCTTTTGAATTAGAACAACTAATGAAAAAAAACCTTCAGTCATATTACAATAATTTGCCTATTGCTTTTAATAAGCTAATTGTATGTGCTTTAGTTATTAGTGTTTTTTTTATACTAAAAGCGTATACCAATCATTTAATTAATGAATATAATTATCCATTTAGCTGGTTACTTGTATCGTTAAAGATAAGTATTACCTATTTACTATGGGTTATTTTAACACCTTTGGTTTATTTTTTAACTAAAATTCTTCAGAATAAGAGTAAACTTACAATTCGAAGTATTGTTAAATTTCTACTCGTAAGTTTAGTACTTACTGTTTTTCATCAATTAATATCCTCAAGAGCCGATGACTTTATTAATTACCTAAGTAGTGGATATTTAAAATCTTTTTTTGGTCACAATAATAGTGTTGTTCTTGTTATTGGGAGTTTTTCAAGTTTTATTGAATTACTTGTTATTGTAGCCGTTTTTTTGGCTTTTGACTACCAGAAAAAATTTCTAATTAACCAAAAGGCATTAATTGCCTCACAGCTTAATGCATTACGCATGCAATTGCAACCTCATTTTTTGTTCAATACCTTACACTCAATAGCATCTATGATAGATATAGATACTAGAAATGCTCAAAAGATGTTGAGTAAATTGGGTGCTTTGCTGAGAAGTATGCTTGAGTATGATGCAGAACAGTTGGTTACAGTTAAAGATGAACTTAACTTCATTAAGGATTATTTGGATTTAGAACAAGTGCGATATCAGGACCGAGTTACCATAAATTATAATATTGCCAAAGAGGCGATGCTCATAAAGATACCGAATATGATATTTCAACCATTAGTAGAAAATGCTGTGAAATATGGAATTATACCAACGATTGATGATGGTGAAATACATATTAATATTAAATTAGAATATAGTGATTCACTCGATGGAGATGCTTTGGTCTTACAAATTACTAATACATTTAATAATGAGAATAACTATGTAAAACCTGTAAGCACAGGAGTTGGTTTGATTAACATTAGAAAGCGATTACAACAATTTTATAACAATCAGTTTTTGTTTACTTCTAATTTTGAAACGCCAAAATTATACATTGCAAAAATGACGCTACCAATAATAAAATAATAATGAAGTTAAGATGTATTATTATCGATGATGAATATTTAGCCAGACAACGTATGCTGAAATTGTTAGAGTCATTTGATAGTATTTTGGTGGTTGGCGAATGTCGAAACGGACAAGATGCCTTAGAAAAAGTAGCACTAAAGGAACCAGATTTAATTTTTTTAGATATCCAAATGCCAGATATGGATGGTTTTACTGTGTTTGATAAATTACAAAAAAAACCATATGTAATATTTACAACGGCTTATGATACCTATGCGTTAAAAGCATTTAAAATTAATGCTATAGACTACCTTTTAAAACCTTTCGATCAAGAGCGTTTATCTATTGCTGTTGACAGAGTACTATCGCTTAAAAAGAATAGTCATACGTCAAATATAGAAGATAAAATAAAGCAACTTTTAAGCAATTATAATGAAGAACCATCTTCATTTTTAACGGAGATATCTATTTCTTCGAATGGTAGAAAGACAATTATAAATATCGACGATGTAGTTTATTTTAAAAGCGATGGAAACTATGTGCAAATCACTACTGAAGAAAAAACACATCTCTATAGAAAAACAATGAACAAGTTGCATGATTGTTTGGATAACTTACAATTTTTAAGAATTCATCGTTCCTTAATTTTAAATAGGATTTATATAGAAAGTTGTGTTTATACAAGTAATAACGAATATAAATTCAAATTAAAAACGGGTAAAGAGTTGATGTCTTCTCGGTCTTATAGTTCACAAATAGCTGAATATTTATCCGCCAAAGGATAGAAATGAAAGTTCTTTCTATGCTGAAAATGCCATCAAATAGCAACAAAAACCCTCAAATAGCATGATGCGATGGAGCTTTTATTATTGCCATAAACTACAAGATGGATAATTGCGTTAATAGGTATAGCCATATTGGAGAAAATATATATAATAGACCTAAAATCTAAAAAAATGAAAACAAAATTACTTCGCCTTTTTGCATTGATTTTATTTTCTTCCCTTATTCATTCACAAAGTCATACTATTGAGATCCATCCAGATGGACAAGTAGCATCGCTTTTAATGTCACCTACAGAATACAACAGTTGGATCACTAATAATGATTTTACGAATACCACAAAAAGAACCGCACTTTTTCAGGATATTTATCAAAGATTTTCAGATGACTTTGATTTTATTTTTTTGATTTTGAACGAGGATGCAAAACCTGCGAATTTACCATTTGGACAACTAATCCAAGTTTCAAATAGTGATCAGGGCCTTGGACTAGGTAATTTTGATAATAGTGGGGCATATGGTTCGAACGGCAAGCTTAAAGCGGTAATGCATTTAACACGCAGAACTTATATTCAAAACGGCCCTTCATTGCATGAATTAATGCATAATTGGGCTAATTTTGGTATAGATACGGAGTCAGTTTCTGGTACGGGATCTAACTTAACTTCATTTGGATTCGAGCCGCACTGGGGGTTTACTGGAGGAAGTTCGAAAGGACAACTAGGAGGTTTTTCACAAAGTTCACTAATTGATAATGGCGGAAATTCGTATACAGTCGAATCATTTGGATCTAATGCAAATGGAGGTAATTCAATTCCTTATAATGAATTGGAACTATATCTTATGGGTATGATTCCTATTTCACAAGTTTCTAATTTTGATGTCTTTTCAAATATAACTTCTTTAACCGTAAATGGATCTATTTTTGACTTTGAAGCGTCACAACGAACTATGTATACGCCTTCACTTCTTGAATCAAATTTAGGAGCTAGGGTTCCGTCTTCAACTTCTTCACAAAAAGATTTTAAGCTCTTAATAATAGCAGTAACACCATCGGCATTAACGACACCTCAATGGGATTTACTAAACGAGCATTCAGAAGAATTTGGTAGAACAGCGGATAATGGTAATAGTACCTATAACTTTTGGGAAGCAACAAATGGTCTAGGCACAATGGAAACCGGGAATTTAAATAATACTGTTCTCGGTATAAATGAAAATAATTTGACAAGTGTACTATTTTTTCCAAACCCAGTCAAAAACGATTTATCAATTAAGTCTAGTAATGAATTATTGAAAAGGTTTGTTTTGACAAATAGCTTGGGACAAAAAGTACTTGAAAATGTTGTAAATGATCCCGTACAAGCATATTCTATTGACATGCGTAAGTATACTAATGGGATTTACTTTCTTAAAATATTTACTGATAATGGTAAAAGTTCTACAAAAAAGATACTTTTAGATAGATAAAAAGGACCCCTTAAGAGATGAATCAAACGAATTTAAACCTGTTGTGATATTCGGCGAGTAATCCGGTGAATAGGGTAGAAGTAAATTTTTAAAATGTTGTTATTCAATTGATTAAAAGTGAGTCTAGCTTACTGTGGTTTATATGCTTGTTCATGATTCCCTTAATGGGATCCTTAGCTCTGAAAGTGCGAGCAATCACTCGAACCCTACCTACGCAGTGATGACAATTCTTTCTCTGCTGAAAACGCTTTCAAATGGAAACAAAAACCATCAAATAATATTGAAAAAAAGTAATTTATTCGGTACCAAATTTTGAGACTTACCGATTTAGAAAGCACTTATTGATGGCTAGCCTTTTAAAATATGATTGATTAATAATCGTTATAAGAATGCTATATAGTTTTGATTTAACAAAATTTTAAGCCTGTTATAGATGGTTTTTGTAGCTTTGTAAAATACATGAAACAATTTTTTCATAAAATAACATCTTTTTTAATGGCACTTATTGTGCTGCTTTCTACATTTTCATTTACAGTGCATCAACACTATTGTGGAGATGAATTAAAAGATACATCCGTATTTTTTGAAGCTGAAAAATGTGAAATGGAAAAGATGATGGCAGAAACATCATGCTCGTTACATCAAAAGAAAAAGGCATGTTGTGAAGATGTTATCGAGGTAGTTGAAGGCCAGGATGAACTGAAGATTTCATTTGATACATTGTCATTCGATCAACAATTATTTCTTACATCATTTGTATATACCTATACGAACCTTTTTGAAGGAATTGAAGAAAACGTTTCTTTATACGCAGAATATAAACCTCCTCTCGTTATAAGGCAACTCTACAAGATTGACGAGACCTATTTAATTTGATTTTTAAACAATTGACTGTGTTATCCTATGCCTGTATTGGTATAAGGATAATTTGTTGTATTCGGTGTTTTCCTAACACCAATCTCTAATTGTTTAATAATCAAAGCTATGCTCAATAAAAGCATCAAATTTTTAATAGAAAATAAACTCGTAGCAGTGCTGTTACTTGTGCTATTTATAGGATGGGGAACTATTCATGCACCTTTCAATTGGGATACAGGATTTTTACCAAGCAATCCTGTAGCTGTAGATGCTATACCAGATATTGGTGAAAACCAACAAATCGTATTTACTAAATGGGATGGTCGCTCACCACAAGATATAGAAGACCAGATTACCTATCCTTTAACTACTTCTTTACTAGGCATACCAGGTGTAAAAACGATTCGTAGTTCTTCTATGTTTGGATTTTCAAGTATCTATATCATTTTTGAAGAAGATATAGAGTTTTATTGGAGTCGCAGTCGCATCCTTGAAAAACTAAATTCATTACCAAGTGGTTTACTTCCTGATGGTGTTAATCCTGCTTTAGGCCCAGATGCCACAGGTTTAGGGCAAATATTTTGGTACACCTTAGAAGGTCGCGATGAAAATGGAAACGTTACGGGGGGTTGGGATTTACAAGAGTTGCGAAGTATTCAAGACTACTATATAAAATATGGGTTAGCATCTGCCAGTGGTGTATCTGAAGTTGCTTCTATTGGTGGTTACGTAAAAGAATACCAAGTTGACGTCAATCCAGAGTTGATGCGTCAATATAATATTGGTTTAAATCAAGTTGTAAAGGCAGTTAAGGAAAGTAACAAAGATATTGGAGCACAAACCTTAGAAATCAACCAAGCGGAGTATTTAGTGCGTGGATTGGGTTATGTTAAGTCCATTTCAGACATAGAGAATGCAGTAGTCACTTCCGAAGATTATACGTCGATCAAAATAAAAGATATTGGCAAAGTATCATTAGGTCCTGCAACGCGAAGAGGCATATTAGATAAAGAAGGTGCAGAAGTTGTTGGTGCTGTCGTAGTAGCAAGATATGGAGCTAATCCGATGGAAGTCATCAACAACGTTAAAGAAAAAATCAACGAATTAAGTGCCGGATTACCCTCAAAAGTGTTAGCAGATGGTAGAACCTCACAAGTCACCATAGTGCCTTTTTATGATAGAACAGAATTGATTCAAGAAACATTGGGTACACTTAATGAAGCACTTACTTTAGAAATATTAATAACCATTCTGGTTATTATCATAATGGTATTTAATCTTCGTGCTTCGTTACTGATTGCTGGATTATTACCTGTTGCAGTATTAATGGTGTTCATTGCCATGAAACTATTTGGTGTAGATGCTAATATTGTCGCCTTATCTGGTATTGCTATTGCCATTGGTACAATGGTCGATGTCGGCGTCATACTTTCAGAAAATATCATTAGACATCTTGACGAAGAGAAAAATATCATTCCGAAAGAGCGAGGAGCGAGCGACGAGCAATCTCATCAAGAGATTCTTCATTACGATCAGAATGATAAAAAATCAATTAATGAAATCGTTTATAATGCTACCACAGAAGTATCTGGTGCAATTGTAACAGCAGTTATGACAACTATCATTAGTTTCATTCCAGTTTTTTCTATGATTGGAGCAGAAGGAAAACTATTCAGACCATTAGCCTTTACTAAAACCTTTGCTTTAACGGCATCAATTATTGTTGCCTTATTCTTAATTCCACCGTTTGCAGCGTTTTTATTCAGAAGAAAACGCATTAAACAGCCCTTTAACTATACTTTAAAAGGTGTTTTAATACTAGTTGGTTTCGGTGCAATTTTATATGGCTTTTGGTTAGGATTGATACTGATAGCCTTTGGAATTACAGGAATATTAAAACTTCAAGAAAAAGTAACTGAAAAACAAGTAAATCGTATTAATATTATAATTTCAGCGTCAGCAATTGTATTGCTATTGGCTGAGTATTGGAGGCCTTTAGGAGTAGATAAAAGCATCTTTTGGAATCTTATTTTTGTAAGTGTTATTTGTTTTGGATTACTAGGGATTTTTACACTATTTCGAAACTATTATACACGTATTTTAAGATGGTGTTTAGAAAATAAACTCTTGTTTTTATCAATACCAACAGCTATTGTTATTGCTGGTTTTTTCATTATGAAAAACACAGGTAAAGAGTTTATGCCATCCTTAAATGAAGGCTCATTCTTGTTGATGCCAACGTCAATGCCGCATTCTGGGGTAGCTGAAAATAAACGTGTTTTACAGCAATTGGATATGGCAGTAGCCAGTATTCCAGAAATTGAAACTGTTGTAGGTAAAGCGGGTAGAACAGAATCTGCTTTAGACCCTGCACCACTTTCTATGTACGAGAATATGATTCAGTATAAACCCGAATTTATGCTGAATGAAAACAGAGAACGCCAACGCTACAAAGTAAATGACGATGGCTTATTTGAATTAAAAGATGGTCGATTTATTGCAAATTCAAATACTATAGAAAATGTTGCCTTTAAGGCTGTTAAAAAGTCTCAACTCATCCCAGACGATGATGGTGAGTTTTACCGCAATTGGCGACCAGAAATACGATCAACAGATGATATTTGGAACGAAATAATAAAAGTTACAAAATTGCCCGGTGTCACGTCAGCTCCCAAATTGCAACCTATTGAAACGCGATTGGTTATGCTACAAACAGGAATGCGTGCACCAATGGGTATCAAAGTAAAAGGACAAGATTTAAAACAAATAGAAGCATTTGGAGTTCAATTAGAAAATATATTAAAACA
>RCNB010002795.1_pt1 | contig 10603 bp, 9 predicted proteins | sample 2041321 | NCBI WGS metagenome assembly RCNB01 (sample SAMN09708232, study PRJNA481090) | Marine sediment metagenome, whole genome shotgun sequencing project.
GAGAGAGGGATTCGAACCCTCGAAGGGGTATTAGCCCTTACTCCCTTAGCAGGGGAGCGCTTTCGACCACTCAGCCATCTCTCCGTCGAAAAAAAACCCGCACGCCGGAGGGCGGCGCGGGGCGCACATACTACTGTTAGAGGTAGATCGGGTAAAGCGAAAATCCAGCTTATTCTGCCTTATCTTCCGCACTCACAGCGCCGGCGCCTTCGGCGGCCTTCTCGCTCTGAATTCGCTCGTAGATCTCTTCCCGGTGAACGGCTACGTCCTTGGGTGCATTGATCCCTATTCGGACCTGATTTCCCTTGACCCCCAAGACAGTGATCGTGACATCGCTCCCGATCATTACCGTCTCGCCCGCTCGTCGCGTCAGAATCAGCATGAATCCTCTCCTGCCTGACAGGGCTCCATGCCCCGTCTATTTGCGCGTGTTATTCCATAAACTGTTGTAATACTAGCCGATTTTCGGGTCGCGTGTCCTTTGCTGGCCCGAAAACCTCGTTTTTTTGCGCTAAAGGGGAATTTGGACCGCTGGATCAGCCCAGTTGTTCCGCGACCCATGCAGGTACAGATTCGAGCGCTTGGTCAAGAGCTGCCGCATCGGATCCGCCAGCCTGGGCGAAATCGGGTCGACCACCGCCCTTCCCACCGACCTGCTCGGCAACCGGTTTGATGAGATCGCCTGCTTTGATCTTGCCTGTATTGTCTTTGGTAACGCCGGCAGCGAGATGCACTTTGCCGCCATGAACTGAGCCCAAAACAATAATCGCGCTTTGGAGCTTGTCTTTGAATCGGTCGACGGCATCGCGCAGCGTCTTCGCATCGGCGCCATCCATTCGAGTCGCCAGCACCTTGATGCCGGCGATTTCCCGAACGCTATCCGTATGATCCGCGCCCTTGCCGGTTATCAGTGCTTGCTTGGCCGCGGCCAGTTCTTTCTCGAGATCCTTCGTACGCTTCAGCAGTTGGTCAACCTTGGCGGCCGCCTGATCGGGTTGGCTACGCAGCTTGCCCGCGAGCTCATCCAGTGTTCGCTGATTCTCAGCGATCCAGTCCATGGCACCGGCACCCGTGACCGCCTCGATGCGACGTACACCGGAGGCGACTCCGCCTTCCGATGTAATCTTGAATACGCCGATATCGCCGGTTCGATCAACGTGTGTTCCGCCGCAAAGTTCGACCGAAAAGTCACCAACGCGCAAAACTCGCACCTTGTCGCCGTACTTTTCGCCGAACAAGGCCATTGCACCGGACCCGATCGCGTCGTCGTAGCTCATGAGATCGGTATCAGCCGCCGTGTTCTTTCGAATCTCGTTATTCACGAGATCTTCAACTTCCTGAATCTGGTCGTTTGTCACGCCCTCGTAGTGAGAGAAGTCGAAACGCAGGCGATCAGGAGCAACGAGCGAACCTTTCTGAGTGACATGATCACCAAGTACCTGACGCAGCGCCGCATGCATAAGATGAGTCGCCGTATGGTTCAGTTGGATGGCCTGGCGACGATCTGCATCAACGACGGCTTCGACCTTGTCGCCAACGACTAGCGCGCCCTGTTCGACCACGCCGAAATGCACATTGGCCTTACCGTTCTTTTGTGTATCGGCAACGTGGAACAACTTTCCATCAGAAACCAATAGGCCTTTGTCGCCAATCTGGCCGCCGCTCTCCGCGTAGAACGGGGTCGTCGAAAGGATGACTGCACCTTCATCTCCTGCGCCAAGAACTTCAACGGTTTCGCCTTCCTTATATAGGGCGACGACTTCGCAGGCGGCTTCGGTACCGTCATAGCCGAGAAACTCGGTTTCGGCGTCCGTCTTCAACGATCCGGCGTCAGCTACGCCAAACTTGCTGGCTGCGCGTGCGCGATCGCGTTGTTCTTCCATCGAGGATTCGAAGCCTTCCTGATCAATGGAGAGCTCTCGCTCACGAGCAATGTCCGCGGTGAGGTCAACGGGGAATCCATAGGTATCGTAGAGCTTAAACACGACGTCACCTGGAATCTGCTTTCCGCTCAGATTGCCGATTGCTGTCTCCAGAATTTCCATACCCTGATCAAGCGTCTCGGCGAAGCGCTCTTCTTCTTTCTTCAGTACCTTTTCGACGTGCGCCTGCGCTTTCCTGAGCTCCGGATAAGCGTCGCCCATTGCTTCGGCCAATGACGCAACCAGTTTGTAGAAAAAGAGATCGTCGGTGCCGAGCTTTTTACCGTGTCGAATGGCACGCCGAATGATCCGGCGCAGTACGTAGCCTCGGCCTTCATTGCCGGGCAGTACACCGTCGACAATCAGGAAGGAGCAGGCACGAATGTGGTCGGCGATGACGTTCAGCGAACTGGAACCGTCTTTCTCGACGCCAAGGACATCCGCCGTCGTCTGAATAATATGAGCGAACAGATCAATATCGTAATTGGTGTGAACACCCTGCATTACGGCTGCGATGCGTTCGAGCCCCATGCCCGTATCGACAGACGGTTTCGGCAACGGCGCGATATCGCCGTCTGCAGAACGGTCGAATTGCATGAAAACGAGGTTCCATATTTCGACGTAGCGATCACCATCTTCATCCGGTGTTCCGGGTGGGCCGCCGGGCACATCGGCGCCGTGATCGTAGAAGATCTCGGAGCACGGACCGCAAGGCCCTGTATCGCCCATCGCCCAGAAATTATCTTTAGCTCCCAAACGCGAGAAGCGCTCGGGGTCGATCTTCATTTCATTGAGCCAAATGTCGGCCGCCTCGTCGTCGTCCTCAAAGACGGTGACCCAGAGTCTCTCCGGAGCGAGACCCAGGGTTCCGGTCAGGAAATCCCAGCCGTACTGTATCGCCTCGCGCTTGAAGTAGTCGCCGAAGCTGAAGTTGCCGAGCATTTCGAAGAACGTATGGTGACGCGCGGTATAGCCGACGTTCTCGAGATCGTTGTGCTTACCGCCGGCGCGAACGCAGCGTTGAGATGAGGTCGCTCGATCATAAGTACGCTTTTCATGACCCAGGAATACGTCCTTGAATTGAACCATTCCGGCATTCGTAAACAGCAGTGTCGGGTCGTTGCCCGGCACCAGAGGAGAGCTCGCAACGATCTCATGATCATTGTCGCGAAAGAACTCCAGAAAGGCCTGGCGCAGCTCATTGCTCGTCATCGATTTCATCGGGCGTATGTTAACGGCTAAAACGCGGATTGGATATGGTCTTGCTCGAATCCCCGATATTGAAGAAAGCGCATCTGCTTGGCCTTGGCTTTGAAGTCTGCGGGCTCGCCACGGCCGAATTTTCGCTCCCGAACTTCCCGTGCCAGCCTGTGCCAATCTGCAGCGGACGCCTCGAGCGTCATTTCGATCACGGCATTACTAACACCGCGCTGGCTCAAGTCGAGCCGGATACGAACCGGCCCTTTGCCCTGATTGATGCGTGATTGCACAAAGGCCCCCGCGAAACGATCGTCGCTTTGCAGACCTTGCTCGGTGAGCCTTGTGATTGACTGTTCGACGAGCCGCCGAACATAGCCTTTGTCCGCGAGCTTCTTGATCAGCTCGGTCTGGCCGTACTCCCGTCGAGCCAGAAAATCCATCGCCTTCTTGCGAATTTCATTCGGGCACGAAAAACGATCTTCCTCTTCGTCAGAGAGAATATCGGTGATTTCTTCGTGAAGTTCCATCTCGCGCGCCACGTGCCCTAGGGGTATAAGACGCGTTTATGCGCTTTGGGTGCTCCTACGAGGCCTTGGCCGCATCGTCAGCGACTTCTTCCGGAATATCCGGAACGGCAACGACGGGTGGCGGCATCAGGATGGCACGAACCTTACGTTCGATTTCATCCGCCATTTCGGCGTGCTCCCTCAAAAACTCGCGAGCATTATCTTTGCCCTGACCGATACGATCATCACCGTAGCTGTACCAGGAACCCGCTTTATTCACGATATCGTGCTGGACACCGAGGTCAATCAACTCGCCGAGTCGAGAAATACCCTCGCCGTAGAGAATTTCGAATTCAGCTTGCTTGAACGGCGGCGCTACTTTGTTCTTGACCACTTTCACGCGAGTCTGGTTGCCGATGACTTCGTCACCTTTCTTGATAGCGCCAATGCGGCGGATATCGAGGCGAACTGACGCGTAGAACTTGAGTGCGTTACCGCCAGTTGTCGTTTCCGGGCTGCCGAACATGACGCCGATCTTCATACGAATCTGGTTAATGAAAATAACCATGACATTTGAACGCTTGATGTTAGCGGTGAGTTTTCTGAGCGCCTGCGACATCAACCTTGCCTGCAGTCCCATGTGCGAGTCGCCCATCTCACCTTCGATTTCCGCTTTCGGTGTCAACGCGGCAACGGAGTCGATAATGATGATGTCGACGGCGCCGGAACGAACCAGCATGTCAGTGATCTCAAGCGCCTGCTCACCCGTGTCGGGCTGCGATATCAGCAACTCGTCGACGTTCACGCCAAGCTTTCCCGCATAGTTGGGATCGAGCGCGTGCTCTGCGTCGATAAACGCCGCGGTGCCGCCGACTTTCTGCGCCTCTGCAATAACTTGCAGAGTCAGCGTCGTCTTACCTGACGATTCCGGACCATAGACTTCAACGACTCGCCCTTTGGGCAGTCCACCGATGCCCAACGCGACATCCAGGCCGATTGAACCGGTCGATATCGCTTCGATATCTCGGATAGAAGTGCCATCGCCCATACGCATGACTGATCCTTTGCCGAACTGTTTTTCGATCTGGCCGAGGGCCTGCGCGAGTGCTTTTTTCCGGTTGTCGTCCATTATTTTGCCGCCATTTGGTGATTGTTTGGAGAGTGTTTCGGGATACTGTTGATATACACAGTACTATTGCACGAAAGCCCCGTCAATGGGAGCCCTCAGGCCACTTAATTTCCGGGCAAAGTGATGAGAAACACGAATAATGACGTGGAAGCTACTGTTTCAGCGGGATGTAGCTGACTCCACCGGGTCCTGAAACAGACTCCATTAATTGGAAACTCGACCACTCGGTTGTGGCCCTTTGCGTCAATCGCTCAGTCGTAAAAGTCCGGGCATTGCGCGAAACGGTGATGTGCGGCCGAAAAGCCCGATCTTCGGGCACGATACCGACGAGCTGCAACACAGCATTCAGCGAGTCCACAAGATTCTGTAGTTCGGTTGGCACGGTCACAGCAGCCAGGCTGGCCACTTTTGGTCGCGCCCAGAACTCCATTCGATCGAAACTCAAACGGAACGGTTCCACCTGAATTTGACCCGCGAGTTCTCGCAAATCAGGAATCTGGCGCTCTTCAATATTGCCGACAAACGCCAAGGTGATATGCCAACTGCGCCGATCGACTGCATGGCCTTCGACCGTCTTCGCAACGGAGTTAATAACGTCGCGCAGGCGATCTCGTTGCCGGTCGTCCGGCCAGAGGGCAAAGAACAGGCGTCTGGTACTCATGATTCAATACGCTCCCGAACACCCTGCAACGCGTAGGCGACCGCCGCTTCGCGAATCAGCTCTCGATCACCCGTAAATTGTTCACATTGAGTATCGACCAACGCATTCGTGCCATCGCGTACGGCCCAGGCGAACCAAACCATACCCACCGGCTTCTCTTCGCTACCGCCACCCGGTCCTGCAACACCGCTAACGGCCACGGCGATATCGGCACCGCTGAGTCGCAGCGTGCCTTTTGCCATTTCTTTGACGACCTGTGGACTGACGGAGCCGTGCTCCTCAAGCGTCTTATTCTGCACGCCAATGATCGACTCTTTGGCGCCATTGGCGTAGCTCACGACGCCATATCCGAATACCGCCGAACTGCCTGCAATATCCGTAATTGCTTTCGCTACCCAGCCGCCCGTACAGGACTCCGCGGTGGCTACGGCTTTTCCGCACGCGGTGAGCTCGCTGACCAGTGCTTCAGACAACTTGCGAATAGATTCGTGATCAGCCATCAGGTCAGATAATCCGCCGTCAGCTCTTCCGAAACTTCCCAAAGTTTCGCTGCCAAGACATCGTTCTGCATATGCTCGTTCGGCACTGCCGGGTTGCAATTATCGAAATAGTATCCCGTCACTCCCGCCAAATCCGGGCTAGTCGCGACGTAGCATTGGGTTGCAGAGCCTTCGGGTATTGTCTTCATCCAACTCTTGTCGGAAGAATCCGTATCATCGCCTTGTGGCAGGAAGCGATCCAGGTTTGTGTCAATTACGCCGGGATGTAAAGCATTACACGTCGCATTAGTCGCCGACAAACGCCGCGCGAACTCCCTCGAAAACAGACCGTTTGCTACTTTTGACTGGCCATATGCGACTCGCGGATCGTACCCAACCTCAGCGTCAAGATTATCGAGCTGAATACCGTCATCCGGCCCCCATCTATGTGCATTACTGCTTAACACAACAACCCGGCCTTGCGGCGCTGCTACTACTTGTTCCTGTAAGCGGTTTGCAAGTAGAAAGTGCCCGAGGTGATTGACCGCAAACTGCAGTTCAACACCGTTCGCCAGTCGCCGGTCTGGCACCTGCATGATGCCAGCGTTTAGTATCAGCATATCAATCGCCAAATCCATATCGGCGACCTGATTCGTAGCGTCGACGATTCCAGGCAGGTCAGTGAGTTCCACGACAAGTGGCGTCGTTTTACCTTCGATATCTGAGCAGGCCGTCTCTGCTTTCTCAAGCGTACGCGCAGCACCAATGACGTGAGCGCCGCGCATCGCCAGTACGCGCATCGTTTCGTAACCGAGGCCTGAGTTGCAGCCGGTGACCAACGCCGTCTGGCCCGACAGGTCGAGGCCTTCGGTCACCATTTCGGCTGTTGAGTTTCTATTCCAGCGCGTTTTTGCTGGAACTGGACGACCTGGAACAGCTGGTTTGTACACTGATCTACCTAACGAGATTCGGCGATATACCGCAGCCACTAGTGCAACTGCAGCACCACCCAGAATCACGCCTCGACGAGTAACGTTTCGCATCGCTGCAACTAAACCCTCTTCAGTCATGCAGGTCAATAGAAATTCGTTTCTCTTCCCCCGGAACTGAGAAGAGCGTTCTACCGCGCAGCTCTTCCGGATACTGGCTCGGACTGTCAGGGATGCGGGCCGGCACATGCACACCGATGATTTCGTCGGCGTGAATATGATCTTCGAGAATCTTCTTTCCGCCACCCGACTTGAAGAACCAGTAAGGCGGCATCGCAAGATGCAGCGGTCGCTCAGCCCAGTACTCGGCCTCCTTATCAAATATTTCGGGGTCCGTATGGGCATCCCCCATGTGCAACACCGTCGCCTCTGCGTCGAGCGAAACCTTGAACGCGATGTTGTCGATGTCAGCGAACCGATCTGGCCAGCCCGAATGCGGAATGCGAACGGCATTGACCTCAATATCCCCGATCACCATGGTGAAATGCTCATTCGCATCAAGCTCGACCGCATGCAGTCGACCTCCAAGCGCAATATCCATTGCGTCAACGGGCATGTCATTGATCGCCTGGCTCGGAGCAAACAGTTGCAGGTGCGGATGCGCTTGCAGCAATCGCACCATCCTCTCCGGTGAAAAATGATCGCCGTGATGATGACTGACGAAAACCGCATCCAGACCGTCGAACGGTGGTGCTCCCGCGAACAAGGCTTGCTCAATATCTTCGGGCACCCGCTCATAAAAGCCATAATCGTTGTCGAACAAAGGATCGAATACGATTTTTGTTTCGCCGTGAGAAATCAGGACGCCCGCGTTGGCCAGGTACTTTGCAACGATAGCGTCATCAGCGCATACAGGACCTGTCACAAACAGACAGAGTACTAATGCGAGAGTCTTAAAGTGATTCATACAATGCCACGTGCTTGTCCGCCATCACCGCAATTGAAAATTCTTTTTGCATCCGCTGTCGCCCGGCATCGCTCATCCGCTGCCGCATTGGGTCGTCGTCGATCATCCTGGCGATCGCATCCCGCAAGTTATCCACATTCTCAGCTGGCACCAGCAGACCTGTGTTCCCGTTGTCTACCGCTTCCTTCATCCCGCCCGCCTCGAATCCAACAACCGGCACTCCGGCAGCGGCCGCTTTCAAGGCCGCGACCCCGAGCCCTTCTGCCAACGCGGGGTGCGCAAGAAGATCAAAACACCCGATGAACTCGTCCAGGTCATCGCGAAATCCGGCGAACTGAACAACACCACCCAGCCCCAGAGACGACGCTTGCGCCCGCAGTTGATTGTTCAGGTATCCATCGCCGAAAATAATCAGTCGGCACTGCGGGTGAGTATCTTTAAGATCCGCAACCGCCTGCAACAAGTACTGATGCCCCTTGCGAGGAATAAGTTGTCCGGCCGCGGCGATTGTGAATGCCCCTTCGTCGATCGCGAATTCTTGTCGAAAAGCCTCGTGGTCCGGCTCTTTCGCAAACGCCCCGGCGTCTACTGCGCTGCGAATGACGGCGATACGTTCATCGGCGACATCGTGTTCACGAAGAACATGGGCGATGGCTTCCGAGATGGCGATGATCTTTCTAAACGCCTTGTAGCGCAGCGTTGCCAGGAGCCGCATTTCCGTGTTATCCACGCGTCGGGATACGACTGCGGGAATATCGGCGTAGGAAGCGGCAAGTCCGCCCAGCAAATCTGCGCCGCGGCGACTGTGGCAATGCACAATATCGGGTGCCTGGTCCTTGAGAAACTGCGAGAGCCGATAGGCGAACGGCAAATCCAGTTCTCCCGCGCAAAACAGGTTCTGAACCCGGATCCCGGCCATTCGCGCGACGCCATCGATGCCAGAATCTGGCGGGCAAACCAGCGTATTGTCGTGACCGCGCTCTCGTAACGCATTGATCAGGTAGACAACCTGCTGTGGGCCGCCCAAAAAATGGCGCCCGGTTTCGACATGCAGTATTTTCACTCGTCCATAATAATGAATCGCACGCTCCGGCGCGCCCCTACTGTAGGAGGTCGCCCTGCGGCCGACAAGAAATCAACAATGAAAGCCGAAGTCACCCCCGTCCATACACCGATGATGCGCCAGTATCTCGGCATCAAATCCGACTATCCGGACATGCTCATGTTCTATCGGATGGGCGACTTTTACGAGCTGTTTTATGATGACGCCAAACGAGCTGCATCGCTCCTGGACATCACCCTGACCGCGCGTGGCAAATCAGGCGGTAACGCTATTCCGATGTGCGGCGTGCCTTATCACGCCGTCGAAGGCTATCTGGCGAAACTCGTTCGCAAGGGCGAGTCCGTTGCCATCTGCGAGCAGGTAGGCGACCCGGCGACGAGCAAAGGGCCCGTCGAGCGTAAAGTTACCAGGGTTGTAACCCCGGGAACTCTGACAGACGAGGCGCTGCTTTCCGCAAATCGCGATAACGTCGTCGCGGCGGTCTTTGGCAACGACGACGCCTACGGCATCGCCTGGCTGGACTTGTCAGCGGGCCGATTCCGCCTCGCCGAAACGCCCGACCAAGAATCCTTGTTTGGCGAGATCGAACGACTGCGCCCGGCGGAGTTGCTCGTCGACGAAGACCACTCATTCAGCGAGTCATTTAACGATAGTGTTCGGGTCACCCGTCGTCCGCCCTGGCACTTCGAGCTCGACAGCTGCACTCGGCTCCTCTGCAATCAGTTTGCGACTCGAGATCTCAGTGGTTTCGGTTGTGAGGGTTTTCCGCGTGGCATCGCAGCCGCAGGTGCTTTGCTCCAATACGTCAACGACACACAAAAGGCGTCGCTGCCTCACTTGCAGTCGATCAAGGTCGAGTTGCGCGACGATGCGGTCATCATGGACGGCCCAACGCGTCGCAACCTCGAGCTTGAAGAATCGCTCAGCGGGCTAAATCAACACACCTTGGCTGGCGTCATGGATCAATGCCAGACGGCGATGGGCAGCCGCCTGTTGCGTCGCTGGATTCAACGGCCGCTGCGAGACGCTCAGGTTTTGAAATCACGCTATCAGGCGCTCGATGCTCTGATCACGGGCGGGTCGATCGATGCGCTGCAAACGTCCCTCGACGGTATCGGTGATGTCGAACGCATCCTGTCGCGCGTTGCTTTGCGCTCGGCACGCCCTCGCGATCTTCGGCAGCTTTGCGAAGCGGTAACGCGACTGCCCGAACTGCAGCAGCAACTTGCGGCGATTGACTCGCCGTTGCTTTCGGATCTGGCCACGCAAATCGGAGAGCATCGCGACCAGCAACATCTTCTCGCCAAGGCCATCATTGACAGTCCACCGATGCTAATTCGCGATGGCGGCGTCATCGCGCCTGGATATGACGATGAACTCGATGATCTTCGCGCGATCGCTGAAAACGCGGATCAGTACCTCGTCGACCTGGAAAAGCGTGAGCGCGAACGCACCGGGATTGCGACCCTGAAGCTGGGCTACAACCGTGTGCACGGTTATTACATCGAAATCAGCAAAGGTCAGGCCGACAAAGCGCCCGTCGAGTATGTACGTCGACAGACCTTGAAGGCAGCCGAACGATACATCACGCCAGAACTGAAGGAATTTGAAGACAAGGTTCTAGGCGCCCGCGAACGCGCGCTGACGCGTGAAAAGTTTTTGTACGAGGATCTTCTCGACAAGCTGCACCTTGTGCTCGGCGAAATGCAGTTGAGTGCCTCCGGTCTCGCAGAACTCGACGTGCTTG
>RCNB010002796.1_pt1 | contig 10603 bp, 10 predicted proteins | sample 2041321 | NCBI WGS metagenome assembly RCNB01 (sample SAMN09708232, study PRJNA481090) | Marine sediment metagenome, whole genome shotgun sequencing project.
CGTGTCGTAAACAACTACACGTGCAACGGGTAGTTTTGTTTCATCCGGAGGGTGAAACAAAAGAGGCACGCACGTGCCGATAGTTTCCCTTTGCGACCCCGTGTGAAACACGGGAGTTTCAAAGCAATAAACAAGCGTTACAGCAAGGATTTTCAAGCCGCAGTAGATGGCTACTGCAAATTCTGGGTTTCAAGACAGATCGTAAAGGTACTCTATGCACATATTAAGCTCACTGTTCACGACACTTACGGGACGACGACTACAGATTGTCCATTTTCCAGCTTCAGGATATCATCCGGAGTGACACCCTGACCAAAGCGTAATCCTCCTCCACCATCAACAGTCCCAGTCTTAACTCCCACTACTACCATCTCTCCCGGTTGCAATCCAGAAGCAACCTCAAAAAATTCCTCACCTTCAATGCCCGTTATTATCTCTTTTTTATCCACTATATTATCACTAACCGTAAAAACAAAATTCCTGCCTTCCTGAGCTAAAATAGCACCGTTGGGTACAGTCAGCACCTGCTTCCTGCTCCTCATTATAAAATCTACATTCGCAGTCATCCCCAGCTTGAGTATCTTTTCTGGATTCTCAATATGAGCTTTGACTCGATAAGTGATGCCCACTTCTCTTCTGCTTGAAGTCATTGTAGCAATTTCTTTCACAACCCCCTTAAACACTTTATCTGGAAAGGCATCAACAGAAATGATTGCCTCCTGACCCACTTTAACTTTTCCTATGTCCACCTCGTCAACGTCAACGTAGACTTCAAGATCATTCAAATCAGCAATCTCAGCAATAGCCGTAGGCACAGTGAGATTCCCCCCACCCAAAGGGCCAGCAATAATTTCTCCAACAGTTACGTTCTTACTGATGATAGTACCGCTGACAGGAGCTAAAATGGTAGAATATCCCAGCCGAACATCTGTCCCTTTATAATTGGATCTGTTTTGCTCCAACATGGCTTTGCTCACATCAAATGCCTGTTGGGCACTATCCAGCTGTTCTTTGGAAGCAAACCCTCTTTTGAAAAGCTCTTCCATTCTGCTTAAATTTTTCTCTGTGTTTGCCAGATTGATCTCTGCCTGATTAATTGCCTCCTTTGCCCGATTGCGTTGAGCCTTAATTTCACCATTTTCCAGTTTAACCAGCGTCTGACCTTTATGCACATCATCTAACTCTTCAAAGAATACAGCAGATACTCTACCAGCAATTTTAGAACCGATCCTAACCCGATTGCGCGACTCAACTGAGCCTGAATAAGAAATGCTTTGAGTTATATCCCTTAAAACTGCCTCAACGGTATTAACCTGAACCTTTTCTTGCGGCATATATTTCAAAAGAAATAGAGCTAAAAGTGCAAGCATGAAAATGACGACTATGATCTTTTTATTAACCTTTGTCTTTGTCATGATACCTCTCGATTAAAATTTTCGACAACTTTGCTACCACAGTGTAACAACAAACAGAATGTTCACACTTTCTACTCATAATGCAGAGCAGTGATCGGATCAAGGTTAGATGCCTTATACGCAGGATATACGCCAAAAAAAGTACCTATTGAAAAGGCGAAAATCACAGCTAACAGTACTGCAAAATGCGAAATGCTAAAATGAAACGAAGGATAAAGGAATGAAATAAGGTACGCTACCGCATATGATATTATGATTCCGATTAATCCTCCCATAAGTGATATAACCATGGCTTCTGCTAAAAACTGGAGTAAGATATCGCTATCTTTGGCACCTACAGCTTTGCGGATTCCAATTTCTTTTGTTCTCTCAGTTACAGCTACTGTCATGATATTCATTATACCAATCCCTCCCACTACTAAAGAGATAGTCGCTATAGCTCCCAGCATGATGGTAAGAATAGAGGTAATCTGATAAAAAATATCCAGGGTTTGTCCCTGACTTTGAACGTAAAAATCATTTTCACTAAGATGCTTTGCCAATATTCTTTCCGTTTCTGCCATGGAGGGTCCTATATGATTTGCATTTATAACTTTTACCATGATAAAATTGAGTTCACTTGTATTGAAAAATCTCTGGGCGGTTGTCAAGGGAATAAACACTTGATCGTCTAAATTTATATTGAAGAACAAACCCTTTTTTGCCATTACTCCGATAATTTTGAAATTTCTTCCATTAATGACCAGATTCCTTCCGATAGGATCAACACTTCTAAATAAATCTCTGTTAACTGCCTGGCAAATTACACAGACCTTCCTGTTTGAAACAAGATCACTCTTTTTAATAAAACGCCCTTTCACTACTTCCCAATCCCTTACATAGGGAAGATTAGGTAAGCTGCCGGTAACAACAGTCGTGCCTCGAGATTTCTTGCCATACTTAACTACGGCAGTTTTGTTAATAAGGGATGAGGCGGCAATATTATAACTGCTATTTTGCTCAATATCTCTGGCATGCTTGGGCCTCAATTTACTGGTAACAAATGCAGCAACATTGCTTTGTGGATCGGCAGGAAAGACAAAAAAGAGATTGGAGCCCAACGATTTGATGTTACCCGCAACCTGGCTGCTCACCTCAAGAGAGAGTGAAATTAACAGCACTATGGCTAAAACGCCAATAATGACTCCTAAAATGGTCAGCACTGTTCTAAGCGTGTTTGCCTTTAAACCCTCTAAAGAGACAAGCATGATTTCCGGCAACTTCATAACAGTTCTTCCCCTTCTTGTGTAGACCGCTTTTCAATCTCGTGAGCAGCATACTCCCTTTTCTCCACCACTTCCTCGTTGACAATCTTACCGTCACCAAAGAAAATAATTCTCTTTGAATGTTGGGCAATATAGCGATCATGGGTAACCATGAGGATGGTCATACCCTCATCATTCAGTTTTTGGAGCAAAGCCATGATCTCCAGCCCGGAGCGAGAATCCACATTCCCCGTGGGTTCATCTGCCAGGATGATTGCTGGATCATTTACCAGGGCACGAGCTATAGCAACCCTCTGCTTCTGCCCCCCTGAGAGCTCATTTGGTTTATGCATAACCCGGCTTTCCAATCCAACCAATTTCAATAACCCAAGAGCCTTTTCCTTATAATCGTTCTTAGGCTGGTCACTGTAAAGACAAGGTAGAATCACATTATCTAAGGCACTTGCTCTGGGAAGAAGATTAAAACTTTGAAATATAAATCCTATCTTTCTGTTTCTCAAATAAGCCAGTTGTGAACGATCCATCTTGGTCGTTTCTATCCCCTCAATTTCTACGATGCCTTCAGTAGGCCGATCTAAGCAGCCAATAATATTCATCAAAGTAGACTTGCCGGAACCAGAAGGGCCCATGATAGATGCAAATGCGCCTTTTTCTATCTCCAGGGATACACCTCTTAAAGCTGGAACCTTAGTGGTACCCAATTCATAAATTTTCACTGCATCTCTAACAACAAGAATCATAAACCACATCCTTCTTTAGAAAAGGATAATACCCAAATTACAATGATTTTTCAAGTGACTTTCGACAACTATGGCTATGGACCAAGAAGGAGATATTGATGCAAATACTTAATAATAACAATTCATTTAGAATGAGAGCACCAGGGTATAATGATAGGGAGGATTATGTACAGGTGAGTCAACCCAACTCAAAATCCATAATAATCCGTAGGGAAAACGTTCATTGCCAATCTCCACCGCTTCTCTCAAGGTCACTTCAGTTATTCCAAACTTGAAAACAGGAGCTATCCCTGCAGGCGATATCCCCGCCCCGGTTAAAAAAAGGATATCTCCTTCTGTATCGATTTTCCTCAGGGTTATACTCAACCCCCCATATCCCAAAACCAATATCAGAAAATGACCGAAATCCTGAGGGGGACTGTAATTCTGGGAGATCTCTATGGTACGGGTCATACCGGGGGTGATAATTTCTACACGGGGCATCAATGCCTCTTCCTCAAAAGCAAAGACAGGATAATTGCCGAAAACGAGGATGGACAAAATCATCAAGCAGGCTATTTTCAGGTATAAAACTTTTTTCATTTTGAATGAACGTTTAATAACACAATGTCCTGTTATTATTTAGATTGATAAAATGGAGGCTACCACACTGAGCAGGATTATCAATAGAAATGTTCAATCTTCAAAAGGAGCTTCCTCCTCTTGCGGATGCCATCTCTGCCATTTGCCTTCATCGAAGTACAAAAAATAGTAAACGGGACTGTCTATCGGCTCAGCAAATTGCACCTCTACAGATTTTACCCTTTCTCCTTCCATTTCATCTATGGATATCGTTACATCCGGAAGGGGAAAAGTTTCTCCTTTTGAAAATACACGGTCAAGAGAGAAGAGTCTTTCCGTGTTAGTTTCGAAATAATATCGTGTGGGATGAGAAATCTTTATACGCTGGTCGTCCAGTACCTTTACGTCAACTCGGTCATCAAAGGCTGAAAGGGTATAGACTGGGATTTTCCACTGGGGATATTGATAGTAGAGGGTGAAGTAGAGCGCAAGATACATGTAATTCTCCCCTGAAAGAGCTAGCTTGGGAAAGTTTATAATAAATAACCTGTCCCGGGAACTTTTATGGACAGCAATTTCATCAAGAGCATTATATAGACGCTCATAATTTGACTGTAATGCTTCATCATATCCACGGGCTTGGATAATATTCGTAACCGGTGGCAGAAGCAACCCGGTAACAATAAAAAATATGGCGAGTCTTTTTCTCCCCAGCTTAAAAATTACTAATGCAGCAAGGTAAGCATATCCGATAGAGGGAATGAGTAAAAGGCGTTCATTAATAGGTGGCACGACAATAAAGGGCATTAGAAGAAAGATCCATAGCATGAATAAATTAATTTCAGGATACCGTTTCCTCTCTTTCCATATGAGATACAGCATGTAAAACAGGATTAGGAGAAAAACAACAATGATCAACCAGTACTTGTAAAAAACATCGGGGCCGAGAGCGGCAATCGTGCCACCATAGAAAAGGGAATTAAGATAAAGGCTGGTTGCTTTTACAAATTCAATAAGATAATCTTTAAATGAAGTTTCCCCATACCAGTAACTTCCATAATCATATGACTTATAAAAAACGAAGTGTATACTATTTATGATAATCAAAGACAAATAAACCTTCCATTGATGCACAATCGTTTCTTTGAATCCTTTGTATCGTATCCAATCGTAGGCAAAGATCAAAACTGGAAAGAGGAAAGCAAGTTCCTTGCTAAGGAGAGCAAGCAGATAAGAGACAATGAAAAGCATGCTGTATAAGGGCCTTTTCTTCTTGCAAAACTTAAGGTAAAAGATGAAGCTTGCTACCAAGAAGGTGGCACAGATAATATCGTTTCTGGAGGCAGGCCAGCGTACAGTGAAGTAGTGACAAGGCTCTAAAGCAAATACCATCGCTCCGCAAAAAGCCATAGCACTATTGTTGGAAAAAGAACGATAGAGCATATAGAGCAGAATGACAAGAAGGGCATACCATATGACATTATTTATATGATAGGGAAGGGGGTTGCTTCCCCAAAGGCTATAGTCAATCAGGTGGCTTAAGGTAGCCACAGGCCGCAAATACTTTAGCCGCCACTTCGGACCGGTCCACCACGGAATAGCCGTCATTTGAATATAGTAGTCTACTTCCTCCGGAGTGGAAGTGAAGTAAAACATATTCATTTCCCTCTGGTCATTTTTGATTAGCTTGAGCATTTCCTGTTGGGCATAATCGTCAAATACAAAACCGGCATCAAAGGTATGGGCATAAAAAACAAGTACGACCAGTACAAGAATTGTGATATGGACTGAAGCTTTGTTGAATCGTTTCATATTCATGGACGTTTTACCTATCTGCTTTTAGAAATGTGGTTTGTACTAGAGCAATTTGATAAAAACTGGACCCACCTTACCTCGAATATACTAGCTATAAACTTATTGAGAACTTACCTATAAACACCCTACACTGTCAACTAATTTCCCCAGCATGTTATTTTACCCCCTATTTGCTTGACAAACTTATTGAAAGGGGCTAATCCTTTTTGTGATTTTCAAACTTGGGAAGGAAGCGAAGAGATGGAGCTAAAAACAGCCATTTTAAGAGATGACATATATCTTCAACACATAACCGGGGAATATCATCCTGAAAGCCACCATCGATTGGAAGTTGTTTATGGCATGTTACAGGATGAAGATATGCAAGATACGTTCAGGGTATTATCACCACGCCCTGCTACTCGGGAAGAGCTTCAGCTTAACCACTCTTCAAGCTACATTGATCAGGTTGCCTCAACCGCCGGGCGTTCCTTTTGCAGTTTAGACCCGGACACAACGACCTCTCCTAAATCCTGGGAGGCAGCCCGGATGGCTGCGGGGGGAGTCTTAGTAGCAGTTGATAGGGTGATGGAGGGAGAGATTGAAAATGCATTCGCCATGGTAAGGCCACCGGGGCACCATGCTGAAAGCAATAAAGGAATGGGGTTTTGCCTTTTTAATAATGTTGCCATCGCTGCCCACTATGCCCGCCAAAAACATCTTTTAGAACGCATTCTAATTATTGACTGGGATTTACACCACGGCAATGGAACTCAGAACTCCTTTTATGAAGATCCTCAGGTACTATACTTTTCCACCCACCAATACCCTTACTATCCTGGAAGCGGAAGTGTTGATGAGGATGGACAAGGGAAAGGCAAGGGATTTACTGTAAACGTTCCCCTGCCTGGGGGTCAGGGAGATCAGGACTTTGCGGCAATCTTTAAGGAAATCTTAAGGCCAATTGCTTCTCAATTTAAACCTCAACTCATTCTGGTTTCGGCCGGTTATGACATATATTTTCAGGATCCTCTGGGTGCTATGGATGTCACTCCAGAGGGGTTTGCCATTCTCACCTCATTAATCATGGACATGGCCCAGTCATCCTGTCAGGGAAGAGTAGTAATCACACTGGAAGGTGGATATCACTTAGATGGTTTGAGGGATTCTGTAAAGGCTACGCTAAAGGAACTCCGGGGGGATTCTATACTTAAAGGTCCCAAAAAGGAAGTGAAGGAATCGAGCGGCACCAAAAAAATTATTGAAAAAGTGAAGGGGATACATAAGACTTCATGGTCAGCTCTCTAAACAACTATTTCTTTGTCTCTTCCTTTCTTTTCAAAGGCCTTTCTCCGTCCCGACCGTCGATTATTAAGTTATCCAGCATATCCCATGCTTTTTCTCTTTTTTCTCTCTCGCTCTCCTCTTCATAGTTTTCTCGATCATCAATTTCTCCTGTCGAATAGACAGTGGCACTTCTGCCGTCAGGCTCTGTAACCTTTCTAACTCCTGTGTTTTTGTAAGGATCGGATGCCTTTTTGCTCACCGTTTCTTGCTGGATCATCAACTGAATCGTTTCATCACTCACTCCTGCCTTTTTCAATTTGATTACTTCCTCTACTGTGAGGCAAAAGGAGACACGTGGAAGGAAGAAAATAACGATCATTACAAACAACAGATTGACACTGTATCTTTTCATCACTTATTTAACTCCCAACTAAATTTATTGTGTAATTAATAGGGATAGGGATAAATATAAATTTTACTCAACTCTAACTTCTTATCCCTGCTCCCTGACCTCTAAACAGAATAAATTATCTTCATTATGCAAAGAGGAAAAGATTCTATTCAAGGCTTTCCAATAATTTCTTTTAAAGCAGTCTTTAATTAAATTATCAACTACGGCATAAAGAACGGATGTGGTACTGGGAGTGGGTTCACCGGCTTTAAGATCCATGATTAAAAACGTTTTCCCCGGTTTGCCGCTTCCATATCCCGTTGCGAAGTATTTGGTTTCCCCTGTCTCTACCTCAATTAATCTCACTGTTACTATCACATCATTACTGGTAATATATCCAACCAGGTATCGCTCTATACTGCCAATAAGTATATAATCACTCTTAAGCCTTTTTCCCTCTTCAACTGCCAGCTCTGTTCTTCCATTCCAGCCCCCCCCTCTTTCATACCAGTTAGTCTCTTGAGAAAAGGAAACCTCTTTAAACTCTCGTCTTTCAATTAGCTTTTGAAAAAATAATTTAGCTGTATACATCCCAATCTCTGGATAATAGTCAGGAGACTCAAAAGGGAGAACAGCAAGTCTTAAAGGAGTTTCCCGTGGGGGAAGTCCCTCCTTAACATATACGGTAGGTTTTGGAACATATAAAAAACCTGGTGTGCATCCCCAAAGGTTGAAGAGTGTAGCCAGGACTAGAATAATAAAGCCATATTTTTTCATGAATCGTCTGCCTTTTTTGAAACCTTTTTATATCTCAACACTTCTCTTTGCTTTTTGAACAGATAATGAACAATCTTGTCCTGGTATTCTTCCTTGATGTGGGTATACTCTACACCCACCCTATAACCACCTTCAGGCAAAGGATTTGTTCTGACAACCTTGCCCCAGACCTTCATGACGGCGGTGGGAAAGGAGGGCATAAGAAGCTCTATCTCTAAAAATTGTCCTTTTTCAACTTCCTCCTTTATCGTAAAGCCAATACCGCCTTCACTTAAGTTTGCTTCCATAGGTTGTTGAGTAAAAATGCAAGTTTCTTCACAAGACAACATGGAAAGCACGAGAGAAAGTTTTGTATTAATATCAATTAAGGAGTTGATGACAAAAGGATCTACATTGTCTGCCACCTTCTCCTTTTCCTTTTCTTCCATAAAAGGATCTAGGGAAAAGGAATCAGAAGATGATTCCTCCCCGCAAGAAAAGTTTTTTTCCTCGATATCTTCATATTCCTGCAAGGTCAATTTACGATACTGCAACAGGATGGTTACATCCATGCGCATATGGGCTCTTATATAACCTTTTTTCTCTACAGCATATTCTTCTCCTTCTATTTGCAAATCATCCCCTTCCACCTTACTCTCCCCTCTATTTATTCTTTCATCACGCTTTACACAAAACCTCTACTGAATCTCCACCATTTTCTTTAGACATATACAGTACACTGTCGGCCCGGCTAATTAAATCATCTTCGCTACCCACACTTGCTGAAATATCCGCGACACCCATACTCAGAGTAATATTACAGAGTGATCCTCCTGCATCAATGGTATAATTCTTAACCGTCTTTTTCAATCGTTCAGCTAAAACAGCAGCTTGTTTCGCTTCTGTCTCAGGCAGTATAACAGCAAATTCATCACCTCCATACCTGGCAAGAAAATCTATTTCCCGAATAGCCCTTTGCAGGTTTAAAGCCAGCGATCTTAGCACACCGTCTCCTGCCTGATGCCCAAATTTATCATTGATTGCTTTAAAACCGTCAATATCGAGCATAATTAAAGAAAGAGGTTTTTTATATCTTTTGGATCTTCTAAGTTCCTTGTCTAAAGCCTTATGAAAGGCACGGCGGTTATAAAGACCTGTTAATTCATCAGTAATAGCTAACTCCTGAACCCTCTTATGCTCCGTTGCATTTTTGAGCGCAAGTGCTACTTGATTGGCCATAGTAGAAATTAACCTGCTTCTGTTCTCACTAATTTTCTGAACGCCAACTAAACCCATAATACCCAGCACATCATCCGCAACATTAAGCGGGATATAAATGCTTTTATCTATGGCGACTGTAGGTTTTTTGTTCTTTTTCCCCTTGAGCGCTTTTCCTTTTATCACTTCAGTGTGAATATCATCGGCAAGCAGTTTCTCCCCTGTATAATGAGAGTACTCCTTAATAGAAGCGTGTCTTAACTGTTTAACCATCTCACTACCAGGGGAAAAGAAAGGAGAATGGATTTTCAAAAAGGCCTCTTCCCCCAAAAAATAGAAGAAGGTTACGATGTTATGTTCAAGCAACTCATTAAGCTTACAATGATTACCATTAACGACTTTGTCTAACATCTTGTGAGCATCAAGGGTAGAATTGATCTCAAGGCTTAATTGATTCAACAAATTTAGTTCATTATTAATTATTCTGAGAGATGATTTCTCTTTCTTTAAATTTTCACTTTGTCTCTTAAGCTTGCTGTTGGATTTCTTCAACTGCTTATCCATCTCGAGGATTTGAAAAAATGCTTGTCTGTTCTCAAGACCTTTCTTTACGACTTCCTTCAATTGATTATAATCTATTGGTTTTTCCAGGAAGCTGAAGGCACCTTCCTGCATAACTGAGACTATTGTTTTAAGATCTGGTTTTTCCGTCATAAAAATGACGCAACTCTTACAATCAGCCGCATGTAACTCATTTAAGATGTCAACTCCACTTATAATCGGCATTTTTTGCTCAATGAAGATGATATCAAACTCACAACTACCATTTTTAAATCTTTTCAGTGCAGAGCGAGGGTCAGACTCTTCCTCAACAAAAAAACCCATTTTTTTTAAGTGAACTGATAATCTTTTTACACTTTCTGGTTCTTTATCGATGATAAATGCCCTTTCCGCAACCATCTTTCACCTCCAGTGAAAACAGTTATAATTATTCACCGCGGAGATCGCAAAGACCGCAGAGATGAACAAAGTTAAGTGAAATTTAAAAATTAATACTATTTCGCTTATTTGGAATACTCCAGTTGTTTATTAGTTCCTGGATCCCTGCTTTCGCAGGGATGACAGACAAGGATGTAACCGATTGAAAAAACATGTCATTCCCGCGCAAGCGGGAAT
>RCNB010002798.1_pt1 | contig 10601 bp, 7 predicted proteins | sample 2041321 | NCBI WGS metagenome assembly RCNB01 (sample SAMN09708232, study PRJNA481090) | Marine sediment metagenome, whole genome shotgun sequencing project.
GGACAAAAAAGTAAATACACTGGAAAGGTTCGAGAAGTTTACAACATAAATGATGACCTCTTGGTCATGATCGCTACAGACAGACTCTCGGCTTTTGATGTTGTGATGCCAAAAGGAATTCCATACAAAGGACAGATCTTAAACCAGATTGCAACAAAAATGATGCATGATACCGAAGATCTGGTTCCCAACTGGTTAACAGCCACACCAGATCCAAATGTTGCTGTAGGAGAGTTATGCTCACCTTTTAAAGTGGAAATGGTAATTCGAGGTTACCTATCTGGTCATGCAGCGCGTGAGTATAAAGAAGGTAAACGAGTGCTTTGTGGTGTACCAATGCCAGTAGGCATGAAAGTAAACGATAAGTTTCCAGAACCAATCATTACACCATCAACCAAAGCAGTAGATGGCTTGCACGATGAAGATATTTCCAGAGAGGATATTATTTCTCAAGGTTTAGTAAGTGAAGAAGATTATCTGGTTTTAGAAGATTACACACGCAAACTGTTTAATAGAGGAACAGAAATCGCAGCTAATCGAGATTTAATTTTAGTCGATACCAAATACGAATTCGGTAAAACCAACGATGGAAAAATTGTCTTGATTGATGAAATCCACACACCAGATTCCTCACGTTATTTTTATGCAGATGGTTATGCACAAAGACAGGAAAGAGGCGAAGACCAAAAACAATTATCTAAAGAGTTTGTGCGCCAATGGTTAATTGCCAATGGCTTTCAAGGTAAGGAAGGACAACAAATTCCTGATATGACAGACGAGTACATCGCTACAGTGTCTGACAGATATATAGAACTCTACGAAAACATCACAGGAGAAACTTTTGTAAAAGCAGATGTATCTAACATTCTAGAACGCATTGAAAAGAATGTAGTTGAGTTTTTGAGTTAAGATTAAGAAATATGAAAGAACTCCATAAATTAGGGTCTTACGATATTAATACAATTAAATCTTTTATCCAAAATGAGCTAGAAGAATCTATCCATATTGAATTTAAGGCATCCGGAGCACTTTCAAAAAATGATTCTAAAAAAAAAGAAGTTTCAAAGGATGTATCTTCTTTTGCTAATTCAGATGGTGGAATTATTGTTTATGGGATTTTAGAAAAAAACCATAAAGCAAGTGAATTATCGTTTATAGATGGAAGTGTATTTACCAAAGAATGGCTTGAACAAATAATTAGTTCTACAATAAGCAGAAATATTCCAGATTTAAAAATATTTCCAATAAGAAATAATTCAAAAATTGAGGAAACTATTTATGTTGTTCAAATTCCTCCCAGTATTGATGCTCCCCATATAAGTAGAGATAAAAGGTTTTACAAGAGATTTAATTTTGAATCAGTCCCAATGGAGGAGTATGAGATTAGGCAACTTTATGGTAGAAAAGTGAAATCTAAACTCGTTTTAGATAGGTTTACTATTTCAAAATCTATAGAATCACTTGAGGATGATGAATTTGAATTTATACTTGAAGTAAATGTTTTTAACGATGGAGAGAAAATGGAAGAGAATTATAAAGTTAATATTTACTTTATTGATATCAATAAAGGAATTAGAATTTATAGTAACAGCAGTGAATCTAATACTAATATTAATTTTACACGATTGGAAGATAATAGAACAAAAGTAAGTGTAAAAGGAATTACTCCTATATATCCAAATGAATCTTTGAATACAGTTAGAATTAATTTTGCCTTGAAGAAAGAAGAATTCAAAGAAATTGCCGAAAATATAAAACTTGAGATAAGACTTTATTACCCCAATGGGGAGGATAAAATGGAGCCTGAATTAGCGAATATGCTCAATAATTTTGAATAAATTACATTATCCTCAATACAACACCTTACAATCAATAAAATAATTGAAGAATCTCAATTTTAAGCCTTTTTCATGACAATAATCATAGTCTAATAGCTTAAAAACAAATAATTTTATGCTGCTTAAATAAAAGAAAAAATTTAGCAGTAATGAAAAAATTATTATTAGGAAATGAAGCATTGGCTCAAGGTGCTATTGATGCTGGTTTATCTGGAGTATATGCCTACCCTGGAACCCCTTCTACAGAAATAACAGAATACATTCAAAAATCTAAAGAATCCAAAGAATTTGGTATTCATACCACATGGTCTGTCAATGAAAAAACAGCTATGGAAGCTGCTTTAGGTATGTCGTATACAGGAAGACGCTCTATGGTGGTTATGAAACATGTAGGACTAAATGTAGCTGCAGATGTTTTTATGAATATGTCAATTTCAGGAACCAATGGAGGTTTTGTAGTTGTAGTTGCAGATGACCCATCGATGCATTCCTCACAGAACGAACAAGATTCCAGATACTATGGCAAGTTTGCTAAAATCCCAACCTTGGAGCCTGCAAATCAACAGGAAGCATACGATATCATGCGTTATGCCTTTAACCTGTCAGAAAGTTTAAAACTTCCTATACTACTGCGTTTGGTAACACGTTTATCACATTCACGTGCAGATGTTAAAACAAGTGAGAGAAGACAACAAAATAAGATCGATCTGCCAAAGGATACGTCCAGATTTTCTTTAGTACCAATGAATGCCAGAATACAGTTTGATAAACTGGTCAGAAAGCAAGATCTGTTATTAGAAAGTTCAGAGGTATCTCATGTCAATGTACTTAAATTGAATACTAGTAAAAAGCTTGGAATCATAGCTTGCGGTATTGCCTACAATTATGTAATGGAAAATATTGATGAGCATAATTTGCAGCATTCAATTTTAAAGATTTCACAGTATCCTATGCCAAAGGAAAAAGTTAGGCAATTGTATCGTCATTGTGACGAGGTTTTAGTAGTAGAAGATGGTTATCCAATTATTGAAGAGCGGCTACATAACTATTTTAATGAAAATGACAAGATTAAAGGAAAGATGACTGGACATTTACCAATGACAGGTGAATTGAACCCAACCATTGTGGCTAAATGTTTGAATATTCCACAACAAAAGGTCGATCAGGTTCCAAATTTGGTTTCGGGAAGGCCTCCACAATTATGTGAAGGTTGCGGACATACAGACCTATTCAATGCGATTAATGAATTATTGCCGGAAGTAGGGGACAAACGCGTGTTTGGAGACATTGGTTGTTACGCATTAGGCGTGTTACCACCACTTAATTCGATCAGTACATTAATTGACATGGGAGCTTCTATTACTATGGCAAAAGGAGCCGCAGATGCTGGCTTAAAGAATGTCATTGCAGTTATTGGAGATTCTACTTTTACACATTCCGGAATGACTGGACTGCTGGATTGTGTCTATGAAAACACACCAATAACAGTTATCATTTCTGATAATTCTGCTACAGCTATGACTGGAGGTCAGAATTCAACGGCTGTTGGACGATTGAAAAAGATATGTCTAGGACTTGGAGTAGAACCAGATCATTTAAAGGAAATAGTCCCATTGCATAAAAATCATGATGATAATGTGGACGTTATTAGGGATGAGATAAAACATAAAGGTGTTTCAGTCATAATTTCTGAACGACCTTGTATACGATTATCAAGAGATCAAAAGGAAAATATTAAACATAGAATCGCTGCATTAAATTGAAATAGTATGTCTGAAAAGTAAAATCAAATGTCATATTGAGCAGGTCGAAATATTTTATCATACCTAAAATCAATATCAACTTCGACACGCTCAGTTTGACAACATAATTACAATGACTTTTCAGATGAATATATAAAAATATCAAATGAAATCAAATATAATTTTATCAGGAGTTGGAGGTCAAGGTATCTTAACCATAGCAGCAGTTTTAGATACTGCAGCTTTAAACCAGAAATTGTACGTAAAACAAGCCGAAGTTCATGGCATGAGTCAACGTGGAGGTGCGGTACAATCTCATGTTAGAATTAGCGATAAGGTCATTCATTCTGATTTGATTCCTCTTGGAAAAGCAGATATGATATTATCTGTAGAACCAATGGAGTTATTACGTTATTTACCTTATTTAAAACCAGAAGGATGGTTGATAACCGATTCTGAACCATTTATAAACAATAAAAATTATCCGGAACAAGAAACACTATTCAAAGAAATAGAATCGCACCCAAATAATATAATTGTTAAAGCCACAGAGATTGCTAAAAAAATTGGTAATTCCAAGGCTGCTAATATGGTTCTTTTAGGAGCAGCCTCTTCTTTGCTGCCTTTGTCAGAGGAAAGCTTGCTTGAGGCAATCAAGTCATTGTTCAAGCGCAAAAGTGAGCGTATAATAAACCTGAATATTGAAGCATTTAATGCTGGTAAACAATTGGCATTGGAAAAATATAGTTTGGTATAATTAAATAGAACAGAAAAGAAAAATCTCCTCTTTTTAAAGTAGGAGATTTTTTTATTAAACCATTCCTAATCGGGTTTCATCAAAAGCTAAATATCTTCTGGATCCATGGAGTTCAACGCATTAGAGAATTTAAACATGGATTTTGCCATTTTAAATCATATCAAATGATCAAAAATTTGATATCAAAAACAGTGACAATTATCAGTATTCATTCAAATTATTTTCTCTTACTTTACAGTAATAAAGTAGATAATATTTTATGCTTCACAGTAGTTTAATAAATCCAAAAAGTATTGTCATTGTTGGTGGTTCCGATAATATTCACAGTCCTGGAGGGCGCGTATTAAAGAATTTAATTGACCATAAATTTAAGGGTGATTTGTATGTTGTTAATCGGAAGAAAGACGAAGTTCAAGGCATAACATCTTACAAGGACATCAATAATCTTCCAGAAGCTGATTGTGCAATAATTGCAATTGCAGCCAAATATGTTTTGGAAACGGTTAAAATTTTAACCGAACATAAAAATACAAAAGGGTTTATTATTATTTCAGCTGGATACAGCGAATTAGATGAAGAAGGTGCCCAATTAGAAAAAGAAATAGTTAAACAAATTGAAAAGGTTGGTGGAAGTCTGTTAGGCCCTAATAATATTGGACTTATCAATACTAATTACACTGGAGTTTTTACTGCTCCGATTCCAAAATTAGATCCAAAAGGCGTCGATCTTATTTCTGGTTCTGGTGCCACAGCAGTGTTTATTATTGAACCAGCAAAAAGAGTTGGTTTACGATTTTCAAGTATTTATTCAATTGGTAATAGCGCGCAAATTGGAGTAGAAGAAGTGCTGGAATATTTTGATGAAACTTTTGATGAAAAGCATAGTTCGAAAGTTAAAGTGCTATATATAGAAAGTATAAAAAAACCGAATAAGTTCTTGAAGCATGCCAGATCTCTGGTTGATAAAGGATGTAAAATTGCTGCTATTAAAGCAGGATGCTCGGAAGCTGGAAGTAGAGCAGCTTCGTCTCATACAGGAGCTTTAGCAAGTTCGGATTTGTTTGTAGATGCCTTATTTAGAAAAGCTGGAATTATAAGATGTTACAGTAAACTTGAACTTATTTATGTTGCTGGAATATTACTTCAAAAAGAAAATAAAGGAAAAAATATTGCCATTATAACTCATGCAGGAGGACCAGCTGTGATGTTGACTGATGTATTGTCTCAAAATGGATTAAAAGTACCACAATTTAAAAAGGTACATCAGGAAACTTTGCTGAACGAACTATATAATGGTGCTACAGCAGATAATCCAGTAGATATTATGGCTACTGGGACAGAAGAACAGTTAGAGTTTATTATCGATTATTGCGAACGAGAAGTTGCTGAAATTGATGCCATGGCAGTTATTTTTGGTAGTCCGGGACTTTCTAAAGTGGATAAAGCTTTTGATGTTATCAGTAAAATGACAGAAGAATGTTCTAAACCTGTGTTTGCGATACTGCCTTCTGTAATCAATTCTAAAAATGAAATCGCTGATTTTGTTGCTAAAAATAGAATTGCATTTGTAGATGAAGTGTTATTTGGTAAGGCTTTGGCAAAAGTTTATAATTCTGACAAACTTTTAATAAGTGATGACAGTATTGAACTGGATGACAAAAAATCTATCAGAGATTTAATTGATTCATCAAATAATGATTATCTGTCACCAGATAAAACTAGAGAACTGATAGCATTAGCAGGCATTAATTTTGTTGACCAGTTTGATGTATTTTCAGAAGAAGAAGCAACAGAATTATCTAAAATTTTGAGCTATCCAGTTGTGATGAAAGTTGTCGGACCGCTTCATAAATCTGATGTTGGAGGAGTAGTTCTAAATATTGAAAATGAGGAACAATTGCTTATTAATTTTGATAAGTTAATGCAAATTAAAGATGCTGAATCAGTTATTGTTCAGCCAATGCATAAAGGACTGGAAATATTCATCGGAGCTAAAAAAGAAGCCAATTTCCCTCATTTAGTCATGTGTGGATTAGGCGGAATCTACATTGAGGCTTTTAAAGATGTGAGTTCATGTATGATTCCTGTTTCAAATCAAGAAGCAAGAATAATGATCAAGTCTTTGAAATCTTACCCTATTTTAAAAGGAATACGAGGTCAAAAAGGAATTGATATTGAAGCATTTGTAGAAATAATTACCAAGATTTCTGCTTTGCTTCAGCTGGCTCCTGAAATTTCAGAATTAGATATAAATCCTTTGTTAGCATCATATGAAGAGATTATAGCAGTGGATTCAAGAATAAAAATTGTGAAGTGATTATATCAACTTATTTAAGAAAGAGTTGAACATTTTTTAGCGAATAATTAACCTTTTAAATAAATGAGAAAACTATTATTAGTATTAATTTGTTTGCCTTTATTGGGTTTTCAGAGCATGTATTCACAAGGTTCTCCAGATTACTCTGGAGGTCTAAAAGTGAAATTCGATGAAGAAGGTAAAAAATACTTTCGATTAATTTCCTGGGCTCAAGTACAAGCTGTTTACAATGATGATGTACCAGAGGATGCCAGTAAATTGAACTTTAATTTAAGACGTGCACGCGTTTTAATGTATGCCCAGATCAATGAGAAATTTTTAATCCTAACTCATTTTGGATTGAATAGTTTAAATAGCTCCACTTTAAGCCCAACAGGTAAAGGTGATGGTTCTCAATTGTTCTTTCACGATGTTTGGGCTCAATACAACATAAGTAAGGATCACTCAGTAGGAGGTGGGTTGCATTATTTTAATGGTATTTCTCGCCTTAATAACCAGAGCACATTAAACATCATGACCTTGGATAATAACCGCCAATCATGGGCTACTCTTGGATTGTCGGATCAATTTGCACGTCATATTGGGGTTTTTGCAAAAGGAAAATTTGGTAAACTTCAATACCGTGTTGCTATTAATGATGCAATAACCAACGGATTAGATTCCAGAGATCTAGGAGATGCTGGAGATGCGTCTATTTATGGTGGGAAACGTTTGCTAGGGTCCAAAGATTCTGGAAAAGCTTATGCTGGTTATTTTGACTATAATTTTTTAGATCAGGAATCAAACTTTTTACCTTATAAAGTTGGGACGTATTTAGGCGGAAAAAAAGTTTTTAATGTTGGAGCAGGTTTCTTCTTGCATCCTAAAGGGTCCTTTATTTTGGATGGTTCCGAATTAAAGGGAGAAGATGTTAGCATTTTTGCCATTGATGCTTTTTATGACGCACCTATTGGTGACAATGGTAGTGCAGTTACAGCTTATGCAACCTTTCAATCGAATGATTACGGAAAAGATTATTTGTTTAGTGCATATGGAACTGGAAACATGGTTTATGGTCATGTGGGTTATGTGATAGCAGGGGATTTAACTAAAACAAGATATCAACCTTATATGTCATTTGCTTCAAATAGTTATGATGCAATTGACGATAATAGAAATGTTCTTGGAGTAGGCATAAATGCATATATGAGTGGCCACAATTCAAAATTAACGTTGGAGTATAAAAACCAAAAGTTTGGTGATTCAGACAATGGATCAGTGACAATTCAAGCAATGATATATCTATAAAATTTAATTTGTTAGGATACGAAAATTAATCTTGATTTTTCAAATCAAAATATCCGTAAAAAACAGATCAAAAACGTACTAATATGACACAAAAACCGTAACTTTATTACCTATATCACATAACTAATTTCTTACAACATAACAATCTTTTAACTATGAGTAGTTATCACATTAAAAATTTAGAGGAGTACTTCCAAGTGTACAGAAAATCAATTAGATATCCCGAAGTTTTTTGGGAAGAAATTGCAGAAGAACATTTCTTCTGGCGCAAAAAATGGAAAAACGTTTTAAGCTGGGATTTTAAAAAACCAGAAATTAAATGGTTTGAAGGAGCTAAACTTAATATTACAGAGAACTGTATTGATCGACACCTGGGAATTAGAGGCAAAAAAACTGCCATAATTTTTGAACCCAACGATCCAAAAGAAAAAGCGCAACATATTAGTTATCAAGAACTATTTGAACGAGTCAATAAGTTTGCCAATGTTTTAAAAGATCAAGGAATAAAAAAAGGAGATCGGGTTTGTATTTATTTACCTATGATTCCGGAATTGGCTGTCTCTGTTTTGGCTTGTGCTAGAATTGGTGCAATTCATTCAGTAGTTTTTGCTGGGTTTTCAGCAGCAGCATTAGCTACTAGAATTAATGATAGTGACTGTAAAATAGTATTGACATCTGATGGATCCTATAGAGGAAAAAAATCAATTGATTTAAAAGGAATTGTAGATGAGGCATTAGAAACTTGTCCTTGTGTAGAAACTGTCCTGGTTGCCAAAAGAATAAATTCAGAAATTAGTATGAAGAAAGGTCGTGACAAATGGCTGCAACCATTTTTAGACAAAGCTTCAAATCAATGTGAGGCGGAGATTATGGATGCAGAGGACCCTTTGTTCATTTTATATACTTCAGGGTCAACTGGAATGCCTAAAGGTATGTTGCATACTACTGCTGGCTATATGGTTTTTACAGCTTACACCTTTAAAAATATTTTCCAATATCGCGAAGAAGATGTGTATTGGTGTACAGCAGATATTGGCTGGATCACAGGTCACAGTTATATTTTATATGGACCTCTAGCTAATGGAGCAACAACTGTCATGTTTGAAGGCGTTCCAAACTATCCTGACTGGGGAAGATTTTGGGAAATCGTAGAAAAGCATAAAGTAAACCAATTCTATACAGCGCCAACAGCGATAAGAGCTTTAGCTAAAGAAAAATTGGAATTTGTAGAAAAATATGATTTGTCTTCATTAAGAGTTCTTGGTTCGGTTGGTGAACCAATCAACGAAGAAGCTTGGCACTGGTACAACGATCATATTGGCAAAAAAGTATGTCCAATTACAGATACCTGGTGGCAAACTGAAACTGGAGGTATCATGATAGCTCCAATACCGTTCTCAACACCAACTAAACCAACCTATGCCTCACTGCCAATGCCAGGAATAATACCTTGTCTTATGGGAGATGATGGTAGAGAAGTTAAAGGGAATCAAGTTTTGGGTCGTTTAGCATTTAAATTCCCTTGGCCTGCAATGGCTCGAACTATTTGGGGAAATCATAAACGTTATAAAGAAACATACTTTTCAGCTTATGACAACTATTATTTCTCTGGTGATGGTGCCTTGCGAGATGAAGTTGGATACTACAGAATTACAGGTCGAGTAGATGATGTAATTATAGTTTCTGGACATAATTTAGGATCAGCACCTATTGAAGATGCAATCAATGAACACCAAGCGGTTGCTGAATCTGCACTCGTAGGATTCCCACATGATATTAAAGGAAATGCATTATATGGTTTCGTAATTCTTAAGGATGAAGCACTTGGAAGGGATCAAGATGAATTACGCAAAGAGATCAACCAAAAGATAACAGAGCGTATTGGGCCTATCGCTAAATTGGATAAAATTCAATTTACTAGTGGATTACCAAAAACCCGTTCAGGTAAAATTATGCGAAGGATTTTAAGATGCATAGCACATGATGAAGCAGATAAGTTAGGAGACACTAGTACTTTACTAAATCCAGAGGTAGTAGAAGAAATAATTGAGAATGCATTGTAATTTTAAAATTTAATCTAAAACTAAAAAAAGCGCTCCATTTGAGCGCTTTTTTATTCTTAACAAATATTTAATCAACTAAGTTTTCTAAAATTGTATCTTTAAAAAAAATAATATCATGACAAAATCACAAGATGCAAAGAAAAACGTAAAAAAGGAAGCATTATTAACTCCTAAAGAAAAAAAAGCGGCCAAACGAGCTAAAAAAGCTAAAAAAGCTTAATTTTTTACCTACTTAATTAGTTTAAAAATATATTATAATTCTATGAGAAAAGTAAATGCTTATGCAGCTCATGAGGCTGGAGGAAAATTAGAAAAATTTCAATATGAGCTACCGGAATTAGGGAGCGACCAAGTGGATATAAAAGTAGATTATTGTGGGATTTGCCATTCAGATTTAAGTATGTTAAATAACGAATGGGGAATGACTCAATATCCTTTGGTTCCAGGGCACGAAATAGTGGGTGAAATTGTAGCTGTTGGAAATGAAGTGAAAAATTTAAATATTGGCGATAAAGTAGGTTTAGGTTGGTTCTCTGGTTCTTGTATGCATTGTGACCAATGTATGGATGGAAGTCAGCATTTATGCGGAACAGCAGA
>RCNB010002799.1_pt1 | contig 10601 bp, 5 predicted proteins | sample 2041321 | NCBI WGS metagenome assembly RCNB01 (sample SAMN09708232, study PRJNA481090) | Marine sediment metagenome, whole genome shotgun sequencing project.
GTAGAGACCATCTATATTAGTCCTTCCATCATAGCCGGTTCTTATGCCACCATTTAGATAATGTTCGGCGGGAGATACTTTTATAAGGTCCTTTGTAAGGTCCAGGCCATTTTCCTTTAATTTAAATATTATATTTGGAAATCTTATTTTCAGGTGGCTCTCCGGAATATGAGTGGCATCCAGGTAAACAAAATCGCACCTGCTCTTATCCATTGTCTTTATCATCTCTTTTACTACTATGTCCCGGGGTGCAAGTTCCTCACGGGGATGTTTTCCCGTCATGAAACGGTTACCGGTGCAGTCCCTTAAGTATGCTCCCTCTCCCCTTAAGGCTTCACTTATTAAAAAGAGCTTATCATCATTGGTCCTAAAGACCGTAGGGTGGAACTGGACAAACTCTATATCCATTATCTCAGCACCGGCACGATAAGCCATTGCAACCCCATCGCCCGTGGATATTGGCGGATTGGTGGAAAGCTCATAGATCTGGCCAATGCCTCCGCTCGCGATAAGTACATTAGACGATGGATGTATTTCAATGCTTCTGCTGGAAAGGTCAAGGCCGATCACCCCAATACAGCTGTCAGACGAAGTAAGTATATCAAGGACGAAATAATCCGGCCTGAAATCAACATGCTTAAGTTCCCTGGTAAAGGAGACAAGTTTTTTTTCTATCTCTTCTCCTGTTGCATCTCCTCCGGCATGAAGGACCCGCGCATGGCTGTGTCCTCCCTCTGTTGTAAGGCTAATCTCTCCTCCGGTAATATCGAATTTGGTACCTATCTCTATTAATTTCTCGATCATGCTCGGAGCATTCTTTACCAGTATCTCCACTGCCTTTTCATCAGAAAGACCCTGGCCAGCTATAAGTGTATCTTCATAATGTTTTTTCCACTCATCGGGTTTTTTAATAGCCGCAGCTATTCCCCCCTGGGCATACCACGTAGTGGAATCAGACGGAGAGCTCTTGGTGAGTACTTTTATATTATGTTTTGAGAGCCTGATGGCAGTAGAAAGTCCCGCTATCCCGCTTCCGATGATAATACAATCAGAATAAGGATAAGTCTTTACTGCATATGAAGGATTTATAAGGTATCTTGGTATCATAATCAATAAATTAAAATTTCCTTGCTATTTTAAAGCTATCATCCTGTCAATCGCTGATTTTGCCCTGACGGCTATATCTTCCGGGACCTCTATTTTAGTCTCTTCTCCCTCCAGCGACCACAGGATCTTTTCAAGATTTGTAAGTTTCATATTGGGACAAATAGCTTTGGTAAAAGCCGGGATGAATTCTTTATCCGGATTTTCTTTTTTGAGCCGGTGTATAATTCCTACCTCGGTACCGACTATAAAAGACTTATTATCGGAATCTTTCATATATTTGAGCATTCCACCGGTAGATTCAACCCTGTCTGCTACTTCTATTACTTCAGGTGTGTTCTCAGGATGCACTATCACTTCTGAGTCCAGGTGTTTCTTTTTCAGTTCTATTATCTGTTTGGCATTTATCCTGATATGTGTCGGGCAATAACCGTTCCAGAATATCATCTTCCTTCCAGTTTTTTCCTGTACATAGCTTCCGAGATATTTATCAGGTATAAAGATTATATCTTTGTCTTCCGGTACCGACTCTACAACTTTTATGGCATTTGAAGATGTGCAGCATATATCGCTCAAAGCCTTTACTTCGGCTGTCGAGTTCACATAGCAGATGACTACTGCTCCGGGATGCTGTCCTTTAAGTTCCCTTAACTGGTCAGCAGTTATCATATCTGCCATGGGGCAGCCTGCATTACTATCTGGCAGCAGGACCATCTTGTCCGGATTGAGTATCTTTGCAGTCTCTGCCATAAAATTGACACCGCAGAATACGATGATGCTGCTCCGGACTTTGCTTGCCTCGATGCTGAGCTGGAGAGAATCCCCGACAAAATCAGCTATATCCTGTACCTCGCCTATCTGGTAATTATGGGCAAGGATCACTGCATTTTTTTCTTCCTTTAGTTTTTGGATCCTGTCAGCTAGTGTATCTATAGTATTCATAGTTTCTTTTCATATAGTTTTTGCCAGGTTCTGGTTTTGTTATTTTAAACTATCAGCCTCAAAAATAAAATAATAATCTAAGGGCCAGTGTCTAAAGCCAGGGCCCATGATTAAATTATAAGATAAAATTGGGTTTAAAAGAAATTTTTAAATTTTATTTTTATTTATTTTAATGTTATTATTTCACTCTTAGAAGGATTCTCAAGTCATTTTAAGATAGTTTATTTATTCATTTAAGTTGAATTAGTTATAGCTTTATGAAACTTATAATAAGTGAAAAAGAAATAGCAGCAAAAAGAATCGCAAAGATCCTTGCAGAAAATGGAACGGGCGATGAAAAAGTATATGGAGTACCCGTACACCACTTCAAGTCAAATGGCGAGGATTATAAGGTCATTGGACTAAAGGGCCATATTCTTAAGGTGGATTATCCAAAAGAATTCGCCAACTGGTTCAAGGTGGATCCTGCAGCACTTATAGACGCAGAGATCGAAAAGGCTCCCATCCAGAAAATGATAATCAAGGCATTAAAAAAAGTTGCATTGGAGGCAAGCGAGGTCATCATTGCAACTGACTATGACCGGGAGGGTGAACTTATCGGCTACGACGCCCTGCAGCTTGCCCAGGACAAGAACAGTAATCTGGTCTCGACCAGGGCCAAGTTTTCTGCTATTACACCTAAAGATATAAGCGAAGCTTTTGCAAAACTCGGAAAAATAGATATAAACCTTGCATTTGCGGGAAGGGCCAGGCAGGATATAGACCTTATATGGGGAGCCACCCTGACACGGTTTATATCGCTTGCTACATTTCAGGTAAGGGATAAGTTCCTGTCTGTAGGAAGAGTGCAGACTCCGACACTTGCACTTATAGTCGATAGGGAACTTGAGATCAAGGCCTTTGTGCCAACACCCTATTGGGAGATAGGAGCAAGATTTAAGACCAGTAGCGGTGAGGAGTTTGAAGCCGCTCACAAAAAGAAAAAGTTCACCAAAAAGGAAGACGCAGAAGCAGCTTATTCGAGGATGGGTGAAAAGGGAAAAGTCATTGAAGCAAAAGAATCCATAAAAGATATCAGGCCCCCAACACCGCTTAATACCACGAATCTTATCATGAGTGGAAGCTCAATGGGATTTACAGCTTCCAGGACCATAAATATTGCAGAGAGCCTGTATATGAACGGATATATAAGCTACCCGAGAACGGATAATACCGTGTACTCCTCAACGATCGATCTTGTAGCGATAGTAAAAACGCTTGGGGAGTCACCACATTTTAGCAAGCTTTCAAAAGCAATACTTTCCCTTGAGAAAATAACACCTTCCAGGGGCAAAAAAAAGACGACTGATCACCCTCCGATCCATCCGGCCTCTGTGGCTCCAAAGGAAAAATTGAAGGCTGATGAATGGAAGCTTTACGAGCTGATAGTAAGAAGGTTTGCAGCGACTCTGCTCCCTGCAGCAAAGATGAAAAGCATGGCGGCAAAGATAGATGTGAATGGTGAAATATTTGTAGCAAATGGTTCCAGCATAATAGAAGAAAACTGGACCGGGCATTATCCATATTATAAGCATAAAGATGTATTTGTACCGGAACTCAAACCCGGACAGGAACTTATTTTGATAAATAAGGCACTTGAAGGAAAAGAGACAAAACCGCCTGCCCGCTACAGCCAGGGAAAACTTGTACAGAAGATGGAAGAGCTGGGCCTTGGTACAAAGGCTACAAGGCATTCGATAATACAGACCCTGGCAAACAGGGGATATGTAAGGCCGAACCCGCTTGAACCCTCAGAAAAAGCCATCGCAGTCATAAAGATGCTCAAAAAACATGCTGAGAAGATATCCTCACCCGAGATGACCTCTGAACTTGAGATGTATATGGACGGCATAGTAAATGGAGACGAGACCAGGGAAGAAGTAGTGGATAGGTCCAGGGATATGCTGAGGGAAGTAATGATAGTGCTTCAGAAAGAAAAAGAAGAGATCGCAAATGAAATAAAGAAGGGCATAAAGGAAGATTCCGTAGTGGGAAAATGCACCAATGAAGGCTGCAAGGGCGACCTGATAGTAAGGGTAGCAAAGGCCTCTAAAAAAAGATTTATCGGGTGCAATGCTTATCCTGAATGTAAAAACACCTTTTCACTACCCCAGAAGGGCCTCCTTGTGACTGGAAAGGACCTGTGTAAACACTGCCAGTATCCTATGGTAAAGATCATAAACAAGGGAAGAAGACCCTGGGATCTCTGCATTAATTCAGATTGTCCGGGAAAAGATGAAAAGTATAGAAATTACAATAATAAAAAACAAAGTAGCGGAGCTGATAGCAAAAGCTAGCTTTGAACTTCCTGCCGATATTACCGGAGCATTAAAATATTATTTGGACGCTGAAACCGGGAAGTCTGCAAAAGAAGTCCTTGGACTTATCCTTGAGAATGAGAGCTCTGCAAGCAAAGAAAGACTTCCACTCTGCCAGGACTGCGGCAATACATATATAAATCTAAAAATAGGCCCCGGGATCTGCATAGCTGAAAGCGGCAATCTGCAAAAACACCTGGATGATGCAACAGCTGATGCCTATAGTAAAAATTATTTAAGAAAATCAATAGTTACAGATCCCCTGTTTAGCCGGGCAAACACAGGATATAATACACCTGCACTCATATCTACTGAATTAACAAATGAGCCGGGACTTAAAATAGAAGTCTCGCTTAAGGGCGGAGGCAGTGAAAATTGTTCATATCTTAAGATGCAGAACCCCTCAATAGACGAAGAAGATATCATAAAGCTTGTAGTCGACCTTGTCAGGGCCAATGTGACCAAATGCTGCCCGCCGGTTATTCTGGGTATAGGCATTGGAGGAACTGCTTCGGTAGTGACAAAGATGGCCCGTATTGCTGCTTTTAGGGAACTTGGGATCAGAAATAGCGATAAGAGATATGAGTTGCTTGAACAAAAGATACTTAAAGCTGTAAACGATACAGGTATAGGACCTCAGGGTCTTGGAGGAGACACAACGGCTATAGGCTGTAATATCGAATTTGCCCCCTGTCATATAGCAACACTTCCGGTAGCGGTTTTTATCCAGTGTCACTCACTCAGGAGAGCCTCTTCAAAGATATCCCCGCCATAGATATCATATGCCACAAATAGTGGAAAATCTTTGACCTCGATCTTATGGATAGCCTCGGCCCCAAGATCATCATATGCGACTACTTCAATAGCCTTTACCCTGGATGATAGATATGAGGCTATGCCTCCGATGGCTATAAAGTAAACAGCCCCGTATACAGGAAGCATTTTTTTAAGCCCAGCGCCCCTGGCACCTTTGCCTATCATCGCCTTTACACCCCTTGCAAGCAGTGGTTCCGTGATCCCGTCCATGCGGGCACTCGTAGTAGGTCCCACACTGCCACTGTTCTTTCCCGGAGGAGTAGGAGAAGGGCCGACATAAAATATTACTATATCTTTAAGGTCGATAGGGAGACGGCCACCCTCATCAATTGCCTTAAGCATCCTTTTGTGGGCAGCATCCCTGGCGCCATAGATGGTCCCGCTCAAGTAGACCATATCTCCACTTTTGAGCTTTTTTATGTCATCTGTATTTAAAGGGGTTTTAAATCTGTAGGGTTTCTGCATATTCGCTATACCTCATCCTCATCATTGCTGTTGAAGTATCTGTCTTTTTTAAAATAATTATCGTATGTCCTGGCCGGCCTCTTTGAGGAAGAAAGCCTTTTCCTGCGGCTGCTGAATAGCAGAGCAAAGACAATGAATAATATAAAAAGACCGATCAGCCCAAGGACGACGATCAGGAAATATGAAAGGAACTTGGTTTTCCTTCCCTCTATATGGATATTTTGTTCCTGCCCATAAGGTATATTCCATATTGCAATATTATCATCACCGATAAGGTCAGCATTTGACTCGACTATTTTTACAGGAAACTTCACCTGGTAAGTTATGGCAAGTATGTCGCTGTCGGCACTTGCCAGATCATGCAGCCGGTTAAAGTCTGAATTATCATCACCCGAGGCCAGAAGCGTATCATCGATCTTCATATCCACATAATCTTCAAAAAAGACTTCACTATGAAGGAAGTAATCGTCAAGCTCCATCTTTGCGATGAATCTTTCTGAAGGATTATCGGAAAAATTATCTATGGATATGTGTTTTAAAAAGTTGACATCCTCAAAAGTCATCTCAGAAGAAAAATGAGTATATCCATCTTCCTCATAAGTCTCTATTTCACCTTCGGGCAGGATACTTAGCAATTTATCAAAGAGTGACTGATTTTGTGAAAGTGCGACTTCGCCTTTCTCTATATAATCAGTCTTTACTGCAATGTCAATTGTCCTGGTCCCTGAATAATCAGTATTTAGCTGTGTGTATATATCAATAAAAGTCGGGTCACAGGATGAGATAAAAGGAATAAAAAAAATAATGGTAATAAGAATAGCTATAATTTTTCTAAAATAATTGACCATGTTTAAGTATTTATTAAACTATTTCCATTCTCTACTACAGGAGCCCTTCGGCAGCCGCTGTCTGGCTGCAAACCTCAGGTCCCAGTTCCTGGACAAGCTCCTGATATAATAGATATTAACATATTAGATATCAATATTGTAGAAGAAGTTAAAACTGAAAAAAGTATAATGAGTCTATAAGTTTTGACGTTGTTGTTTTTTGTGATAGCATATGTCTACGCATTAATTATATAGTAATAAAATAGTATTCTTGCATGCCCAAAATATGAAATTTAATTTTTTTATATACCGTATGAATCGAAACAAATCGGAGGAATGAATGACATTGTATCTTGGTTATGATATCGGGTCGATCAGCGTAAACCGCGCCATACTCGATGAAAATGGTAAAATAATATCTATCCTGCCTTATACCAGGCATCTTGGAGATCCTGTAAAGATCGTAAAGGCAGATCTTGAAAAAGTCTTTGACGGGCCCGATGCGGCCAGTATTGCAGGTATTTGCTTCACGGGATCGGGGGGAAAGGATCTTGCCGGTCATATCAAAATAGATTTTGTAAATGAGATAGAAGCTTTGACAGGCGCCGCAAAAAAGATCTATCCCGACACCATGTCGATAATAGAAATAGGAGGGCAGGATTCAAAGTTCATAGATCTTGAAGACGGAGACTATGCGATGAATGAACTGTGTGCCGCAGGCACAGGTTCATTCCTGGATCAGCAGGCTTCCAGGTTTGGGCTGACTATAGAAAAGTTTTCCGAGATGGCGCTCCGCTCTACAACACCCTCTACAATTGCCGGCCGGTGCAGTGTATTTGCCAAATCGGACATGGTACATCTCCAGCAGGAAGCGGCAAGTGATGAGGATATTGCCATGGGGCTTTGCTATGCGATGGCAAGGAGCTTTAAATCCCAGATAGCAAAAGGGAAAAAATTTACTCCACCTGTTATATTTTGCGGCGGAGTATCATTTAATAATGCCATGGTATCGGCTTTTGAAAATACCCTTAAACAGGAAATATCAGTTCCAAAGCATCAGGCATCCATGGGAGCAATAGGAGCTGCATTTTCACTTGTGGAAAAGGCCGTGAAGGGCCATCCGGACAGGGATATAATATTCGAAAAAATTGATGATTATATAGAGAATTTTGCTTATAGGAAAGAGATCTTTGAACCGCTTTCCATAGAAAAATCAATCCTTCCGGAAGAGACCCTGCAAAAGTATTCATACGGGTCGGAAGAAGGAAAGATAGAAGCATATATTGGCATAGATGTAGGTTCCATATCCACAAATGTCGTGGCCATTGATAGCAATAAGAAGCTGATAGCAAAGAAATACTTAAGAACAGCTGGAAGACCCATTGAAGCCGTAAGGAAAGGTGTCGAGGATGTAGGAAACCAGATCAAGGACAAAGTAATCATAAAGGGAGTCGGGACCACCGGGTCCGGAAGATATCTGATAGGCGACTTCGTTGGGGCCGATATCGTAATAAATGAGATAACTGCCCAGGCTACCGCAGCAGCTGATATAGACCATGAAGTAGATACTATATTTGAGATAGGCGGCCAGGATTCAAAATTTATTTCCCTTGAAGACGGCGTTGTCGTGGATTTTGAAATGAATAAGGTCTGTGCAGCAGGTACTGGATCGTTTCTGGAAGAACAATCGGAAAGATTTGATATAAAGATAGAAGATTTCGGAGATATTGCCCTTAGTTCAAAAAACCCTTTAAACCTTGGTGAGCGGTGTACGGTATTCATGGAGACAAATGTCTACTCTCATTACCAGAAAGGTGCCAAAATAGAGGACCTTCTTGGGGGGCTGGCATACTCAATAGTTGCAAATTATATAAACCGTGTAGTAGGCAGGAAAAAAATAGGAAATAAGATCTTTTTCCAGGGGGCGGTTGCATTCAACCGTTCAGTAGTGGCAGCTTTTGAAAAATATACTTCAAGCCAGATAATAGTGCCGCCAAACCATGAGGTCACCGGTGCCATAGGTACCGCTATCCGGGTGATGCAGGAGATCAAGGCAAAGAAGATCAAGACTGATTTCAGGGGATTTGATGAGATACCCCATATACAGTATTCTCAAAGTTCATTTGAATGTAAAAAATGTCCCAATAATTGCGAGATAAAGAAAATATCAATTACCGGACGTCCTCCGCTTTTTTACGGCGGCAGGTGTGAAAGATATGAAAAAAGCAGTGAAAAGACCAGCAAGGTCCCGGATTATTTTGAAATGAGGGAAGAGCTGCTGATGAATTCATATACTCCGGCAGCAACCGGTCCGGACGGCAATGGTAAAGATACGGATATCAAGAAAATAGGAATACCTTATGCCATGCTTACCTTTGAGTTCTATCCTTTCTGGAAAGCATTCTTTACCGAGCTTGGATTTGATCTTATCCTATCTGATAAGACCAATAAAAAGATCATAAATGACGGTGTGCAGCTTTCAGTAGCAGAGACATGCTTTCCGATGAAGGCTATGCTGGGACATGTTAAGAACCTGCTCGATAAAGATATTGACTATATTTTCCTGCCGACAACAAGGGATATGCCGACAAAAAAGAACAATATTAAGGGAGACAGGACCGGAAGCTACCCATGTCCTTTCATACAGGGTACATGGTCGATAGTCAAAGCCGCAATGGACCTTGGTGATGTGAAGATGCTTACCCCCATCCTTAACTTCTCATTTAAAGAATATGCACAGGAAAAGCAGCTTGCGGGACTCGGAAGGGATCTCGGGAAAAACATCAAGGATATAAGAGCGGCCACAAAGAAAGCCTATAAGGCCCAGAGTGATTTCTACTCAAGTGTTAAGGCATTGGGCGGTAAAATACTATCGGAACTGGGAAAAGACGAGACTGCTATAGTCGTTTCAAGCCGTTCATATAATAGTTGCGACAGTGCTATCAGTATGGATGTGCCAAAGAAACTAAGGGGACTTGGCTTAAAGGTATTACCCCTTGATTTCCTGCCTGTTAATAAAGTAGACCTTTCAGATGACTGGCCGAACCTTTACTGGGAATTTGGGGACAGGATAATGAGTGCGGCAGAGATAATCAAAAAGGACCCGAGGCTTTATCCTGTATATATAACGAATTTCGGATGCGGTCCGGATTCCTTCATACTCCAGTATTTTGAAAGGGCGATGGACAGGCCGTTCCTGAAGCTTGAAGTAGACGAACATTCTGCAGGTGCCGGTGTTATCACGAGGTGTGAAGCATTTGTAGATTCCCTCAGGAATATAAAAAATAAAGAAAAAAATAAAAAGACCCGGCCTGAAACAATACAAGACAGCAGCGCCGCCGGAGAAACAGTAACCGGTGGAGCCGAAGGACAGGACAGCCTCCTGCAGGGCGGCTTTATAAGTGAAGGACTCCCGGTTGGCGGAGATAATGGGAAGGGATCCGTCTTTCCTGATGCTACATTCAAAAAGAGCCAGGGAAGGACCATATATATACCCTTTATGAGTGATTCCGCAGTAGTATTAAAGCATGCTTTCCGCTCTGCGGGAATCAATGCTGAAATGCTTCATTCTGATGATGAGACGCTTAAATGGGGGCGCAGGTATACTCTTGGAAAGGAATGTTATCCCTTCATCATAACGACCGGGGATATAATAAAGACCCTTAAAAACACTGATCCTAAAAAGGCCGCATTTCTGATGCCGCAGACCCATGGACCCTGCCGTTTTGGTCAATATAATAAGATGCAGAAAATAATAATACGCGAACTCGGCTATTATGATGTCCCGATAATTGCTCCCGGCGCTCCGGAGAACAGCCAGTTTTATAAGGAATATGATATGCAGGGAAGGAGAGGTTTTGAACTTCTCTTAAAAGCTATCTTTGGCATCAATACGGTCGATTACCTTAACAAGGCCCTCAGGCAGACCAGGCCCTATGAGAGTGAAAGAGGCCTTACAGAAAAAATATATGAAAAGTATGTGGAGAAGGTGTGCCTCTCCGTTGAGAACGATCCACTGAGGGGTATGCTTGACAGGCTGGCCCTGATCCTTGCTGATGCAAGAATTGAATTTGAGGCTGTTCCATCAGAC
>RCNB010002800.1_pt1 | contig 10595 bp, 8 predicted proteins | sample 2041321 | NCBI WGS metagenome assembly RCNB01 (sample SAMN09708232, study PRJNA481090) | Marine sediment metagenome, whole genome shotgun sequencing project.
CGCTCGGTGTTCTTATCTATGTACTGATAATCGACCCAGCGATAGCCATGGCTGCATATCTCGTGACCTGCTGCATGCAAAGCCTGAACGGGCTCCGGATACCGTTCCACCGCCATGCCAACGGCGAATACGGTGACTGGAATGTCGTAACGGTCAAATAGTTTCTTCAGACGCCAGACACCCACACGGGATCCGTATTCATAGATCGATTCCATGCTCATATGCCGCACGCCTTCGCGGGCTTCAGCATTAACGATTTCGGACAGAAAAGCCTCGGAAGCACTATCGCCATGAAGGACGCAATTTTCCCCGCCTTCCTCGTAATTGAGCACAATTTGTAATGCCAGGCGAGCGCCCCCCGGCCAATTGGGATTGGGAGGGTTTTCTCCGTAACCACACAGGTCCCTGGAATAGATTTTGGTCATTGAATATTGTTACCCGCTTTACTCATTCGAATCGGAAACCCTGGTAAATCGAAATCACCCGAAGCTGCCAAACTGATATACCCAACTGATATACTTCCCGCAGACAGATTGAAGTATAACGTATAGTCCATTTCTAAATTTGGGAGAGCCTGCATCACGATGGGACGTCTGACAACACATGTACTGGATATCGCCAATGGCTGCCCGGGTGCGGCCATACGTATCGACCTCTTTCGCCCGGGTCAGCATGACGCCATCACCAGCGTCGTCACCAATGCCGATGGACGTTGTGACAAGTCACTACTGGATGAAGAAGCCTTTTGTGTCGGAGAATATGAACTCGTATTCCACGCTGGTGAATATTTCAATTCCATGGGACAGGAGGATGGCGAACACCGGTTCCTTGACCGGGTGACCATCCGATTTGGCATTAATGACCCAAATCAGCATTACCATGTCCCCCTGCTACTCTCGCCATTTGGCTATAGCACGTACCGCGGTAGTTAGACTAATGCACAATACCGTCCGTTTTATCCTAGCAGGCCAGGTTGAAGAGATACGCAACTGTGCCCCCACCCAGACCGTGTTGGAGTTTTTACGTGAGGAAAAGGGCCTGACGGGTTCCAAAGAGGGCTGCGCGGAAGGCGATTGCGGAGCCTGCACCGTTGTAGTCGGCGAACTCCATGAAAACCGTATCCGTTACCGGGCAGTCAATTCCTGTATTCAATTTCTTCCAAGCCTGGATGGTAAACAACTGGTAACTGTCGAGGACCTCACCCCAAAAAACAACCTGGCCGAAGCAGAACTGCATGTGGTCCAGCAAGCCATGGTTGACCAGCATGGATCCCAATGTGGTTTTTGTACACCCGGCTTCGTGATGTCACTATTTGCCATGTATCACAATCGATCAGAAGCCGATGTAAAGCGCTCAGACATCGACCTGGGGCTTGCGGGCAACCTGTGCCGCTGCACCGGTTACGCACCCATCGTGCGCGCCGCCGAACAGGCCCTGGCAACAGAACGCAATGACCGTTTCACGGCAGATGAACAACATATCATTAACTTGTTGAAGACTATCCAGCCCACTGAAGCATTGGAAATCAACAGTGCTAATGGGCAATTTTATGCACCCCATACAGTCGATGAGTTGTGCAGGCTCCTACAGACCCATCCACAAGCCACCCTGGTCGCCGGTGCAACCGATGTCGGGCTTTGGGTTACCAAGCAACAACGTAGCCTGGAGAAAGTCATATATCTTGGAGCAGTTGAGAAACTGAAAGAGATTAAGAACGAAAATGGATATCTATCCATTGGAGCGGCAGTTTCCTATACCGACGCGACACAGGCTATCACCAGTCGTTACCCCAAATTTTTATCCCTGATCGAACGAATTGGTGCAACCCAGGTGCGCAACGCAGGCACCATTGGTGGAAACATCGCAAACGGCTCACCCATCGGTGACATGCCACCTGGCCTGATTGCTATCGGCGCCAGGCTGAACCTGCGAAGTCTACAGGGTCAACGTTGCATCGATCTTGAGGACTACTTCATCAGTTATGGCAAGCAAGACCTCGAAAGCGGCGAGTGCGTAGAGCAAATACTTTTACCTGGGCCAAAGGAAAACCAGATTTTCGCCACTTACAAGATATCCAAACGCATTGAACAGGATATTTCAGCCGTTTGCGCTGCATTTTCCATACAGCTAAACAATGGCACGATTACCAATGCACGGGTCTGTTTTGGCGGCATGGCTGAAATACCCAAACGCGCCGCAGCCTGCGAACAGGTTTTAAATGGCAGTAGCTGGTCTCAGCAAACGATCACTGAGGCCAAGCAGGCTTTGCTGGATGATTTCACCCCATTAACCGACATGCGTGCCTCTGCCGGCTATCGTCAGCAGGTCTCGCAGAACTTGTTACAGAGATTCTTTCTCGAACACACTGAAACCAGCTACCCGGTTCGGCTTGGGTCGCGTTGCCAGCATTCAGATGAGGGCGAGCATGATGCCTAAAATCCGTAACGTGCATTCATCTATCACCCATGACAGTGCCCGAAAACATGTATCCGGCAAGGCACACTATGTGGATGACTTGCCGGAACCCTCAAATCTTCTGCATTGTTATTTTGGAACTTCCGATGTCGCCCATGCGCGGATCTTAAGCATGGATCTCAGCGCTGTCGAACAATATCCCGGTGTGGTCAGGACTATGACTGCCCGGGACATACCCGGCGACAATGAAGTCAGCCCGGCACACAATTTCGACGAGCCTGTACTGGCCAATGACCTGGTTCAGTTTGCCGGGCAACCATTGTTTGCAGTGCTTGCTGAAAGCCGTGCTATCGCCAGACAAGCGGTGAAACTTGCAAAGATTGAATACGAAAAATTGCCGCCCATACTCGATATAGAAACCGCACTGGACAGAAAGTCATTTGTGATTGATCCACAGGTCATGCGCCAGGGTGACTCCAGGGCCGCTCTTTCAACGTCACCAAACCGTTTACAGGGCAAGATATTCACCGGTGGCCAGGAACACTTCTACCTCGAAGGCCAGGTCTCCATGTCTCTGCCACAAGAGGACGGGGACATACTGGTTCTGACCTCATCCCAGCATCCCTCGGAAGTTCAGCACCTGGTCGCCCGCAGTCTTGGAAAACCGATCAATGCGGTAAACGTGGAAGTTCGTCGCATGGGTGGCGCCTTTGGTGGTAAAGAAACCCAGGCAGCACAGTGGGCAATCATAACTGCGGTGTTCGCAAACCTGACCGATCGTCCGGTCAAGTTGAGACTGGACCGCGACGACGATATGCGCAGTACCGGCAAGCGGCACGACTTCCTGATTCATTACGATGTGGGTTTCGATGATGAGGGTCGTATACTGGGTATCGAGTTTGAACATGCCCTGCGCTGCGGAATTTCAGCAGATCTCTCCGGACCCATTGCTGACCGCGCCATGTTTCATAGTGACAATGCTTATTATTTATCCAATGTAACGGTCACATCCCACCGCTGTAAAACCAACACAGTATCGAACACGGCATTTCGCGGATTTGGTGGTCCACAAGGTATGGTCGGTATCGAGCGTGTCATCGATGCGATTGCTTATCGGCTGGGAAAGGATCCATTGGAGGTGCGTGAGATCAATCTGTACGGTTTGAAGGAACGCAATGTCACACCGTACAAGATGACCGTAAAAGACAATGTTCTGCACAGTCTTGTTGCGGATTTGAAAGAGTCTTCCGATTACACACAAAGACGTCGGCAAATTGATGCCTTCAACCGGAATAGCCCGGTGATACGCAGAGGCATCGCATTTACACCGGCCAAATTCGGTATTTCTTTTACCACCGCTTTCCTGAACCAGGCTGCAGCATTGGTGCATGTGTACAAAGATGGCAGTGTTCACCTTAACCATGGCGGCACAGAAATGGGCCAGGGTTTGATGATCAAGATTGCTCAGATAGTCGCCGATGAGTTTCAGGTTGATCTCGACAAGGTCAAAATCACGGCGACGAATACCGGCAAGGTTCCTAACACATCCGCAACTGCCGCTTCTTCCGGTACCGATATGAATGGCATGGCTGCACGGGCGGCGGCACGCAAAATCAAAAAGAGATTGATCAGCTTTGTCAGTAAAGAATTCAGCGTTGATAAGTCTGATGTCCGGTTTATCAACAACCACGTTGAGGCCGGTGAGTTTGAAATGAGCTTTGCAGAGTTGGCGGAGCAGGCATGGATGGGGCGCATCTCTCTGTCAGCAACCGGTTTCTACCGTACACCGAAAATCCACTACGATCCGGAGACATCCAGTGGCCGGCCTTTCCTCTATTTCGCCTATGGGGCCGCGGTATCCGAGGTGGAAATTGACTGCCTGACCGGCGAGTCACGAATCATCCGCGCAGACATTCTTTATGACGCCGGAAAATCGGTGAATCCCGCCATCGACATAGGGCAGATCGAAGGTGGATTTGTACAGGGTGCCGGCTGGCTGACCTCCGAAGAGATCTGGTGGGATACCGAGGGTCATCTGCGTACCCACGCACCCTCCACCTACAAGATTCCCACCTGTGGTGATATACCCGAAATATTCAATGTACAGATCTGGCAGAAAGGCAGAAACCGGGAAAAGACCATCCACCGCTCAAAGGCAGTGGGTGAACCACCGTTGATGCTGGCAATTTCCGTGCACAGCGCAATCAACCAGGCAATTGCGGGGAAATTGGGTGGTGAAACCTTGCCAGCACTCGATACACCAGCCACCCCCGAAGCCATCCTCAATTGTCTATCTGGTGCGTGATTTGTCATGCACGTGTTCACGTAGGGTGGGTAACTTGTTACCCACGAGCAATCTTTGCCACAAAAACGCGGGTAACTTGTTACACACGGACAACTTTTGTGAAAACGTGGGTAACAAGTTACCCACCCTACGAAATAACATAAATCCCAATCAACATAACAGGTTACGAAATTTACAGAATGGCATAAATTTCAATCAACGTAACAGGTATCAATTCAACACAAGGAGCGAAATCTAAGCATGGAAGCACACCTCCAAATGTGGCTAAGCCTGCTGCTTCGCTGGGCGCACCTGATCGTCGGTATCGCCTGGATTGGTGCTTCGTTCTACTTTAACTGGCTGGAAAATCACCTGCAGCGTCAAAACCAACCTAAAGATATCGCCGGTGATCTGTGGGCAATACATGGCGGTGGCTTTTATCATCTGAAAAAATTCGCCACAGCACCCGGTGAACTGCCACCCACCTTGCACTGGTTCAAATGGGAGGCTTATGCCACCTGGATCAGCGGTATGGCGTTACTGATCGTTGTGTTCTACTGGAATGCGCAAACCTACATGTTGAACCCACAGGTCACCGGCGTAACCCCCACCGGGTCAATTGGAATCGGTATTCTCGCCCTGTTATCCAGTTGGGTGTTCTATGACGTCGTCTGCTGTTCACGTCTATCCCGGCGAGAATGGCTGCTTGCGTTGATCATTTTCGCCTGGTTTGTGCTGCTTTCCTGGGTTTTAAGCACATGGCTGAGTGGCCGGGCTGCCTACATTCATGTCGGCGCTGCCATCGGCACGATCATGGTAGCCAATGTCTTCCGTGTCATTATCCCTGGCCAGAAAGACCTGGTTAACGCAGTCACTGAAAATCGTGTACCCGACCCGGCCAGGGGTCGCAATGCGCTGCAACGATCAAGGCACAACAACTATTTCACCCTGCCCGTCTTGTTCATCATGATCAGCGGTCATTACCCTGCCACCTACAGCCATGATCAAAACTGGCTGGTACTGGTGCTTTTCTCACTTGCCGCCGTGGCCATCAGACATTATTTCAATATCCGTCACTTAGCGGGCTTCCAGGCCTGGCCATTGATCCCTGCAGTGCTACTGCTGGGCAGCCTGGTTTTCATAACCGCACCTGATTCTCGACCAGCGGTCAAAGCTGTGAGCGCAACAACGGCGGTTACAACCAACGAGGTCTTTGGTATTGTTCAGCAGCGATGTATCAAATGCCACTCACCAACACCGGATTTCGGCGGCTTCACCAGTGCCCCATTGGGAATTGAGCTGGATAACGAAAACAAACTGATTCAGCACGCCGACCGTGTTTACCAGACCGTTGTGGTGATGCGGAGCATGCCGCTGGCAAATCTGACAAAAATGAGCAATGAGGAACGCGATCTCGTGGCTAACTGGTATAGTCACCAGGAAAGCAGGCCTGACGAGTGAGATAAGACTGACACCTTGCCATTCGTTCATCAGATCGATACATGGCAAAGAAAACAGGCTCCAAAAGGAGCCCGTTTCCGTTCTTACAAAGTCTGAAATCTATTTTTTCCCGAGCCCAAAAAGTACTGAGTTGACAAAACTCACCAGAAACGAAAACAGAAGCGCCCACCAGAAGCCGGCAATCTGAAAACCATCGATCAGGTACGCGGCCGCATATAGAACCAGCACGTTCAACACCAGTAAAAACAGACCAAAAGTTATGACAGTGATCGGAATGGTTATCACGAAAAGCAATGGCTTCAATGTGACATTCAATACCGCCATCACAACCGCAACGATGAGTGCGGTCACAAAGGAATCGACATGGATTCCGGAAAGAATGTAGCTCACTGCAAAAACACTTATTGTGTTGATCAGCAAATTTGTAATCAGGCTACCTGTATCCTGGCCCTGGTTTGACATATTTAAACCTCCGGTCGCATATGGGGGAACAATAACACATCACGAATTGAAGCCGAATCGGTAAATAACATCACTAACCGGTCGATACCGATACCCTCTCCTGCCGTTGGCGGCATACCGTATTCCAGTGCACGGATATAGTCTGCATCGTAATGCATGGCTTCAAGATCACCCGCATCTTTTTGAGAAACCTGCTCCTGAAAACGGGCGGCCTGGTCCTCAGGATCATTGAGTTCCGAAAATCCATTGGCAATCTCACGACCAGCAATGAATAATTCGAAGCGGTCCGTGATCAGGGGGTTCTCGTCATTGCGGCGCGACAAAGGTGAAACCTCTGTCGGATAAGAAGTAATAAATGTCGGGTCTACCAGTTTTGATTCAGCCGTCGCCTCAAACAACTCAATCAATAACTTACCTTCTCCCCAACTTTTCTCGAAATGAATTTCACGTTTAGTGCACTCGGTTTTGAGTGTATCCATATCCCACAGGTTGGCATCAGCCAGTTCAGGGTTATTTTTCCGCACCGCATCTTCCACACTCAAACGGGTAAACGGTGCACCATAGTCAATCTCGCGGCCTTCGTAGGTCACTGTGGTGTCACCGCAAACTTCTACTGCCAGTTCACGCAGCATGGTTTCGGTCAAATCCATCAGGTCATTGAAATTGGCATAGGCCCAATAGAATTCCAGCATGGTAAATTCAGGATTATGCCGTGTGGACACACCTTCATTACGGAAATTCCGGTTGATTTCATAGACACGGTCCAGACCACCGACCGTCAGGCGCTTTAAATATAGCTCGGGTGCAACCCGAAGAAACATCGGCAAATCGAGCGCATTATGGTGAGTGACAAATGGCCTCGCTGTGGCACCACCCGGTATCGGGTGCATCATGGGTGTTTCAACTTCCAGAAATTCGCGTCCGGGCGCTTCCATGAAATCACGGATAAAACGAATGATCTTTGACCGGGTATGAAACACCTTTCGTGAGTCTTCATTCATGATCAAATCTACGTACCGTTGACGGTAACGTGTCTCCATGTCGGTCAAACCATGGAATTTTTCAGGCAATGGACGTAATGACTTGGTCAACAGACGCAATTCAGTCGGCTTAACGGATAACTCACCCTTTTGCGTGCGGAATATCGAGCCGCTGCCACCAATAATGTCACCGACATCCCACTGTTTGAACTGTTGGTACAGACCTTCCGGCAAGTTGTCCCGCTGCACCACAAATTGCATTGAACCGGTGCCATCCTGAATTTTTACGAAGGCAATCTTACCCATGACACGCTTGGCCAGCATACGACCGGCTATTGCGAAAGTTTCGTCTACCCCGGCCAGTGTTTCGGTATCATCATCTGCGAATCGCTGATGCAGTGTGGCAGCGTTGGTATTGGGTCGAAAATCATTCGGAAAGGCAATGGTTTCCGCCTTTAAGGCATGTAGCTTCTCACGCCGTTCTGCTATCAGGCGATTCTCGTCCACTGCGATATCACCACCACCTTTTTTTTGCTTCTGTTTGTTCACGCGCTATTTCCTGTTTCCTGACTGATTTCAGTCGCTTAAGCCCTGCTTCAGGGATGCCTCTACAAATTGATCCAGATCGCCGTCCAGTACGGCCTGGGTATTACCAGTTTCCACATTGGTGCGCAGATCCTTGATGCGAGACTGATCAAGCACATAAGAACGAATCTGGCTGCCCCAGCCTATATCTGATTTTGAGTCTTCCAACTGCTGGCTTTCTGCATTACGTTTCAATAATTCAAGTTCATACAGTTTAGCGCGCAATTGCTTCATCGCGTGGTCTTTATTCTTGTGCTGAGAACGGTCATTCTGGCACTGCACCACGGTATTGGTGGGTAAGTGAGTTATACGCACGGCAGATTCTGTCCGGTTCACGTGCTGACCACCGGCACCGGATGCCCGGTAAACATCGATTCGCAGATCGGACGGGTTGATATCTATATCGATATCATCATCGACTTCCGGTGACACAAACACGGCCGCAAATGAAGTGTGGCGGCGGTTTCCCGAATCAAATGGTGATTTCCTCACCAGGCGGTGCACTCCGATTTCAGTTTTGCACCAACCGTAAGCATAGTCACCTGTGACATGAATGGTGGCACTTTTGATACCGGCTACGTCGCCAGCAGAGACTTCAATCAATTCACCTTTCCAACCACGCCGCTCAACCCAGCGCAGGTACATACGTAACAACATCTCGGCCCAATCCTGAGCTTCTGTGCCACCAGAGCCTGACTGGATTTCGAGATAACAGGGGTTGGCATCGACTTCGCCTCGGAACATGCGCTGAAACTCCAGCTTGCCAACTCTGGTCTCTACACCATCGAGCTCGGCAACAACCGATTCGAGAATTTCCTCGTCCTCTTCCTCGATGGCCATCTCCAGCATTTCCGCATTTTCGGTCAGAATTTGTGAAACACTGTCCAGTGTACCCACGATGTCCTCAAGATGCGCGCGTTCACGCCCCAGTGCCTGCGCATGCGCCGGTTTGCTCCAGATATCCGGATTTTCCAGCTCGCGACTTACTTCCTCCAACCGGTCTTTGTTGCCCGCATAGTCAAAGATACCCCCTGAGCGCATCAGAGCGCTGCTGTAAATCTTCGAGCTGGTTACTTATCTGATTGGTTTCCACGCTAAAATCCCTGGAGCCTGTGTGTGAAGCGGTGCATTTTACACCAAGGTAGCACGGATTTAGCGGCTTTTACGCTAAAATTTGCTCCACCATCAACTGGCAGGTTTTATTACCACGAAAATGGTTAACGTCCAATTTATAAACCAGGCCGACGGTATCTGTTGCCGGCAGGTCTTCAGGCAACCGACCAAACGCTATGGCATCTATGCTGCCGCGGCCATCAACAGGCCTGAGCCGCATCTTGAGATGTGCGCCCCCCACCACTTTTTTGTCCTCAATGATAAAACGACCCTCAAATACGGGTTCAGGAAAATGCTGTCCCCATGGACCCAGGTCACGAAGCGTTTCGGCAAACGGTAGATTGATATCAGCCGGTGACAACTCGCCATCGGTCAGAATTTCATTATTCAAGGTCCTGCCCTGCAGGAAGAATGCGATCGATTCATTGAGAGCCTGCTTGAACAATTCAAACTGTTTCACATCCATGGTCAGGCCCGCTGCCATCGCATGACCACCAAAGGCAGTGATCATTTTCGGATGTAATACATCAATACGGGCCAATACGTCCCGAATATGCAAGCCACTCACTGAACGGGCCGATCCTTTGAGGACCTCAGAGCCCTCTGACTCCGGTGCAAATGCGAACACGGGCCGATGCACGGCATCCTTGATTCGTGATGCAACCAGGCCAACAATTCCCTGGTGCCAGACCTCATCATAGAGGCACAGTCCCGGGGGTAGCTCAGCACCTTCCAGGCTGGCCAGTATCTGCTTTAACTGATCAAACGCCTGCTGCTGCATTTGCTTCTGACGTGTCCGTCTTTGATGGTTCAAATCGTCCAACTCGGTGGCCAGAGCCATTGCCTCGTCCCGGTCTTCGGTCAACAGGCAACGGATACCCACACTCATGTCCTCCAGACGCCCTGCCGCATTCAGACGTGGTGCAACCGCGAATGCCAGGTCGGATGCCACCAGGTGCCGGAAATCTCTTTTTCCCAGCCTCAGCAGGGCCAGCAAGCCGGCACTGCAAAGCCCCTGGCGGATACGATCCATGCCCTGGCGGACCAGGATACGGTTGTTGTCATCCAGCGGGACAAGATCGGCCACGGTACCCAATGCGACCAAATCAAGCAATCGCGCCAGGTTTGGCTCTTTTCGCGGCAGGGTAAACCAGTTCCTTTGACGCAACGCACTTCTGACGACACTCATCAGGTAAAACACCACGCCAACACCGGCAAGGGCAAATACAGTTACCATGAATATTACGCCTAGTTTTTTCATATCATATCTCCTCCTTTTCAATTACTTCTGCTTT
>RCNB010002801.1_pt1 | contig 10594 bp, 10 predicted proteins | sample 2041321 | NCBI WGS metagenome assembly RCNB01 (sample SAMN09708232, study PRJNA481090) | Marine sediment metagenome, whole genome shotgun sequencing project.
CGGATGTAACTAAACCATCCCACGCACCCAGCCCCAGCATCCACCCTCCAAACCACCCGCGGCAGCGCAAGCCCGTAGGGCGAAGCCCGGCGCGAACGCGCCGCCAAGGCAACGCGCAGCCAATGCCGCGGCAGGGAGGATTACGGGCGGGGGTGGGCGGGTCGGATGTAACTAAACCATCCCACGCATCCAGCCCCAGATCCTGGTCGAAGTCGTAGGCGTCCCATGGACGTATGGAGGGGCTTGGGGCCCGCGCCCCGGCTGCTAGCGGACGTTGACGACGATCGCGGTGATGTTGTCTCGGCCGCCTCTGGAGTTTGCCATTTGGATGAATCGTTCTGCGGCGCCCCTCGGGCCCATGTCGATCACGTCCGGGATCTCGGTCTCTTTTACATAGCCGTGGAGGCCGTCTGAACAAAGCATGAAGGCGTCGGAGGGGTGCACCTCGATGAAGCCTGTGTCGACCTGGACGTACTCACGACTGCCAACGGCGCGGGTGATGACGTTTCGGTGTGGGGAGCGCGCCGCTTCGGTCTCGGTGATGATGCCCTGCTTGAGCTGCCAGGCCACCAGGGTGTGGTCCTCCGTCAGCGGCTCCACCTGGTGGCCGCGGATCAAGTAGATGCGGCTATCGCCGACCTGGGCCGTGATCCCGTACTCGCCGCACATGGCCAGCACCGACACCGTCGTGCCCATGCCCTGCTGCTCGGGATCATGCTGCGCCAAGCCAAAAACCATGTAGGTCGCGGCCTGGACCGCGCTCTCGACGATCCGGATCGCCTTGCGCAGAGAGTCCTCGGAGGTGTCTCCCTGGGCGACGCGGTCGAGCGCCTCCTGGCCCCGGCTCACCATGCCGTGCACGGTATCCACCGCCTCCTGGCTGGCGATTTCGCCGGCGGCGTGGCCGCCCATGCCGTCCGCTACTACATAGAGTCCCAAATCGTCGTCGACGAAGAACGCGTCCTCGTTCAACTTTCGGCGCTGCCCAACGTCGGTCAGTCCCGCACTGTGATACTGCAACTCGTCCCCTTCAGCAGGGGCGGTCACCCACCGACCCTCGCGCCTTCAGACTAGCGAAAAACTAGCGCGTCCACCAAGAAGAGCGCGGAAATCGCACTCTGCGACCTCTCTCACCGCTGACAAGGGAGGGGCGGCTGCTAAGCTCGGCCCGCATGAGTGACGGAGAAGCCACCGAAGACCTCCAATCCGCCTGGGAAGGGCTCCTGACAAGCCGAGAGCGCCTGGGCTCGGACCGAAAGCTCGCCAGCCTGGCGCTGGAGCTGATCCAACAGATGGGCAATGGCGGCCCGCATCGGGAGGTGCTGCGCCAGGTCGCAGAGTCATGGAGCGACGACTGGCGACTGACCCTCACCGCCGCCTCGCTCCTCATCGAGCAAGCGGGCCGGCGCGGGATGGACGAGCCCACGCTGAACGAGGACGGACCAGCTGCATGGGCGGCTACCGCCATTCAACTCAGCCTGGAGGGGCTGGGGGAGGCCGAGAAGAAAGACGGCGACGTCGCCGGCAACCTTCACGCAACCCTCGGCAACGCGCTCCGGCTCTGCGGTCCAGGTCGCGATGCGGAAGCTCAAGAAGCGTTCACGCGTGCAATTGAGATCGACCCCGAACGCGGAGAGTGGTGGTACGACGCCGGCCTCCTCGACAAATGGCGCGGTCGTTTCGACGACGGCTATGCCGCCAACGAGCAAGCCCGCATGCGCATGGGCGCGCAACGACCGGTCCTCTGGAATCTAGCCATCTGCGCCACTGCACTCGGCAAAGCGGAAGAAGCCCTCGAAGCGTGGGAAGAGATCGGCGTCCCCGCCCGCCTCGATCGCTCGCGTGGCATGCCCTACGTCGCAGGCCTTCCCCCGATGCTACTGCGAGTGCTCTCGCGTACGCCGGCTACGGACGGAACCTCGCCGCTCCCCGACAAGGCTGTCGGGTTCGAGCTCGTGTGGATCGCGCCGCTCAGTCCATGTCATGGCGTCGTGCAGTCACCGACATTTCGTGACGCACCGATCGACTACGGCGACTTGGTGCTGTGGGACGGCGCTCCGGTTGCCGCGCACAAGACCTCCGAGGAGGAGACCGTGCCGGTGTTTCCGTTACTCGAGGTCCTGCGACCGGGGAACGAGCGGCGCTGGCCCTTCGTCGCTTTAGAACGCGAGGCAGGTGCCCTCGAGGGGCTCGAAGGGGACCTGCCTGAGGGAAGCCGCGTGTTCGTGCAGCACGCTCGGGTAGACCATCACTGCGCGGCGTGTGCAGCCGGAGAACCGCACGAGCACGCATCCGCAGAGACGACGCCCGGCCCCGAGGGCCTGACGCGTGGGAAGCTCATCGTACAGCCGGGTCAGGACCTCGACGCGTTTCGGACTGCCTGGGACGCCGCGATTGGGCGCCGTTCCTTGTCCATCTCGCTCCCAGGACTCTACGAAGCCGTCGGCGACTCCAAGCAGGCCGGGCAGGAGCATCAGGCTTGGCGCGGGATCGAAGGGAAGGCATTGCGTCAGAAGGCGCGTGCGTGAGTGCTGGCGAGGCAGGCCTGCTTCCGTCTGAGCAGTACCCCTTCGAGGGCCTACCTCGACTCGATGAAACGACAACGCAGGAGCGGCGTCAGCTCGTCTTCTTGGTTCTGTCGGGCCTGTTCCTCGGAACGCTCGCGATGCTGAACATTCTCGGCGTGACTCGATTCCTCGATCTCAGCTTCCAGGTTCCAGGAACGGGCGTCACGGTGCCCATGCCGCTCGCGATCGGCGCGCTCCCGTATCCGATAACGTTCCTATGCACCGATTTCATTTCAGAGCTCTACGGTCGTCACCGGGCCAACCAAGTCGTGTGGATGGGCCTGGGCCTGAACCTCTGGGTCATACTCATCCTCTGGGTCGGTGGCGCACTGCCTGGCTTCGAGCCTGTCGACGATCCACACGTGGGCGTGTTCTTCGAAGTGCGCCGACTCGCCTTCAGCGCGGTCACCGCTTCGATGATCGCATACCTCGCCGCGCAGTTCGTCGACGTGCAAGTTTTCCACTTCTGGAAGCGCCTCACCAATGGCCGTCACCTTTGGCTGCGCAACAACGGCTCGACGCTCGTGAGTCAATTGGTCGACACCACAGCCGTGATTCTGATCACGCACTTCCTTGCCAAGGGCCTCCCGATCGACGCGAGCGAGCGTCTATGGCCCCAACTGCTGACGTTCATCGCGGCGGGGTACAGCTTCAAGCTGGCCGTCGCATTGCTCGACACTGTCCCGTTCTACATTGGCGCGAAGCACCTGGGACGATACCTACGGATTCACCCGATCCATGGCACCGCCCCTTGATGAGGTTGGGTTCGGGTAGCGCTACTGACCTTCGCTGTTGTCGAAAATGTAAACGGCACCACTGTTGGGAATCGAGTTGCTGGTCGGCACGCCGTTAGCGCCCACTACGACCTCGATCATCCCCGTCTTCGGTGCGTACGATCACACAACTCACACATTGGCGCACATTGTCTTTCGCAGGAAATGTGAAGCTTCGCAGATTGTGGCGGAGCATGCCCCTGTGTCTCCCATCGCCAACTCGTTCGGCCCGTACCGCCTGATCCGGCGGCTAGGCACGCACGGGTGGGGAGACACACACGTGGCGAAGCGGGTTGGGACGGGGGGCTTCGAGAAGCGGGTCGTGATTCGCCGCGTGGCCGCCTCGTCGGCCGAGGGTGCATACCAGACTGACATCGTAATCCACGAGGCCAAGCGTGGTGCCGCGTTGTCGCACGCCAACATCGCCCAGGTTCTCGACGTCGGCGCCCTCGACGGGGACCTCTTCATCGCGACCGAGCATGTCCCAGGTCGTTCACTCGGCGAGGTTCTTCGTGTTCGCAGAACGCTGGATTGGGGGATGGCGGCGCACATCGCGGCCGAGGTCGCTGCGGCACTCCGCTACGCGCACGGACGCCGGACGGCGAGCGGCGAGTTGCTCAGGTTGGTCCATCGGCGCCTCACGCCAGCTCGAATCATGCTGAGCGGCGGCGGCGTGAAGGTCGCCGGATTCGGGGTCTCGTGGGCGTGGCCGCCGACCGCAGAGTATCGCTCGCCCGAGGAGGCGCGAGGGGAGCCGGTGGACGGCCGAGCCGACGTGTTTGCGGCAGGGGCCATCCTTCGCCGGTGCCTGCCCACAACGGGTGCCCCGCGGGCCCTTCTCGAGGTGATCGAGTGGGCGACGCAGCCGTACCCCGAGCACCGACCCAACGCGGCAGAACTTGAACAAGCACTAGTCGAGGTTCTCCACGATGGAGACGTGCTCGTAACCCCGCGCGACGTCGCGAAAAGCGCGATGGCGTCTGCGCCACAGACCCCGGACGTAAGCGAGCCCTCAGTCCTCGGCACCATCGAGCGAATCGAAGCGACGCTCGACTCCTGCAAGACAGACTCGGTGGCGAGCAGTCGCGTGGCGCTGGACCTGTATGAACAGCTTGGTCGGCTTTGCGTGGAAGCCCGCGTCGGGGCCCGAGGCACCCCCCAAATGATGCGAGCCTTGGTTCTCGCGGATGGCCTCGGGAGAGACGACTACGCCGCGCGATTCTGCGCTCTGCGGGGACGGCTCCTCGCGCAGGAGAACCGCACCGACGAGAGCCTCGACTGGCTCGAGCGTGCGGCGATGCTGCGCGGCTAGGGCGCTACTCGCCTTCGGGCGTCGAAGGCTCCTCAGCCTCCGCAGCAGCAGCCTCTTCGGCGACTTCTTCCGCTACCTCTTCCTCGACCGCGGCTTCTTCGGCGTCCGCGGCGGCCTCTTCAGCCTCTTCGGCATCGGCCTCGGCGGCTGCAGCTTCCTGCGTAGCGGTTTGTTCGCGGACGGCTCGGTCGAGCGCCTGCTCCCCCGAGGACGAAAGAAACGCAAGCCACACCGAAAGGGCCATGAACGTGAACGCGAACACGGCCGTCAGCCGGGTAAGCAGGTTGCCCGCGCCAGCCCCTCCGAAAATCTGCTGGCTCGCGCCACCACCGAATGCCGATCCCAGTCCTCCGCCTTTGCCGGACTGCAAAAGCACGACGAGAATCAGGAACAAACACACGATGACATAGACGATCGAAATAAACGTATACATGAACTCAGCTCTCCGCCCGGCGAACGCCGGCATCGATAATCGGAATGAAGTTGTCGGCGGACAACGACGCACCACCAACGAGCGCACCGTCCACGTCCGGCTGCGAGAGCAGCTCGTTCGCGTTGTTGGGCTTGACGCTCCCACCATACAAAATTCGCACCGTGTCTGCCCAGGATTCGCCTCTGAGTTCGGCGAGGTGGCCGCGGATGGCGCGGTGTACCTCCTGCGCATCCTTGGCCTCGGCGGTCCGACCCGTGCCGATGGCCCAGATAGGTTCATAAGCCACCACGAGCGGTGCCAACGCGGCTGCGTCGAGCCCTTCGATGGCCGCCTCGACCTGGCCCAGCACGACGTCGAGGGTCTGCCCGGCTTCACGCTGCTCCAAGCTCTCCCCCACGCACACAATGGGCACGAGCTTGTGTGCCAATAGGGCGGCGAGCTTCTTGCGAACGCCCGCGTCGGTCTCACCGAAAAACTGGCGGCGCTCCGAGTGACCGATAATGCAGTGGTTACAGCCCACGTCGACCAACAGCGAGGGGCTGAGTTCGCCCGTCCAAGCGCCGGAGTCTTCCCAGTGAGTGTTCTGCGCCGCGAGGCCGACCGCGGTTCCATCGATCGCCCCGTTCACTGTCGCGAGGGAGGTCGCCACCGGCCCCAAGACAACATCGCAGCCAGACCCGCCGCGCACATGCGCAGCGATCGCAATCGCCAACGCGCGCGACTCGGCGAGGTTATTGTGCAACTTCCAGTTGCCTGCGATCAGCGGTGTCCGTTGACTCATGGCTCAAGGGCCTCCACGCCCGGGAGCGGGCGGCCCTCTAAATACTCTAACGACGCGCCGCCGCCAGTGGACACATGGTCGAAGCGGCTGGCGAGGTCGGCCTGCTGCACCGCGGCCACGCTGTCGCCCCCGCCAACTACGCTGAACCCGGGGCAATCGGCGGCTGCGCGCGCCACCGCCAGGGTGCCCTCGGCAAATGCCGGGTTCTCAAACAAGCCCATTGGGCCGTTCCAGAAGACAGCCATCGCGCGACGAAGGCGGTCCCGATAGAGGCGCTCGGTCTCGGGTCCGATGTCGAGGGCCATTGAGTCGGTGGGAATGCCCGCGACCCCTACGACGCGGGCATCGGTGGAGTCGACCGAATCTGCGACGCGCACGTCGATGGGAAGGAGGAGGTCCACCTCGCTCTCCTCGGCGGCCGCCATGAGACTTCGTGCAAGGGCGAGCTTGTCGTTCTCGCAAAGGCTCTTGCCGACATTGAGACCGCGAGCCGCCAAGAAGGTGTTCGCCATGGCACCGCCCACGAGCAGCGCATCGACCTTCCCCATCAAGGCTTCCATCACGCCGATCTTGTCGCTGACTTTCGCGCCGCCGAGGATCGCGATGTATGGACGAGGCGCGTCCGTGCGAAGCTTGTCGAGCACCTCGATCTCTCGTTGCATCAGAAACCCAGCGGCCCGTTCCTCCATGAGGCGGGGCAGTGCGCTCACCGACGCGTGTGCACGATGCGCCGCGCCAAAAGCGTCATTGACGTACGCGCCGCACGACGCGCCCAGCTCGCGCGCGAAATCGATGTCGTTGTCTTTTTCGGCTTGGTGGAAGCGAAGGTTCTCGAGCAGGGCGACCTGACCATCGCGCAGGTCCTGTATGACCTTACGCGCGCCGTCTCCTATGCAGTCGTCCGTGAGTCGAACCTCGCCGCCCTCGAGAAGCTCAGCGAGCCGGACGGCAACGGGCTCGAGCGAAAGCTCGGGAACCACTTGCCCCTTGGGTCGACCCAGGTGTGAAGCCAGCACCACGCGAGCGCCTTGCTCGATCGCGTAACGAATCGTGGGCAGGGCCGCGCGAATTCGTGTGTCGTCGGCCACTTCGCCATCCTTCAGAGGGACGTTAAAGTCTACGCGAATGAACGTAGTGACGCTCTCGAGACTCAGCTCTTCGATCGAAACAATGGGCTCGGACACGGGCTCAACCCGCGCTCGATACGATCCGCGCGAGGTCGACCATACGGTTCGAGAAGCCCCACTCGTTGTCGTACCAGCTCTGCACCTCGACGAGGTCGCCACCGACGACCTGAGTCTGGGCCGCATCGCAAATCGAAGAATACGGGTTCCCCATGAAATCACTCGAAACCAACGGCCGCTCCTCGAAGTAGAACACGCTTCGGAGCGGGCCTTCCGCAGCCGCCTTGAGCGCCTTGTTCACCTCTTCGCGGTCGGTGTTGCGGCCGACCTGTGCGGTGAGGCAGGTGAGCGACACGTTCGCAGTGGGTACGCGAATCGCGGTTCCGTCGAGCTTGCCCTTGAGTTCCGGCAGCACGAGTCCAATCGCCGTCGCGGCGCCGGTCGACGTAGGAATCATCGACAGCGCTGCAGCACGGGCGCGGCGCATGTCCGAGTGGGGTTGATCGAGTAAGCCCTGGTCGTTCGTGTACGAGTGCACCGTGACCATGTGGCCCTTGACGATGCCGAAGGTGTCGTTGAGGACCTTCACCAGGGGGGCCAAGCAGTTGGTGGTGCAGGACGCGCAGCTGATGACCCGATCTTTCGCCGGGTCGAACTGATCCGTGTTGATGCCAACGACGAAAGTGCCGTCGATCTCGCCCTTGCCGGGCGCGCTGATGATCACCCGTTCCGCGCCAGCTTTGAGATGGGCTGAGGCCGCTTCTTTGGTTCGGAAGAAACCAGTGCACTCGAGGACCACCTCCGCGCCGAGCTCTTTCCATTTGAGTTTGGCTGGATCCCGCTCGGCCGAAACCGGGATGCGCTGATCGCCGATCCACAGTGCGCCGTCGTCGGCCTTCACTGGATGGTCGAAGTGGCCGTGAACCGAGTCCCACTCGAGAAGATGGGCGAGCATCTCCGCGCTGGTGAGGTCGTTGATGCCAACGATCTCCACGTCCCCGCCCCGCTCGGCAACGATGCGAGCGACACACCGCCCGATCCGTCCGAAGCCATTGATTCCGACTTTTGTAGCCATTTGCTCGACTCCCTCTGCGGCGACGCCGTCCGAATGCGCTGCCGGCGAGGGCGCAACGTAGCGCGCACTGCGTTTCGGTCAAGGAGCCAAGGGCGCGAATAGTCAGCGCTTTTGACCGAAGTCAAAGCGAGCCGCGGGGACTATTCCGCGGCTTCTTGCGCGTCGCGAAGTTCGGTGGTGACGAGCTCGAGGACGGCGTTGGTGAACGCCACGATGTCCGAGCGGCTGTGACCGCTGTTCCGAAGCTCTCGGTAGACCGACTTCGCGATAATCCGAACGCCACGGCTGTCCGCCGCCTGGGCCTTCGGGTCTGGTGTTCTAGTTGCCCCCATCTTGCCCGAGGATGATGCAGTTTGCGTGCCACTTCTAGAAAACGGCAAAAGCCTGGGTTTCCGCACACACTTTACACAGCAATTTACAAGGAAGGGCACCTTTTGCCACACCTGACTCCAAAAAACTCACACTCCCCCCCAGGTGCGAAAGTGGTTGCGCATTTCGCAGCCAGGCGCGTACCTGGGTGCGCACGTAACCTCCCGAGAAGACCCACATTTCGGCTACCTGGCCGATTTTGAGTCATTCGGATTCGAGGGCGGTACGGAGCTGCCGCAGGGCGCTGGTGTGGAGCCGGCTCGCCCACGACTTGGAGATGCCGAGCTCCTTGGCCATCCCGTCGATGGATCGACCCTCGAAATAGAAACCGCGGACCAGAACCCGCTGACGCGGAGAGAGCGCGGGCAGCGCCGCTAGAAGCCGGCTGATGCTCTCGTTCTTGAGTAGGGCCGCCTCCGGGCTTTCGTCGCCCAGGCCTCCCTGCATGACACTCGCCGTCGTGAGCGTGGCGCTCATCCGCGTAAAGGCCTGGTCGAGCGCGGTGGGAAGGGCTGTTGGGGTGGTCTCCGCCGCCGCTTGGAACCTCTCATGGGCCCTTCGGGGAAGCTGAGACATTTTGCGGACCCCATCCAACATGGCGCCTCGGACGCGATGATAGGCGAACGTCCGAAATCGGACGCCTCGGCTGGGGTCAAAACGGTGGCGTGCCTCCAGTAGACCTCCGAAACCAAAGGCGACCAGGTCGTCGAGATCGCCCCGGAGGGACAGCTCTCGTCGTAGTCGACGCGCCAGACCGTGGACCATTTGCTCGTGCTCGATGATGAACTGGGTGCCTTGCATACCGCCTCCTGAACAGAAATTCTTTAGCCAAGTGGGTGAATGAAGTCAAACAGACCACATTGACCTACATGCTACAGGGGCTAGGCGACCTAGGGTCTCTGCGGTATATCCGCCCTGTGAAGCAGGCGCGTCCAGGGATTGCGAGTGCAAATCGTCCCCGTGTGGGGCCGTTTGCGACGCTGATCGACGAAATCCTGGATGACGACAGCGCGCTCGATGGGCTGGCGTTCGCGTACAGCGAGCTCGAAGAGCCGGACCGTCAGGCGTTGGCTCGGGCCGTCCTCCAGGATTCAGGCAACCCCACCAAGGCGTTGTTAGCCCTGCTCACGGTCGAAGAGAGCCCAAGGCTTCAGCAACGACTAGTGGGCCTGATCCGAAAGCATGGCGAACCGGAGCACTCCGCATTCCTCACCGGGACGGAGACCAATGGCTGCGCATGGTTGGTCCTGTCCCTCGCAGGCATGGAGGCAGAGGCGCTACGCCTCACCTGGAAAGAGAACCAGCTCGAGGACATCGAGATCAAACCTCGGGCGCCACTCGAAGCGGAGCTACCGAGAGCCCCCACAACGATCGGGATGGCGGTCGAGAGGTTGTCGCCCCTGCTGTGGCGGCATATTCGATCCGGACAGGAGTTGCCCGATGGGGTCGAGCGCTTCGCCGGATTCTTCTCGTTGAGCTGATGCGCAGCCGTGCAGTTGGCGCGGCCTATTCGTGACCGTTGCCGTTGCCGAGCAGCGCGCCTTCGAACTTCGTCGTTTCCATCAGTGAACCGTCTTCGGCATCACGGCGGACCATGAAGTAGTGCCGCGTGACGGAATTGTTGTCCTCGCGCGCCACCACCATGATCGAGTTCGTCCCCGGATGCACCGGAATCTCCGCGTCGAAGATGAGCTCTTGGGGGGTGGTGCTGCCCTGGTTCGACTCGTAGAAAACCTTGTGCCCGCCGGTCGAGATATACAGGTCCCGGATCCGCTGATTGTCGAACGCCTTGCCCTGCACTCGAAAGACATCGCCCTGGGTCACAAAGGTGTCTAGGCCCGCCAGCTCGATCTCTGGAGAGGCGTGACCCGTCACCCAGGCGAGGCCTGGCTGCTTGGCCACAGGGCCCTGTGCCGGAGAGACGGTTGCGGCAGCCACCCAGCCCGGGCGTCCACCGCCAAGGTCGATGCGCGCAAACGCTCCCTTCGAAGCCGTCTGCAGCAGACGTACGGGCTGATCCACGGTCGCGATCACCGGAGCGGCAGCGCCGGGCCACTCGCGAACCGCCGTGCCGGCCTGCAGGCTGACCACGCGCCGCGCGGACAACTTCGTCACCGAACCCGCGTCCCGGTGAACCGGAACCTTGAGCTTGTGGCTCCC
>RCNB010002802.1_pt1 | contig 10591 bp, 9 predicted proteins | sample 2041321 | NCBI WGS metagenome assembly RCNB01 (sample SAMN09708232, study PRJNA481090) | Marine sediment metagenome, whole genome shotgun sequencing project.
TACAAAACTATTTATCTGGGACAGACTATGCCTTTGGAAAACCTTGTAGACCTGCAAAATTATTATAATAATATATATTACTTGTCCTATTTTACAGTAGTACCAAACAAAAACAGATTAGGAAAATATATTGATGACTTTACAAAAATTATAAACCAGAAAAATTCTAATTTATGGATTCTAGGTAGGCAAATTCAACACATAAATAAAGAAAAACTTCCACCGCACATTCGTACCTTTGAATCTATTGAACAATTGTCTAAAGCATTATAAGTTACTAATAGTTGTCTAACCATGAATAGCAACAAGAAAAAAGTTGTAATCATTGGATCGGGGTTTTCATCCCTTTCTGCAGCCTGCTATCTGGCTAAAAAAGGCTTTAATGTTAGTCTTTTTGAAAAGAATGATACAGTTGGTGGAAGAGCCCGACAGCTTACTAAAGATGGATTTACCTTTGATATTGGTCCAAGTTGGTATTGGATGCCCGATATTTTTGATCGCTTCTTTGCTGATTTTGGTAAACAAACCTCAGACTATTACCAACTGGATAAACTAAGTCCGGCCTATAAAATCTTTTTTGAAGACGATATTATCACGATTGGGGATTGTATGGATAAAATTTGTGAGGAATTTGAGCGAATTGAAAAAGGAAGTTCCAGGCATCTTAAAAAATTTATCTCCAAGGCACAAAGAAATTATGATATTGCCATAAATGAAATTGTTTATCGTCCCGGGCTTTCCCCTTTGGAGTTAGTAACGAAGGATACTATAATAAGAGTAGACCAATTCTTTAAAACAATAAGTCAGGAAGTTCGAAAAAAATTTAAAAACCCAAAACTTATTTCCACACTGGAATTCCCGGTGTTATTTCTTGGAGCCAAACCGAGCAATACCCCTGCTTTCTATAGTTTTATGAATTTTGCAGATTTTGGTCTCGGAACCTGGCATCCTAAGGGAGGTATGTACCAGATAATTCTTGCAATGAAAAGTTTAGCACTGGAATTAGGGGTTACGATTCACACAGATAGTGCAGTAGATAAGATCATTGTGCGGGAGGGTAAGGCAACGGGGATATTAGTGAATTCTGAAACAATAGATGCTGATATGGTATTAAGCGGTGCCGATTATCATCATACAGAAACCTTATTGGACAGCGCTTATCGGCAATATTCTGAGAAATATTGGCAGAGAAAAACCTTTGCACCTTCTTCTTTACTCTTCTTTATAGGATTTGACAAAAAATTAGAAAATATTGAACATCATAATTTATTTTTTGACACAGATTTTGGTGAGCATGCCTCTGAAATTTATGACAATCCAAAATGGCCTACCAGGCCATTGTTTTATGCAAACTTCCCTTCAGTAACAGATAAAAGCATGGCACCCGGTAATAAGGAAACCGGTTTTTTCCTGATTCCAATAGCCCCGGGATTAGAGGATACGCCAGAACTTAGAGACCAATACTTTGATATTATATTAAAAAGATTCCAGGAACGTACTGGGCAAAGTGTAGAAAATAATATTATATTTAAAAAATCGTTTTGTGTAAATGACTTTAAAGAACAGTATAATTCTTATAAAGGAAATGCCTATGGTATGGCAAATACATTATCACAAACGGCTTTTATGAGACCAGGATTGAAGAGTAAAAAAATTAATAATCTATTTTTCACCGGCCAATTAACGGTACCCGGGCCAGGAGTTCCTCCTTCTTTAATTTCGGGAAAATTAGTTTCTGAATTAATGGAGAAATATAATTAATAGTTAGTAAATGAAAGCAATTTTCGATCATATTTCCTTTGAATGCAGCAAAATTGTAACCCAATCTTACAGTACCTCCTTTTCGCTCGCTGCAAAAATGTTATCCTCTTCCATAAGGAGTGACATTTACAATATATATGGTTTTGTTAGATGTGCTGACGAAATAGTAGATGCCTTCCATGACTATGACAAAGAAACATTGTTCAACAAATTTGAAGAGGATCTTGAGACAAGCTTAAAAGACAAAATAAGCCTTAATCCTATACTAAATGCCTTTCAACATACTTACCATAAATACAAAATTCCACATCATTTGGTTAGTTCATTTATGAAAAGTATGAGAATGGATCTCAATAAAAGCGTGTACAGTACGGAAGCAGAATTTAAAGAATACATTTATGGATCTGCCGACGTTGTAGGTCTAATGTGTCTTCGTGTTTTTGTAAAAGGGGACGATGATCGCTATGAAACCCTTAAAGATTCTGCCATGGCTTTGGGGTCGGCGTTTCAAAAGGTTAATTTTCTCAGAGACCTCAAGGCAGATTATGAACATTTAAACCGTTCTTATTTTCCAAATACGAACCTCCTGGAATTAGATGAAAAGTCCAAATTAAGGATTGTTGAAGAAATTAAAGCAGATTTTAAAATGGGGTATGATGGAATAGTTCAACTTCCTAATGAGGCAAAATTTGGTGTTTATACAGCCTATAAATATTACTATAAGTTGCTGCGCAAATTACAAAAAACGCCATCAATGGAAATTAAAAACGCCAGAATACGGGTGCCTAATTATCAAAAATTCGGACTTCTTGCCAAGTCCTATGTAAATTATAAACTGAACTTATATTAACATGAAAATTGTAATTTGGACCCTTATTTTCCTAGCTACTTTTGGTTTCATGGAATTTATGGCCTGGTTTACTCACAAGTACATAATGCATGGTTTTTTATGGAGCTTACACAGTGACCACCATAAAAAAGATCATGATTCCTGGTTTGAACGAAATGATGCTTTTTTTATTTTTTATGCGGTTGTTAGTATGACCTTCTTTTATTTGGCTACATATACCTCCTTTTGGTACGGTTGGCCTTTAGGCTTTGGTATCATGGCCTATGGTGCTGCGTATTTCACGGTTCATGATATTTTCATTCATCAGCGCTTTAAAATTTTCAGAAATGCGAATAACTGGTATGCCAAAGGTGTGCGGAGGGCACATAAAATGCATCATAAGCATATAGGTAAAGAAGATGGAGAGTGTTTTGGTATGTTGATTGTTCCTTTTAAGTATTTTAAGAAATAAATGGTCTTAATTTAATCTCCAGTATAATAGTCAATTCGTAAGTTTTCGCAATTTTTCCATTATTTTAATAAACCATCCAATAAAATACGAACGCTTTCTGCGTTCCAATCAGCAGATCCTGTCTCTGCTACAACTATATTCCCTTTTTTATCAATAATAAATGTTGTTGGCAAAGCTGCAGAATATAGGGTTTTTGGTGTAAAGCCAGATTCGAAATAAACTGGTAAATTATAATCTTTCTTCATTATGAAGTTAGACACCTTTTCTTTTTTATCCCTGGCAATAAATAAAAATGTGACGTTTTCCCCATAAGCGTCATATAACAGTTGTAAATCGGGCATTTCTGCAACACAAGGTGGACACCAGGTAGCCCAGAAATTAATAAATATAACATCTCCCTTGTAATCTATGAGATTCACCGTATTACCTTTTAAATTCACCAGTTTAAAATCATAATCCTCTAAAAACTGCTGAGCTCTCTCTTCAACAGGAACAGGATTGTGAGATATTAACCTGTTAAGATATACTTTGGCATGAAAACCTACCGGCGTAAAAAAATAAAGCGCCAATAATAGAATAATAGCAATATTTACAAACTGGGTCCTTTTTAATTTCACTTCTAATTTATTAGTTCATTGAGAAGGTTATAGATCGTTTTATTATCCCAATCGGCAATTCCTACTTGTTTTACCCTAATATAGCCTTTTTTATCAATTATATATGACGATGGCGGCTCAAGAATAGTTAAGGGGCTTCTCTCACCAATAATAAGATAGGTTACCGGAAAAGTAAATTTATTTTCATTCATAAACTCTTTTACGGGAGGTCTCTCTTCATCAGTTATAATATAGAAATCAACCTTATCCTTATATTTATCATATAGATTCTGTATACTTTTGAGTTCAGCTGCACAGGGTAATCGCCATGAAGCCCAGAAATTTATAAAAACTACATTCCCTTTGGATTTTTCAAAATTGAAGAACTCCCAATTCGCATTTTTTAACTTCCAGTTATAATCTGTTATTTGTTGTTGTTCGCCAACTTCACTTACCTCCGGTCGAAAGGAAAATATTTGGTTCAATAAAATTTTTGCATGATACCCAAGCGGGGTCACGAAAAAAGAAAGCACGAAAGCCATGAATAGTACATTTAGTATGGTTCTCCTACTTACTTTCATTTTATTACGGTTTGACAAAACTAAATAACTCCCGAGAAATATCGGGAGTTACTTTACTTAATTTCAGATGCAATTTATGCCGCATTATCCTTCTTTATTACATTAAGAGCAGAACCTTCACGGAACCATTCAATCTGCTGCAGATTGTAGGTGTGTTTCGTTTCGATTAAATCCTTGGATCCGTCCGCATGTACAACTTCAATAATCAATGGTTTATCCGGAGCAAACTCTTTAATATCAATGAAGTTAAAGGTATCATCTTCCTGGATAAGGTCATAGTCACTTTCTTTAGCAAAAGTCAATGCTAGCATCCCCTGTTTTTTCAGATTGGTTTCGTGAATACGGGCAAACGATTTTACAAGGACCGCTGCTACCCCTAAATGTCTGGGTTGCATAGCCGCATGTTCACGGGAAGATCCTTCACCATAATTGTGATCACCAACTACAATGGTCTTTATACCCTTGGCCTTATACGCTCTCTGTGTGTCTGGTACGCCACCATATTCTCCACTAAATTGGTTTTTTACAAAATTGGTTTTTTTATTAAAAGCATTTACTGCCCCTATTAATGTATTATTAGCAATATTATCGAGGTGACCTCTGTATCTGAGCCATGGACCAGCCATTGAAATATGGTCTGTAGTACATTTACCAAATGCTTTAATAAGAAGCTTCATGTTTTGAAGACTATCGGCAGAGATAGGCACAAAAGGTTCTAAAACCTGAAGCCTCTCAGAATCCTTTGCTACTACTACTTCAATTCCACTACCATCTTCATCAGGTGCCAGGTACCCTGCATCATCAACCTCAAACCCTTTTGGAGGTAATTCAATTCCCTCGGGTTCTTTTAATTTAACTTCCTTTCCATCTTCATTTATTAGTGTATCGTTCATGGGGTCAAAATCTAACCTTCCCGAAAGCGCAATGGCTGCTACCATTTCTGGAGAACCCACAAAGGCATGTGTATTGGGATTACCATCGGCCCTTTTAGAAAAATTTCGGTTAAAAGAATGTACAATAGTATTTTTCTCGTCCCCTTTGAGATCACTTCTGTCCCATTGACCAATACAAGGACCACATGCGTTGGTAAAAATAGTTGCCCCCAGATTTTCAAATATCTGCAATAAACCGTCACGTTGCGCTGTAAACCTGATTTGTTCTGATCCTGGATTAATTCCAAAATCAGACTTAGGTTTTATTTTATTGTCCACGGCCTGTTTTGCAATAGATGCAGCCCTGGTTAAGTCTTCATAGGAAGAATTAGTACAAGACCCAATAAGCCCCCAGTCAACCTGTATAGGCCAATCATTTGTCCTGGCTTTAGGGCCTAGTTCACCAACAGGTGTTGCCAAATCTGGTGTAAAAGGACCGTTAAGATGTGGTCTCAGATCATTTAAATTAATTTCTATAAGTTCATCGAAGTACTTTTCTGGCTCTGCATAGACCTCTGAATCTGCTGTCAGATAGTCCTTTACCTCATTTGCAGCATCCGCAATATCACTTCTGTCTGTTGCACGAAGATATCTTTCCATAGAGGCATCATAACCAAAGGTGGAGGTAGTAGCCCCTACTTCTGCACCCATATTACATATTGTACCCTTGCCGGTACAAGAAAGATTCTTAGCACCTTCTCCAAAATATTCTACAATTGCTCCGGTTCCTCCTTTTACAGTTAGAATACCAGCAACTTTTAAGATCACATCCTTAGCGGAAGTCCATCCAGAAATCTTACCTGTAAGCTTAACACCAATTAATTTTGGAAACTTAAGTTCCCAGGCCATACCTGCCATAACATCAACGGCATCTGCTCCTCCAACACCTATGGCTAACATTCCCAAACCTCCTGCATTTACAGTATGTGAGTCTGTTCCTATCATCATACCGCCCGGAAAAGCATAGTTTTCCAAAACCACCTGATGAATAATTCCAGCTCCTGGCTTCCAAAAACCTATACCGTATTTATTAGAAACCGATTCTAAAAAGTTGAATACCTCGGCACTTGTGCTATTGGCAGTTCTTAAATCAATAGCCGCCCCGCTCTTAGCCTGGATTAAATGATCGCAATGAACCGTAGTGGGAACTGCGACCTTGGGTTTGCCTGCCTGCATGAATTGCAGAAGTGCCATCTGAGCGGTGGCATCCTGACATGCCACTCTATCCGGTGCAAAATCTACGTAATCCTTACCTCGTTTAAAAGCTTTTGTAGGTGCCCCCTCCCAAAGATGAGCATATAATATTTTCTCGGAAAGTGTTAATGGTCTTCCAACTATATCACGAGCCTTGTCAATATGTTCAGCTATATTGGCGTAAGCCCCTTTAATCATGTCAATATCAAATGCCATTGGTTTGAGTTTTTTCTGTTATTTGAATTCCGTAAAATTAGTAAAATACGCGTGGTAAAGGAAATTTTTAGAATAGGATTATATATTTAATGTGCTTATAAGATCACTTTATTTTTCAATCCTTCCTACCTTGAGAAAAACAGGAAATCGGATTTCCTTTTTTTCATTCTCATTCCACTTGTTTCTCAGGCTGTTAATCAATTCTGTAACGGGGTTATAACCGTTATGGGCTTTCATAAAGTTTTGAACACTGGACCATGTATTTAAATATCCTTCCAATTGTTTTAAATCCCAATTATACTCCATTACTATTGCGCGGTCTTTATTAAGTTGTTTAAAATTAAATGGAATTGTCTCATAGGCATTATCTACATATTTCCTTTCTACATTCCAATATGACGCAATGGTATCTTTATAAAAGAGATTCATAAAATGATCGATTGGGGGAGTAATTTTGATAAGTCCATAACCCCAAATGGCCAAAATGGCTCCATTCTTAGCAACTCTTTGCACTTCACTTTGAAATTCTTCAAAATCAAACCAATGGATAGCTTGGGCCACTGTGATCAGATCAAATTGATCATCCTCAAACCCAGTTTGTTCCGCTCTTACTTTTTTGTAAACTATATTCTTTCGCTTTTCAGCACTATCCAGTTGATTCTGACTTATGTCCGTTGCAAAGACCTTTACAAAATGCTTTGAAAGTTCAACAGCAACCTGTCCGTTACCAGTACCACAGTCCCAGCAGTTATCCTTTGTATTAACGAATTGTAAAATTTCCGAATAAAGTTCCGCGGGATAGGAAGGTCTATACTTTTTATAGGATTCAGACTGATGCGAAAAATGATCATGTACCTTCTTCATAGAATGTCCATGATATTATGTTAAAGAAGTTTATTTACGATATCTTCTTCTGAGATACCTTCGGCCTCTGCCTTATAATTCTTTATTATTCTATGTCTGAGAATTCCCATTGCCACCGCTTGCACGTCTTCTATATCCGGGGAGAACTTGCCATTAATGGCAGCGTGGGCCTTGGCCCCTAAAATGAGATTCTGAGAAGCTCGTGGTCCGGCACCCCAATCCAGGTATTGTTTTACATAATCCGAAGAAGTCTCTAATCCCGGTCGGGTGCTGCTTACCAATTTTACCGCATAATCCACAACATTATCCGGAACGGGTATTCTTCTAACCAAATGCTGAACTTCTAAAATCTCCTCTGCATTCATTAAGGAATTCACCTCAGGAAATTCATCATTGGTAGTTGTTTTTACTACTTGTGTTTCTTCCTCAACAGATGGATATTTTAATTCTATGGCAAACATAAATCGATCCAGCTGCGCTTCCGGAAGGGGATAAGTGCCTTCCTGTTCAATAGGGTTTTGTGTGGCGAGAACAAAATATGGCCGGGAAAGTTTATGTTGTACTCCTGTTATTGTTACTGCCCTTTCCTGCATAGCCTCCAAAAGAGCTGCTTGCGTTTTAGGTGGTGTTCTATTAATCTCATCTGCCAGAATTATATTGGCAAAAATAGGGCCCTTAATAAATTTGAAATTCCTATTCTGATCTAATATCTCACTTCCTAAAATATCACTGGGCATCAGGTCAGGGGTAAACTGTATTCTTTTAAAGTCGAGCCCCAAAATACGGGCAATTGTATTTACCATTAAGGTTTTGGCTAATCCGGGAACACCAATTAGCAAGGAATGACCCCCTGTATAGATAGATAGAAGAATTTGGTCTATTACCAGGTCCTGGCCTACAATTATCTTAGCTATTTCTTTTCTTAAAGCCTTATGTTTGGCCACTAAATTGTTGATTGCTGTAACGTCAGACATCCGGCTATTCCTTTACCCATTTATTGGCGAATTCACAATCTCCATTATCTCCTCCAACACTTACATAAGTATCTGAAATATGATCATTAAGCCATTTCCTAATAGTAGTAAACTGCTTATCTCTTAGTGCAAGTTCCTGAATTTTAATATAGTCCTGGCCAAAATTTGCCTCGTGCTCATCATATCTATTAGAAACCATCAAAATCTTATACCTGGGAGGACCCCCGTTTGGATCCTGTTCCAGAGTAGGTTGTGATATTTCGTTGTCTTTTAAGTTCCTTACCTGATTATATAGTGATGGATCCATCTTAGTAAGTTCAAAATGCGAATCAAAATTAATAGGATTTCTTAATAACCCTCCGTCAAACTTAGTTTCTTTTTCATCTGAAAAATTCAATGCCGCTTCGGCGAATGTATATTTATCTTCCATTAGCTGCTTTCTTATGGTATCTAACTCAACTCTGGCCTTATCAATAGAAGATTGAGGTATCTCTGGTTGCAACAGAATATGACGCAAGTCCAGTTCCTGGCCTCTTATCTTTTCAATATATATAATATGGTACCCAAAAGTAGTTTCAAATGGTTCGGAAATTTCTCCCTGGCGCAAACTAAAAGCCACATCCTTAAATTCTTTTACAAAAGGTGTTTCCCTTGTCATGCTATAAAAACCACCTTTGGACTTGGAGCCTGGATCCTGTGAATATAAAATTGCTTTTACGCTAAAACTGGCATCATTATCTTCACAATCTGCCTTTATTTCATTTAACTTATTAATTGTTTTTTGTTTTTCCTCTTCAGGAATTTCAGGTATCTTAACTATCTGTGAAATTTCAAGTTCTGCGCCAAAAATAGGTTTTTCATCCTCGGGAATTTTATTAAAAAATTGTCTTACTTCCTCCGGTGTAACTTCAATTTCACTGATAATTTTTTGTTGCATTTTCTCCGATAGCATTCTCAACTTATTAATATTGTACAATTCTTCCCGGAAATCTTCAACACTTTCTTTGCTGTAAAAATTAAGAACTTTTTCCATAGAACCTACCTGTTGCACCAATTGTTGCATCTGACGGTCACTGGTAGAATTTACCTCATCATCAGACACCAAAATACTGTCCTGCACTGCTTGATGGGCATATAAACGGTCTTCCATTAATTTTCCCAATAAACCACAGTGCGTAATATCGTCCATAGCAGCTCCCTGGCTACGCAAGTCTATCAGCGTTTTTTCAATATCGGAATCCAGAATCAGGTAATCCCCTACTACCGCCGAAATCCCATCCAGCTTTATTTTCTTAAATGTGTTTACCGTATCCTTTTTTACTTCAATATCAGCTACCAGAACAGTTTCTGGCGGTTCTATTTGAGTATCAGGGATAGAATCATATTCCTGTGCTTGTACACTGACAAAAACGATAAAAAAGAATAAAACGCATAGTATGCTATTCCTGTTTGTCATACACTTCAAATACTTTTTCCTTAGTTGCTTCATCTATAATTTCTGTTTCCAGTTTTCTTATGTAGTCTAATTTTCTTCTATTAAGAAGTACCTGTCTTATGGTAGGTTCGATGAATGAGAGTGGCGCAATTTCATTAGCGCCAAGCACATCGTTTATCTTTGTCAAATATACCCCCATTGCATCCTCTAATTCAAAAAATTGTGATTTTTTTAAGTATCTGTCTTCATTATCACTATTCAAAGGAGGTATTTCTTCAATCACCCGCGAGGCAGGAACCCAAAGTGAGTCATTAAAATTTAGTTTTTTAAATTGCACCCCTATGGAATCCAAATATCTAATGTCTTCCTGATTAAATCGCTTTAAGCTCTCTGTCACTTCTTTTGTATTAAGAAATTGTAAGGGTAATTCAATAAACCTGAGTTTAACAATTTTTTCCTTGAGCTTAAAATTCTCTTTCTCTTCTTCGTAAAACCTGCTTAATTCTTCCTGAGAGATTACCGTATCCTTTACCTGATTAACCAAAGCCTCTTTATAGGCCCTGGTATATAGATCTGTGCGGTAATTAGAGACCAATTGTTCAAATTCTGCAATCTTTTCATCGGGTAAATTAATCTTGGCTTTTCCCAGGAGTATCTGTTTTGTTGCCCAATTATTTATGTAATTGGTAACCATAGATGCACTATCCTGTTTTGTAATATTATCACCAAGAACAGCT
>RCNB010002803.1_pt1 | contig 10587 bp, 11 predicted proteins | sample 2041321 | NCBI WGS metagenome assembly RCNB01 (sample SAMN09708232, study PRJNA481090) | Marine sediment metagenome, whole genome shotgun sequencing project.
AGAAGATCTGGTTGATGCAGGTGTACAACCCAAAGCTAATATTTATGATGCTGAAGCAACTTTAAGTAATGATTCTCAGAGCGTTACAGTAGCAGAAAATAATTACACTCTGTCTTTGCTGTCTTTATCACAATTACTACAAGTGCCTTTTCAAGGTTTCGATGTACAAATTATAGAAATTGATACCCCTTCAGCTGCATTGATGTATAATGATATTGCACCAATCTTAAATTATGCGTTTGAGAATAGAAACGAAATTAAAATAGCCGAAAAGAATATTGAAAATTCGGAGATAAGCACAGATATTTCTAAGAGTGGGTATTTACCTAGCGTAGATTTAAGTTATGGTTTTGGAACTAATGTGTTTTATACAAATTTGAGTAGTGATGAGCAAAGTTTTTTCAATCAGCTAAATGATAATAAAGGACATAGTTTTAATTTAAGGTTGAGTATTCCTATTTTTTCAAGATTTCAAAATAAAACAGCTGTAGCGAAATCAAGAATACAAGAGGAAAATTTTAAACTGGATTTAGAGCAGGCCAAGTTAGATTTGGAGTCGAATATACAAAGTGCATTTACAGATGCTCAAGCTGCATTAAAAACATTTACGGCTGCACAAAAATCACTAGAGTCACAAGAATTGGCATTTAGCAATTCACAAGAACGTTATGATCTTGGGTCTATGAATTCATTTGATTTAGAACAAGCTAGAATTAGACTCATTAATGCAGAATCATCTTTAATAAATGCTAAATATGATTTTGTGTTTAAAACCAAGGTTCTCGATTTTTATTTAGGGAAGACCATTACATTATAATTTGGCTTATATATTAAATATAGAAACAGCAACAACTAATTGTTCAGTCTCTCTTTCGAAAGAAGGGGAGACTTTAGTTTTAAAAGAAGATTATAGTTCAAATTATTCGCATGCAGAATGCTTGCATACCTATATAGACACTGTTTTAAAGCAAGCAAAAGTTAATCTTTCAGATTTAGATGCCATTGCTATAAGTAAAGGGCCAGGATCTTATACTGGGCTTCGTATTGGTGTTTCAGCCGCTAAGGGGTTATGCTTTGCATTAGACAGGCCACTGGTATCCATTGCAACGTTAGAGGCTTTAGCTCATCAGTTAAAAATTGAAGACGGAATGATTGTAGCAATGCTAGATGCTAGACGTATGGAGGTGTATTCTGCAATTTTTGATGCCAAGTATAATCAAATAAGAGAAACTCAAGCTCAAATTATTAACGCATCGTCATTTGATAAATACCTAAATCAGGGTAAGGTCTATTTTATCGGGAATGGGGTGCTAAAAACGAAAGAGGTTATTAACCATCCCAACGCCGTTTTTATAGATGATAGATTGCCATCTGCAAAAGAAATGGCTGTATTAGCATACCATAAGTTCAAAAAAAACGACATCGAAGATGTCGCTTATTTTGAACCCTATTATTTAAAGGATTTTATAGCCCTTAAGTCAAAGTCTTAAGCCTCTTTTCTAATCTCCACCTGATGTGGATAAGGGATTTCGATACCAGCTTTATCAAGTGCTTCTTTTACGTTTTCTGTGATATCAAAATAGACATCCCAATAATGTTCAGTTTTACACCAAGGTCTTACCGCAAAGTTAATAGAACTATCAGCTAGCTCAGAAACATTAACCGTTGACTCTGGAGCTTGTAAAACTTTAGGATGCGCTGTCAATACTTGCATTAAAACTTCTTTTGTCTTTTTAATATCAGAATCATAACCAACACCAAAAGTCAAATCAACACGACGAGTTCCCTCTGTAGAATAATTTATAATATTACCATTAGATAAAGAACCATTAGGAATTATAATCTCTCTATTAGATAGCCCTGTTAATTTAGTAGTGAAAATTTCAATTTCTTTAACAACACCTATTTCACCTTGAGCTTCAATTAAATCTCCGATTTTAATAGGCTTAAAAATCATAATTAAAACACCTCCTGCAAAATTGCCTAAAGACCCTTGTAGTGCTAGACCAATAGCTAAACCAGCTGCAGCTAAAATAGCAGCAAAAGAGGTTGTTTCCACTCCAACAGCGCCTAGTACGACTACTATTAATATGATTTTTAATATCCAACCGAGTAAGTTTAATAAAAACTGTTGAAGACTTTCATCATAATCTTTTTTTGACATTACTTTTTTGGTGCCCTTTAGTATTTTTTTGATTACCCAAGAACCAATAATCCAAATAATAATAGCTGCTAATACTTTAGGCCCGAAATCCATAATTAAGGCGTAACCTTTTTCAATCCATTTTTCTAAATCCATAATTTATTTAAATATATTTTTTAAGTGTAAAATTAAATTCTATTGAAAACTGTTCAACTTTTAAAAGAAGAAACAACTTATTAGTGCTATAATAGCTGGAATGCCTTGTATGTAAAACAATTTTATCTTCTTTGTAGAATAAGACCCATAAATCCCTGCAATGGTCACAAAAATTAAAAACAAAATTGCAATGTTTAAATTGTTTTGAGAAATCGCATAAACTAAGCCAGCGGCTAAAAACCCATTGTACAATCCTTGATTAGCTGCAAGGATTTTAGTTTCTTCAGCAAATGATTTTGATTTTAGGCCAAACGCCTTAATCCCTTTTGGAGTGGTCCATAAAAACATTTCCAAAACCAAAAAATAAAGATGTTCTAAAACTACTATTGTAATTAAAATAATTGTGATTATACTCATCCTAATTTTCAATTAGAGTTAATGCTTTTTCAACGTCAGAAACGGGAAGCTTACAAGCTTTATTTACGCAAACATAAATATATGTTTCGTCTTCAATATACCTGTTTTTGAGTAATGGTAGTTCATTTTCTTCGTTGCTGCCTATTATTAGTTTGTTAGGAATATAAGATTTATTAAATTGATTAATCTTTTCATTTGCATCTTTACCAACTACTGCAACTTCATAATAATTGTTGGTGTAATTCAGCATTAAGTCTAACCAATTTGAAAAACCTGATGGATATTTTGACATTTCGGGCTTAACATTGTTGAGCATCGTTGTAGCTGTGTTATAATAAGTTTCGTTATCAAAGTAATGAGATAATTTGAAGAGGTTTTTTGCCATAATTGAATTGCTTGCAGGAATTACATTATCTCGATACTCAATATTTCTAGTTACTAAAGACGTGTCTTCATTTGAAGTGAAATAAAACATTTTGCTTTCATCATTAAAAAAGTGATCAAACGTGTAGTTGACCAAATCTTTAGCTGTCATCAACCACTTTTGATCTAAACTACTTTCATAAAGAGCAATGAAAGCATCAATAGTAGCTGCATAATCTTCAAGATATCCGTTAATATTACTTTTCCCGTTTTTATAATTATGGTTTAAACCGCCATCCTCTCTTAACTGTATATTGATAATAAATTCGGCATTTTTAATAGCTGCATTCAAAAACTTAGTTTCATTAAAAACACGGTATGCATCTACATAACCTTTTAGCATTAAGGCATTCCAAGAGGTAAGCACTTTGTCATCAAGTCGTGGTCGTTCACGTTTCTCCCTTTCAACTAAGAGTAAGTCTTTCCATTCTCTTATTTTTTGGTTTAGCTGATTAACAGAAACTTTATATTTTCCTGAGACATCTACCTTTTTGTCTTTCCTAATTAAGACGTAGTTTTTATGTTCCCAAAAACCATAATTATTAATATTATAATAGTCGGCAAAAACATCATAATCTTCTCCTAATAGCGATTGAAGTTCTTCCTTTGTCCACACATAATAAGCCCCTTCTTCCAGTGCGCCTTCTGCAGTATTACTATCCGCATCTAAAGATGAATAAAAAGTACCATCCTCATTAGTCAATTCACGATTAATAAATTCTAACGTTTCATAAACAATATCTTTATATAAGTTGTTCTTAGTAATAAGGTATGCATCACTGTATAAGCTGACCAACTGAGCATTATCATAGAGCATTTTTTCAAAGTGCGGGACATGCCATTTATCATCTACAGAATATCGCGAAAAGCCTCCGCCAACATGATCAAAAACACCACCATAGGCAATTTTGGTAAGCGTTAAGTTAACATATTCCTGAAGTGATAGATTATTGTTTTGATATGCTTGACGTAGTAAGAAATGTAAATTGTTAGGCATCATAAACTTTGGAGCACGATTCATCCCACCTTTGGTCTTGTCAAAATTTTTAGACCAGATATTGACAGCGTCGTGAACAAATTCTTTTGTAAATTCGACATCATTTGTGTTTAATGAGACTATATCAACAGATTTAATTCCTTCTTCTAGTTTGTCTGCGTATTCAATTAATTTTCCTGGATTGTTAGTATAAATTTCAGAAATTTGATTGAGCACTTTCATCCATTGCTCTTTTTTAAAATAAGTACCACCCCAAACAGGTCTTCCATCAGGCAGCGCCACCGTATTAAGCGGCCAACCACCGCTTCCAGTCATTAATTGTACAGCATTCATATATACTTGGTCAACATCTGGACGTTCTTCCCTATCTACTTTAATGTTAATAAAATTGTCATTCATGACTTGAGCAACCAAAGAATCTTCAAAACTTTCATGTTCCATAACATGACACCAATGACAGGCTGCATAACCAATACTTATTAAGATTAATTTATTTTGTTCCTTTGCTTCTGCAAGTGTTTTGTCATTCCAAGGTTTCCAATTTACTGGATTATGTGCATGTTGTAAGAGATATGGGCTTGTTTCGTTAATTAGGTCGTTAGTGTGTTTATAAGCCATTTGATTTGTAGTTTGGCCTTTACAATTTAAAAGTGTAACTGCTATTAATATTAAAATAAATGAAATTCTTTGCATAGTTTCAAAAGTACATAAAATGGGGCATAAAAAAAGCGCCCATGCATTGGGCGCTCTTAATTAATTTGAGAAGAAATTTAATTTACTTCAAAAGTTATTTTTACGTTTACTCTAAAGTCAGTGACCTCATCGTCTTTAACACTTGCGCTTTGGTCCTGCACATATACAGAGCGGATATTTTTTACAGATTTAGATGCGTGTTTTACTGCTTTTCTAGTTGCATCTTCCCAACTTTTATCAGAGTTAGATAAAACTTCTATTACTTTTAATACTGCCATGGCTTAATTTTTAAAATTTATAATTGTAATACCCGTTTTAAAGATAACTATTCTTTTGACACATACAAAATATAAAAGTCACCTTTGAGACTTAATCAGTACTAATATCCCATTAGCCGTTAATGGCTTCAACGGTTTCAACTTTACCCTGTAACATTTCTTTAAGCATGTTTTCAATACCACTTTTTAGCGTATATGTAGAAGAGGGACATCCACTACAGGCACCTTGAAGCATCACGCTTACATTTTTGGTTTTGGCATCATAAGAAATGAATTGAATATTGCCACCATCACCAGCTACAGCAGGTTTTACATATTCTTCCAAAATATTCACGATTTCTTTTGAAATATCGTCTAATGCTTCAAATTTTTCTTCTTCAACAGCCTCTGTGTTTTTTGTAATTTCTGGTGCATTCGCATCAACAATGTTTTTTCCATTTTCAATATAACTTCTAATAAACTCTCTTAATTCCATGGTTATATCATTCCAATCGGCTATGTCATATTTAGTTATTGAGACATAGTTCTCATCAATAAATACACTTTTTACAAACGGGAAGTGAAATAATTCTGTAGCGAAGGGCGAAGTCTTAGCTTCATCGATAGATGTAAACTCTAAGGTATTAGGCACCAACTTTTTATTTGAAACAAATTTTATTACCGCAGGATTGGGAGTGCTCTCAGCATATACGGTTACTGCAATTTTTTTATCTTTTGAAGTGTATTCAACGACAATACCACCATCATTAATATAATCTTCAATTTGTTCTCGAACTTCATTTTTAACGTCATCCCAGGCTACAATGTCATAGCGCTCAATGGCCACAAAGTTGCCAGATATATAAACTTTTTTCACAAATGGTAAGTGAAACAATTGCTGTGCTAATAGTGAATTTTTGGCTTCATCAACATTATTAAATTCAAAACTTTCATACTGAGTTAAGAAAGAATCAGCTTCAAATTTTAGTATTGTAGGGGTATTTGTTTCATGTATTGAAACGTTAATTTTACTCATAGCATTAAATTTTATGTAAAAATAATAAAAGAAATGTGGAGTTATATATATATTTGGGAATCATTAACCTATCAATAGTTAATATCTCTCATTGAAAATGAGAAATATTTATTAAATGTTTGATTGCCCTTTTACCTTGAAAAGATAAAATTATTATGAAATTGAGAAAATTTTGTTTACTTATACTTGTGGCTTTAAGCGTGCAGTTTTCTGGAGCACAAGAAGGGTTACCGATATATTCCGATTATTTAACAGACAACTATTATTTATTACATCCGTCAATGGCTGGTGTTGCTAATTGTAGCAAGGTTAGATTGACAGGACGGCAACAATGGTTTGGACAGGATAATGCACCTAGTTTACAAACCCTAAGTGTGAATGGTAGAATAGGCGAGACCTCGTCTGGTATAGGCGGTATCGTTTTTAATGATAAAAATGGATATCATTCCCAAACAGGAGCATACTTGACATACGCTCACCATTTAATGTTTTCTAGAAACCCGATAGATTTAAATATGTTGTCTTTTGGACTAAGTGCTGGCATGATTCAATATAAATTAGATGAAACTTCTTTTTTAGCGGATGGTTTCGATCCCATTATTTCGGGAATTGAACAAAGTGCGACAAATTTTAATATTGATTTTGGATTTTCTTATCACTTCATTAATTTTTATGCACATGCCACTGTAAAAAATGTTCTGAAGAATGATGGTATTAATTTTAATGAACAAGGTCTTAGCTATAATAACTTGAGAACGTACTTGTTTTCGGTTGGGAATGTTTTTGATAGTATAGATCAAGAATGGAGCTACGAGCCTTCTGTGATGTTTATGTATAGAGATGAAACCAAAGAAGCATTAATAGATGGAAATATTAAAGTGTATAAAGAAATGGACTTTGGGACGGTTTGGGGAGGCATTTCATATAGACGAAGTTTAGATGGTGCCGAGTTTTTGAATGGAAACGGGGTAAGTAGTCAAAAATTACAATATATCACACCTCTTATAGGTGTTAATTATAACAATTATGTGTTTGCATATACATATTCTTATCAAGCCAATTCTGTTGTGTTTAATAACGGAGGATTTCACCAATTAACCTTAGGAATTAATTTTGGATGTAGAAGAGAGAAGTATGAGTGTAAATGTCCTGCTGTAAACTAAAACAAAAATGCCTTGATAAATTCAAGGCATTTTTGTTTAATATTAATTCCATTTGTAATTGTTAATTACGTTTTAATTTAATGAGAATCTTGCTAGAATAGTTGATTTTAGTATAATAGGTTTGATTTTTAAATCTGTAATGTCTTCTTCTTTTTGCTTTAATGAAATAGCTTCTCGGAATACAACATCGTCTAAGTTATTTGTTTGATATCTGTAGTTATTATAATTTTGAACTTCTTGAACGTAAAGTGCTTTGCCAATAGTCTGATTTATGGCAATGGCGTAGTTGCTTGCTTTTTCCTTAGCTTGTTTTAGTGCTTTAATCTTATTCTCGCTCTTGAGGGATTCTATATCTGAATGCTCGACCTTTTGAATAGAAATATTAGAAATATCAATTTCATCCAATGACAAAAAGACTTCACCTAGTGTTTTCCCATCGTTTACAATAAGCTGATAAGTTTTCTTCTTACTCACTTGGTTTTCACTCAGAAACTTTTTTCTATAGTATCCATCAAAATCTAATACCGATAAGTTTTCGTCAAGATTTATGTTTAAAGACTTTAATTTTGATAGCATTTGGTTTTCTTGTTTTTCTATGCTTATTCTCCCTTTTTTATCATTTTCGTTTAGAACAATGCGTAAATAAATTTCATTAGGTGTAATTTTGGTTTCAACTTGACCTGTAACTTCTATGTAAGGTTGGTCAATAAAATTTTTCTGTCCGTTTTGTGAGAAAGACAAAAAAGAAATAAGAAGAAATGTTAATATTGTAATGTGCTTAATTTTCATAATTTTTTATTTAATTGTTATACAACCTTAGTATCAAATTTGTTGCCAAAAGAAGCTTCTCAAGTGTAAATTAGATACAAATGAGTAAATTAATTATTTTTATGAGTGAAGTGGTCTATTTGAAGATATAATTTGCTTAAAACTGAAATTATGTATTTTAATCTAATTATTACGAACATAATTTTGAAATTATAATAAGTATTAGTAAGATGCTCATTATTAATAAATAATTAGATTCTGGTATCAGAATCTATAAATCAAATTAATTATCTAACTTGATATAAAAATTATTACGTATGCCAATCATAAAACCTGTAAACGGAAAATCACCTCAAATCCCAGAAGACTGTTATGTAGCCGAAAATGCTACTATAGTTGGAGAAGTTTCTATGGGTAGCCAATGCAGCATTTGGTTCAATGCTGTTATTAGGGGCGATGTACATTATATAAAAATGGGTAATAAGGTTAATGTTCAAGATGGTGCTGTGATACACGCCACTTATAAAACCTCGCCTACTTCTATTGGTAATAATGTATCTATTGGGCATAACGCCATTGTACATGGATGTACTATTCACGACAATGTGTTAATTGGTATGGGAAGCATTGTTATGGATGATTGTGTTGTGGAAAGCAATAGTATAATTGCAGCAGGAGCAGTTGTGACCAAAAATACTAGAGTTGAAGCAGGAAGTATTTATGCTGGCGTTCCCGCAAAAAAGGTAAAGGATATTAGTAAAGAATTAATTTCTGGAGAAATTAATAGAATTGCAGACAATTACGTGAAATATTCTGGTTGGTTTAAGGAATAATTATCATTCCTGTGAAGACAGGAATCCACTTGTTATTTTGTCCATTAAAGCGCCTAAAGTTTTTATCGCATTTAGTTCATCTTTATTTAAAAGGATGTCTAATCCGTTATCATAACTTCTTATTATAAGAGGATACTCAAACGTTTCATTTGGAAATGCTTTTTCAAATTCATCGATATGATAAAATTCCATATTGATATTACTGCTTTCTCTAAATTTTTTCCATTGTTTGTTTTCGCTAAATGCATCAAATGTTAAGGCACATAAATTACATTGGTAAGTGCTAGGGCTAAATAATTTATGTCCTACATCAAACAAAGCGTTTAGTTTGCCTGACTTTGCATTATAAACAAAAAGAAGTGTATTCATATGGGTTAGTACGGGAAGATTTAATTTACTTACTAGAAGTCTAAATAGGAAACTGAATACCCTTTTCCTAAAAGCTCAACCATTACATCAGGATTACTATTAGAATAAAATTCGAGCTGAGGTTTTATATAATTGGTATTAAGTAATTCATGTTGCTCTAAAATAGCTTTGGTCTGACGTGCTACAGCTTCGCCAGAATCAATAATCTTAACATGGTTAGGCAACAATTCCAAAAGTATAGGAGTGAGGTAGGGGTAATGTGAGCAACCTAAGACTAAATAATCGATATTAGCCTCTAGCATTGGTTTTAAATGCAAAGCTAAAAGTGATTTCATTTCTTTAGAGTTGATTTTCCCTTGTTCTATTAACGGGACAATACCGTCCCCTATTTGTTCGACAACGTGTATCCCGCTGGCAAATAAATTAGTGGTTTTTGAGAACAATTCACTTGATAAGGTGCCTTTGGTCGCTAGTATTCCAACGGCTTTACTCTCTGTTTGTAAAGCAGCTGGTTTTATGGCAGGCTCAATACCAATAAATGGAACGTCAAAGGATTCTCGAAGCGTTTTAATAGCATTGGTAGTAGCCGTATTGCATGCCACGACAATAAGTTTGCAGTCTTTTTTTAGCAGTAATTCTGTATTCTTTATACTAAGTTCGGTAATTCTATCTTTACCCTTTAGCCCATATGGCGCATGTTTGCTATCGGCAAGATATATGGAGTTCTCATTTGGCAATAAGGTATTAATAGCTTTCCAAATGGAAGTGCCTCCAACTCCAGAATCAAAAATACCAATAGGGAATTTACTCATATAGTTACAAAAATAAAAAAGCTGTCTAGTAAGGACAGCTTTTTTAAAGTTATTTTAAGTGTAATTTTTTAGAATCCTAATTCTTTTTTTACAGCTACCATAAGATCTGTACCATCTGCTAAGATAACACCCTGCCCTTGCGTAGAATCTAATACATATTGAAAACCTTGAGCTCTAGCAACTTTTTGAATAGCTGCTTTTGCTTTATCGGTAATAGGTTTTAATAGATCAAACTCCTTTTTTTGTAAATCTTGTTGAGCTTGTCCTTGATATTGACGGATGCTTTGTTCCATTCCTTGAACTTCAGTTCCTCTTTTTTGATTCTCTTCTTGAGTTTGAGTAGCTGCTTCAGCATCATATTGCTTAAGTTTATTTTGGTATTCAGTTACCATGGTTTGAATATCCGCTTCATAAGTTTTGCTCAACTTCTCTATTTCAGCTTGTGCTGCTTTTGTATCATATTGCTTAAGTTTATTTTGGTATTCAGTTACCATGGTTTGAATATCCGCTTCATAAGTTT
>RCNB010005702.1_pt1 | contig 10579 bp, 9 predicted proteins | sample 2041321 | NCBI WGS metagenome assembly RCNB01 (sample SAMN09708232, study PRJNA481090) | Marine sediment metagenome, whole genome shotgun sequencing project.
TTTGCGGCGCTTTGAGCTATTCCGAAATCGCGACCTATTGGGCACGCTCTGGCGGGGAATACCATTTTCTTTCAAAGGCCTTTCATCCGGTACTGGGTTATTTGTCCGGATGGGTCTCCTTAACTATAGGGTTTTCGGCCCCTATAGCCTTGTCGGGCATGGCATTGGGAGCATATGTTGCGCCCTATCTTGGTCTTTCAGATTGGGTGCTGGCCGTATTTACTATTCTCACCATCAGTTTTTTCCATTCCATAAGTATCAAAAGGAGTAGTATATTGCAAAATTCAACCACCTTGCTCAAGATTATCCTGATTCTTGTGATCATCTATTTTGGATTGACCCATACCCCAGTGTCATCTGCATTCCTTTTTGATAATAGTTGGCAACAAGAGCTATTACTACCTGCTTTTGCGGTCTCTTTTGTTTATGTTACTTTCTCCTATTCGGGGTGGAACGCCGCTGCCTATATCGTAGATGAAATAAGGGAGGTGCGTAAAAATCTGCCCAGAGCACTTCTGATAGGAACCGCCATAGTGAGCTTACTTTACCTATTATTGAATTTTGTATTCCTAAGACAAAACCCGTTGGAAGCTATTAGTGGGCAACTGGAAATTGGTCAGCTCACCGGCATTTCTGTTTTTGGGGAAAAAGGTGGGGAGCTGATTAGTTTTGGTATTGCCTTTATGCTGATCTCCAGCATAAGTGCGATGGTCTGGGCAGGTCCGAGGGTGACCCAAGTAATGGGCGAAGACCATGCCCTTTGGCGGTGGTTCGCCTTAAAAACAAAGTACAAGGTCCCCCTTAGGGCTATCTGGCTCCAAACGGCTATCACCATGGTTTTATTATTCACGGGCTCCTTTGAACAAGTAATGATCTATAGTGGTTTTGTGTTGCAATTGTTTGCCGCCTTAGCGGTAGCGGCAGTTTTCGTGGTACGACGAAAGAATAAAACCAAAAGCGGATTTAGAAGTCCGTTTTTTCCCATTCCGCAAATCATCTTTTTGATGCTGAGTGCCTGGGTATTGATTTATTTGGTATTCGCCCAACCCTTGGAAACCGGTCTCGGTCTTCTAAATCTGGTATTGGGTTTTCTGGTTTATAAAGTAGATGGTTTCTATAGCAATAAGAGGTGCCGCATAGAATACTAGCATGAAATTATCGCTAGTTTTCTATTAAAGATTATGAATGGAATTAACAAAATTTAAATACAAAAAGTTCTCGTAAATAACTAATTTAAGGGTATGAAACAATGGAATATAATAATGTTACTAGGGATGGTAATGGGCCTAGTGTTGGGTTGCAGCGGAACAAAAAGTGTGGAGGACATCGCATTAAAAAACCAACAGTTCGAGGAATTAAAAGAACTGGTAGCTACAAAATCCTTTATGATTGAAGTTAAAACCGCTCATCCCATGCAGACCTATGCCGTAACCCAGGTAACCAATGCCTTATTGCGCAATACGGGAAATAATGCTGGGCGAATAGACGTGACTGGGGACTACATAAGGGTAAAGGCCGATAGCGTAAAAGGAGGATTGTCCTATTATGGCGAAGTACGGATTGCCAATACCTTAGATCCCAGGGATAGTGGGATTAATTTTGATGGGGAACCCTTATCCTATGAGGTTTCTGAAAACGAAAAAAAGCAGATATTAAGTGTCGAGTTTGACATTAAAGGAAACACAATGGAGCTTTTCTCCGTGATTATGCAATTGTACCCAAATAAGCGTGTCACAATTTTTATAAACAGCCCCAACAGGAACTCTATACGCTATGATGGTAGGTTAAATGCCCTTGACGAAACAGAGACTACTTTGAGGTAAGGCAAGCGATGATTTCATCACCTTTTATCCAATTCAACAGTAGGGGGTGAGAGAAACGATTATTATACTATTTATAGTTCGTTCTTATTTAGCTGTGCATCTTTCATAATCAACTTCAAGTTATGTTTATCAGTATGAAGGAAGTCTAATGAACATGTAGTTTTTGTATAAAAGCATGTATATCAACACATTAACATATTTTTTGGAAATTAGACCTTACTTTAAACTACCTTTACACCAACCATTAGTTAGTTGAACAGCTTTTCTTTTTTTATTTTCTCACGATTTTAATCAATCCTTTGCTTTCTTCATTTTTAATAGACGTAGTTCTGTCTTAATAGTCTGATGTGTCACAAGGCTTTAATACAATATTAGGTAGGTTAATAATTAAGTAACCATGCTATTAAATGCCATGATATTTTTTTGAAGTAGTATAAATCGAATAAAAAATAATATAGCATCGATAATCCAAAATTCCCCAGAGACATAAACCCCGACTTTTCAAAAACCTTAAGAAGAAGGGTAAACACCTATTTCAAAACCCACAATAAGAGTCGAAATGCCAATTCAACCATGGTGGTAAAGACCATTATTATGCTCTCCTTATTTTTTGTGCCATTAATTTTACTCGCATCAGGTATGGTTACAACTGTTTGGATGCTTTTTTCGCTGTATATAATAAGCGGATTGGGAATGGCAGGAATAGGTATGGGCGTTATGCATGACGCAATTCATGGCTCCTATTCAAAAAACAAAAAGATTAACACATTTTTGGGCTATACGTTTAATCTAATCGGAGCTAATTCAACTATTTGGAAAATACAACACAATGTCTTGCATCATACCTATACTAATATTGATCATGCTGACGATGACCTTAATGCACCTTTTTTTCTGAGATTCTCTCCACATGCCAAACACTATTGGTTACACAAGTTTCAGCACATTTATATATGGTTTTTTTATGGCATATCAACTATATCTTGGATTACCACAAAAGATTTTGTACGCCTAAAGCGCTATAAAAATATGGGGTTTTTAGATAAGAAACATGAGTATGAAAAAACACTTGTAAGCATGACAGCGTGGAAGCTCTTTTATTATTCCTATGCGCTAATAATTCCTATTATTATGGTTCCGTTATCGTGGTGGCTCATAGTATTGGCATTTTTAAGTATGCATTTTGTTACTGGCCTTTTGGTGAGCACTGTTTTTCAGATAGCGCATATCATGCCGGCCAACGAATTTCCGCTACCAAATTCCAAGGGCATGATGAAAGAAGATTGGTATGGTCATCAATTTGCCACGACCAGTAATTTTTCACCCAACAGTAATCTTTTATTTTGGCTGATTGGTGGCCTGAACTACCAGGTAGAACACCATGTACTGCCAGATGTGTGCCATGTGCACTATAAAAAGCTAACCAAGATTGTAGCTGATACAGCACAGGAATATGGCATGCCGTATCATGTTAAAAAATCTTTTGCTCATGCTATTTGGGATCATACAAAGATGCTTCGTTTGTTGGGGAAAAAGCAAACGGTAAGCACCTTATAAATAAATTGAACAAAGAATTTAAATAAAAAACACCTGAATAATGATAAAACAATTGATTAATAAACTATTGAATACTAATAAAACAAATGCAATGAAGAAAGGCACCGTAAAATTCTTCAATAACGCTAAAAAATTTGGTTTTATAAAGTTCAGCGATTCAGATGAAGAGATTTTTGTGCATTCATCAAATCTTATTGATAAGATTAAGAAGAACGATAATGTAACATTTTATGTTGAAAAAAGCGAAAAGGGATTAAGAGCTGTAAAAGTTACCCTAGTCTAATAAACCTATCATTCATAGCCTTGGGAAACCATCTTGCAATGAATGGTTTTTTTGTATCCCATTACTATAAAGAATAGCATAGTAATTGATACTATTCCCAGCATGAGTGTGGGTATCTTTGTTAAAAATATCTTTATGTCAAAACAGTTTTCCGATTTAGGAATTAATGAACAATTACGACAAAGTTTAGTCGATTTACAGATTTCCGTTCCAACAGATATTCAAGAAAAGACAATTCCGCTGATATTAAATCAAAACAAGGATGTTGTTGCTCTGGCAAAAACGGGCACAGGTAAAACTGCTGCTTTTGGATTGCCTTTAATACAATTGATTGACCTTGAAAATGCCAATATACAGGCAGTAGTATTGGCACCTACACGGGAATTGGGGCAACAGATTTATACGAATTTAGTCGCTTTTGCTTCCTATTGTCCTTCCGTTTCTATTGCATCAATTTGCGGTGGTATTCCCATCAAACCACAAATAGAACGATTAAAAAACACTACGCATATTGTAGTTGCAACCCCAGGACGTTTAGTTGATTTGGTAAAACGGGAAGCCATCAATATTAAAAACATATCGTATTTGGTTTTAGACGAGGCCGATGAAATGGTGAGTGCTTTGAAAGAAGACTTAGATCCTATTATCCATGAAATCCCAAAATCGAGAAGAACATTGTTGTTTACGGCAACCATGCCAGGAACCATAAAACAACTGATTCAAAATTACATGTCAAAGCATGTATTACAGATAGAAGCAGATATGTCTACGGTTGGTCATCAAGGTATAGAACATCAATATGTGGTTGTAGAACCTATAGAAAAACTAGAAGTATTGCTTCACTTTTTAAATTCAAAAGAAGGGGAGAGAGGCATTATATTTTGTAAAACCAAAGCAGCCGTTAATAAATTGGCGAAAAAGCTAGCGATTAATAAGTTCTCCTCAGGTGCTATTCATGGAAGCTTAACGCAAGGAATTCGTGACCGAATTATGGGGCAATTCAGAGAAGGTTTTATTGATATTTTGGTAGCTACGGATTTAGCAGCTCGGGGAATTGATGTCAAGGAAATATCATACGTCATTAATTACCATTTGCCAGACACCTATGAAACCTATGTGCATAGAAGTGGACGTACAGCTAGGGCCGGAGCAAAAGGTCTTTCAGTAGCCATAATACAAAAAGAGGAGATTGATGATATTCCCGATTTTGAAAAGGAGTTAGGCATTGTTTTTAATGAAATTACAAAAGCAGATGATGAAATTAGGACAGAAACCAATGGGATATTATGGGCTAAAAAAATATTTAAGACCAAACCAAACCATACAGTTTCTGCAGCGTTTAAAGAAAAAATAAAAACCATATTTCATCATTTAACGAAAGAAGAATTAATAGAAAAAGTACTAGCAAATCATTTGGCACAAACAAATATTGGGCATCCAAAAGCTGGGGAGGCTAAAAAGAAAAAGAAGTAATTAGTATGGCAAATATTATTAAAGACCAACAGGATATTTTAACAAAATTAAATATCCATATGTTGAATCCTATGCAGGAGGAGGCTATTGCTGTAATTCAAACAAACACAAATATAGTGCTTCTTTCCCCAACAGGTACTGGTAAAACATTAGCTTTCTTACTACCAATTATTAAAACATTAGATCCTAATTGTGTAGATGTACAAGCACTTATTTTAGTGCCTTCACGTGAATTAGCCATACAAATTGAGCAAGTAGTTCGGAATATGGGTTCTGGTTTTAAAGTAAATGCGGTTTATGGTGGTAGACCAATATCCAAAGACAAAATTGAAATAAAACACAGTCCTGCAATTTTAATAGGAACACCTGGTAGAATTTTAGATCATTTTAGCAATGATCGTTTTTCCAAAGCAAGTATTAAAACGCTGATTTTGGATGAGTTTGATAAGTCCCTGGAAGTAGGTTTTGAGGATGAAATGAGAGGCATTATAAGTCAATTGCCTAGTATAAATAAACGCATTTTAACATCTGCTACTCAAAGTGTTAAGATTCCGAATTTTGTACGATTGGATAAGCCAACTATTATCAATTATTTAAAGGAAAATACAGTATCTAAATTAACGATAAAAACGGTGGTTTCACCAACCAAAAATAAATTGCAAACCTTATTGGATTTAGTTTTGCACATTGGCAATCAACCAGGGATTATTTTCTGTAATCTAAGGGACAGTATTGAAGAAACAAGCGCTTTTTTAACGAAAAATAGAATCAGTCATGCTTGTTTTTCTGGCGCAATGGAACAAAAAGACAGAGAACGGTCTTTAATTAAATTCAGAAACGGAACTTGTCAAATTTTAATTGCCACAGATTTGGCTGCAAGAGGTATAGATATTCCAGAAATGAAATATATCATTCATTATGAATTACCAAATACTTTAGAGGAGTTTACACATAGAAATGGTAGAACAGCCAGAGTAAATGCAAAAGGTACCGCCTATGTTTTGAAATGGGAAAAAGAAAAACTCCCTAGGTTTATTGCAACATCGAAAGACGAGGATATTTCTAAGAAAGCTCCAAGTAAACCACAATACTGGGAAACATTGTTTATTTCTGGTGGAAGAAAAGATAAAATATCCAAAGGTGATATCGCAGGATTGTTTTTTAAACAAGGCGGTATAAATAAAGATCAATTGGGCGTCATTGAATTAAAACAGGATTGCGCATTTGTTGCCGTTCCTTTATCAATCGCAGATCAATTAGTAGATAAATTGAACAATACCAGATTAAAAAAGAAAAAAGTAAGAGTCACAAATATCTAATTCACTCAAAGTACAGGAGAAAAAAAAAGTACTTGACTACCAAAGTAATTGTACTTTTTTAGATAATAATAGAAAAGAGTTGTGTAATCGATGAAGACCCCGTAATCTTTACTAAAATGGACACTTAGGTTTTGATTTTTCAACTTCCTATAGCTATTGTGGATGGTACTAACACAGTAATAGACCCTTTATTTGATGGCATAATACCGAAAAACAGTGGTGTGGAAAATTTTTAAAAGAAAGATTGGCATTCAATTTCATGATAAGTAAAAGAAATAGCTTTCGATATTCTTATTTTGCCTTTACATGATATGTGGTATATTCGCCATTCTTTAAATTAAAGAAGTTCAATATAGCTATGGATTCAAGCCCTAAACTGAGTATTAAAAAGTCTAGAATAAGATTGCTTCATCAATACTATTCCTATACCGGTTTTTACACATTTGTTAAGTCCAGTTTGGGTAAGGTAATTGTGCCGATAGCCATGTTTATGGTGGTATTATGGCTTGTTCATATTTTTGTTATTGATTTTGATGATTTATTTACATCGATTACAACCACCTATGACCCATTAACAATTTTAGCGGTTTTCTTTGCCTCAGAATCTTTATTAGGGTTAGTTCCTCCAGAAATTTTTATTGCTTGGGCCGGTAAAACCGGAACACCAATTTTTTATCTATCAATGCTTGCTTTAATATCCTACCTTGGGGGTATATTTTCTTTTTTTGTGGGCAAGGCTATTTCAAAAATGCCATCGGTTTATGAGTATTTTACGGTAAAAATGCATAAGCAAGTAAAGATGATTCGCAAATGGGGAGGATTTTTGATCGTTGTTGGTGCTTTATTACCAATTCCATTTTCGATGACAAGTATTGCTGCAGGATTAATACATTATAGATTTAGAAATTATTTACTATTTGGATATTTGTGCGTTTTTACCTTTACGCAATTGTAATATTCAATGTTTTTTAATTCGTAGGTGCTTGCCAACAGAATCAACATGCCACCAGCTTGAGCAACAATGCTTCGACGAAATTGTAAGGCGGTGGATAGGGAAATGTGGATTGAATGGTTTCAAATTGCTAATATTTAATGTTTTAAGCACGGTTCCAAAGTTAAATCGCGAATTCTTTTAGTATTTATATGCAGCTGTAATACATTACTTTTGCACAAAAATCAATGAAGATGCAATCGTTTGACGAATTTAAAATCTCTGACCAATTACGTTACGCTATAACTGATCTGGGCTATTCGAATCCAACTCCAATTCAATCCCATGCCTTTCCAGTAATTTCATCAGGTAAAGATGTAGTAGGTATTGCACAAACCGGTACAGGTAAGACCTTTGCCTATATGTTGCCAATTTTACAGACATTTAAATTTTCAAAAGAAAAGCATCCAAGAGTTTTAATATTAGTTCCCACACGCGAATTGGTAACACAGGCTGTTGAGGAGATTAAAAAATTCAGTAAATATCTTAATATTAGAGTAGTGGGGGTATATGGCGGAACCAATATAAATACTCAAAAAGCATTGCTACAGGAAGGTCAAGACATTGTTGTAGGAACCCCTGGCCGCTTATACGATCTGATTTTAAGCCGCACATTGCATTTAAAATCGATTAAAACATTGGTGATTGATGAAGTAGATGTCATGCTAGATTTGGGGTTTAGGTTTCAGCTAGGCGTCAGAATATTATGTTTTCGGCGACAATGACAGAAGATATTGAAGATATAATAGCTAAATATTTTAAATCATCAACAAAGATTTCTGTTGCTTTAAGCGGTACGCCTTTAAAAAGTATCACACAAAGTAGCTATGCAGTTCCTAATTTTTATACGAAAGTAAATTTGCTCGTAGACTTGCTAAATGAGGCAACAACATTTAAAAAAGTGTTGGTTTTTGTAGCGAATAAAAGAAGTGCCGATCGTTTGTTTACAGCATTACAAGACTATTATAATGATGAAATTTGTGTAATTCACTCTAATAAAACGCAAAATTACCGAATGCGGTCCATAAAGCAGTTTGATGAAGGCAAAAATAGGATTTTGGTCACAACCGATGTGATGGCACGTGGTCTGGATTTAAACGAAATAACCCATGTTATTAACTTTGACACACCAACTTTTCCTGAAAATTACATGCATCGTATTGGTCGTACCGGTCGTGCAAAAAAGAAAGGAGAAGCCCTATTGTTCTATTCGGAGAAAGAAATTGACTTTAAAAACGCCATTGAAACCCTTATGAATATGGAAATTAAACAAATTCCATTACCCGAGGACCTAGAAATATCTATAAAGCTCACACCAGAAGAGCAACCAGAAGTGAGTGAACCAAATAATCCGCATAGACAAAATAATCGGAATGAACGTGGTGAAAGTTTTCAAGAAAAGGCAGAAAAAAATAGGAAATCAAATGAGGGAGGGTCTTATAAGCGTATAATTAAAGCCAAATATAAAAAATCCCAAACAAGAGGTGATAAGAATTATAATAAACGAAATAAAAGAAAATAAGTTTTACTTTTTCAGATGTTTTAGCATTTGGCTTGTCCTATAGGTTAGCAACCATTAACATCGCTTTAAGGGGTAGTTTGGGACATCTGTAAAACCTCAGGATAAAGAAACCTAATGCTGGCTATTACTAAGATAACCAAATTAGGCACTGAGGACATTGAATTCCTTTCTTGATATCCTTGAATATTATTAAAACAATTTATAATCATTCTTGTGGTATTTAATTGAATATTTTGGTAACTTTCTAGTACGTAATTAAATTGAATAGTTTATAAACCCATAGTATACTTTTATGGAAGATAAAAACCAAAAATCAGGAGCTAAACCTGGAAAAAGCATAACCAGAAGAAGTTTCATTAGAGGTGCCGGATTATCTACAGCAGGTAGTGTATTGTTGACTACAAATGCTTTTGCATTAGACTATAACGAAGCGCCTACGGTCGGGAAAGAATTTGGTCCGGACGCCATGACCATCAAGATGAAGGTAAATGGCATGACAAAGTCTCTTAGTGTTGAACCTAGAACAACATTGGCCTCGGCTTTAAGAGACCATTTGGAGCTTACAGGAACAAAGGTCGTTTGTGATCGGGGCTCTTGTTCAGCATGTACTGTTTATTTGGATGGTAAACCAGTGAATTCCTGCATGCTTTCGGTTTTTGAGGTGAAAAAGAAATTACAACTATTGAAGGTATTGCTAAAAATGGTGAATTACATCCAGTACAGCAAGCTTTTATCGAGCATGATGCTTCACAATGTGGGTATTGTACACCAGGGATGGTCATGTCTTGTGTGCACCTTGTGGATAATAACGCCGATCCTAATTTAGAAGACGTGAAAAATGCTACTCGTGGCAACCTTTGTCGCTGTGGAACCCACCCTCATGTATTTAAGGCTACTTTGGACGCATCAAAAAAAATGATATAAGATGGATACTAGAAAAGAAAAATTCCCATACGGTATTCCCGGACATAATTTAAGTGAAATAGAAAGGGAAATCCCCATCGAAGAACCGCCAGTATGGCCCGTCAACGATAAGTTAAAAATAATTGGAAAAAGGGTGACAAGAATCGATGCCCTCGATAAAGTGACAGGTAAAGCAAAATTTACCTCCGACATGAAATTGCCAGGTATGCTTTATGCGAAGATGCTGCGTTCGAATGTACCGCATGCTGTCATAACATCAATCGATATCTCAAAGGCAAAAAGCCTGCCAGGTGTACATGCCATTCACCTCGTTGAGAATACCCAGAAAGAAGGAGAAGAAAATAAGAACGGTAAATATCCAATGGTAAAGTATGTTGGTCAACCCTTGGGTGGTATTGCTGCTGAAAGCTTGGAAATTGCCAAAGATGCGCTTAAGTTGATCAAAGTAAACTATGAGAAGAAGCCTTTTGTCATAGATTTGGAAGCTGCCATGGAAATTAATGCCCCTATTGTGTTTGACGTGCCCATTGCCCAAAAGGCAGATGGTGGGGATGTAGGCGAAGTACATGACGGGAGCAAAGGAAAAGGTAATGTTAGGGGACCATCAACAAGTAGTTTTTTTGGTGGACCAAGAGGTGATCTTGCAAAAGGATTTGAAGAAGCGGATGTGGTCGTGGAAAGAACGTA
>RCNB010002806.1_pt1 | contig 10577 bp, 11 predicted proteins | sample 2041321 | NCBI WGS metagenome assembly RCNB01 (sample SAMN09708232, study PRJNA481090) | Marine sediment metagenome, whole genome shotgun sequencing project.
ACCAGTTTACCGGCGCCACCCGTGGCTACTGCACTGCTCCGACCGCAGCACTCTACAACACCACGCTGAAAGGTTTGGTGCCGGGGCTTATTGAACTGCATTCACCGATTGAATCTACCGGCCTGACCTTTGTCCGTATCAAGAAAACCAAAGCCGGCGAAGGCAAAAAATCAGGTGAGCGGCTAGCTAAAATCATCCCGATCTTCAAAGTAGTGGTGGTCGTCGATGAAGATATTGATGTTATGGATACTGCTGCCGTAGGCCTCGCAATGGGCTCACGCCTGCAGGCAGAAACAGCTGTTAGCGTGTTTTCAGGTCGCGGCATGCCACTAGATCCGAGTTCGATTGAGCGTGGTAAGTCAGGGAAGCTGGTCATTGATGCGACACGCCAGTGGCCGGAAGAAGGAGGACCTGACTCTTACCCCAGCACCAATAGAGCACTTCTGGAAGGCCTTGCACCACAGTCGTTTGATCTTGTCGAAGAGAAGTATGGCAAGTACATCGAGCAGGGTCGAACCTGGCAAGGTCCGAAAAAACGTATTTAGGTTAGCTACACGAGGACTCGGCGTATCAACGCCGGGTCTTTTTTTATCTCTGAAGGAAACAGTCTCATGACTACAGAAATACCAAAGATGGTGAATGAAGATGGCACCTACCCTACTCAGGAGCTGCGACGCCCATTTACCATGGTGAGTGCGGTGCAAACCCGGGTTCAAGGTGTTGATGGTGCGGACCCTGCCCCGGGCATTCGCAAGAATCTGGACTATATGCTTGAGTCCATAGACATTGCTCAGAGCAATGGCCCACCAAGTGATCTGCTGGTCTTCCACGAGTTCCCGCTTACCGGCTTCGGCACAAAGTGGACCAAAGAACAGCACTACAACCTTTCGGTGGAAGTACCCGGCCCCGAAGTCATGGAAGTGGCGGCCAAGGCCAAACAATACGGCTGCTATATCGTATTCGGCACGTATGCCAAGGACCCTGTCGACTGGCCCGGACACATATTGCATCTAATGGTGATGGTCGGACCAGAAGGTACGGTCGTCGCTAAACACTGGAAACAACGCAATGTGCGCGGTATGTTCCCGGGCAGCGAGCAATACACCTCAGCCATCTACGATGTTTACGACCGCTTCGTCGAGATGTATGGCATCGATGCAGTTGTGCCAGTGGTGCAAACCGACATCGGTAACATCGCGATGTCTGCGGTGCAATTTGAGCCGGAACTGTTCCGCTGTTTTGCACTGAAAGGTGCCGAAATTATTTGTCGCGTGGCGACCGGCGGCTTTGAGTACGAGGATATGCGCCTCACCTCATATCACAACAGCCTGTACACCATTATTGTGAATAACTCTGTCACAGTTGGCGAACGCAATCCGGGCTTCTTCGATGAAGAAGCCTACGGAGGCTCAGGACGCTCTGCCATCTTTGGTCCACGTGGTGTTGTAATAGCTACCTCAGGGCCCTTTGAGTGCAAGCAATTTGCCATGATTCCAACTGGGCAGTTCCGTGCTAAACATCGCATACCGGACGTTCATATGACGCTGTACAAGCCGGTGCTGGATCAATATCGCGAGCGTTACGATTCTAGTGCCTATATCGATTATCAGCCCACCGATAAGCGCGATGCGTTTAGGTTCTTTAAAGAGAACTCCCGTTGGACGCATAACTGGTAAGGCTAATGTTTGAGCAATAAAAAAGCCCGCATAAGCGGGCTTTTTTATTGCTCAAACATTAGTACTATTTAAAATTACCGCAGCTATGACTCTGCAACACCCCTATATTGTGTAAGGGCATCGCCAAGCCACTTAGCTGATGGCTCAGCCTCTTTACCCGAACACTTAATAGTGTAGGGCTTACTTGTCCATGAACTCTTTGTAGCCAAGCGCTCGATAAAAGAGTCGGCGCTGTTCACATATTTTTTCCCGTTGTTATACTTCAGGCGAAGATGTGACTCAGCCTCCTTAGAATCATGATGTGTGCCATTACGGATAAACATACAACCGCTATCGCCAACCGCATTCAAGAGAAACTCTATTTCTTGCTCTGAGCTGCTTGCGGACAGTGACAAAGGCAGCACGTTGAACACGACAAACATCACCGCTAAGCGAATTTGTTTCACCCTACTCTTTTTCAATCCTGTAAACATCTTAAGATCCCTCCGTAACCCGCAACTCAACACGCAATGCGTTGTGATCGGATGTATCTACCTGATAACTCGTAGTATCCAAAACCTCTATACCGCGCACCAACACATGATCGAGAACTTTGCCAAAAACCGTCTTACGATGATCCACATCAAAATCCAGTAACTGCAATTCATGCTTCAGAGCAAATGCCTCAAGTGCTGCAAAACGCGAATCACTCCAGGTATTAAAATCACCCGATAATATAATCGGACCATTGTGGCTCTCAATCACCTCCGAAAAGCGTTCCAGCTGTGATGCTAAAGCCTTAGACGTAAACGTAAAGTTCACTCCATGCACATTAATTGCCAGCAGCGTGGCTGTGCGGCCTCGCAAAGGATACTCGGTTACTACGGTTGCCTTAGGCGTACCTAACCATGGCTCCGTGCTGGCAAACACGCAGTGAGTTAAGGGTTGAACCCTACTCAAGTTCATCACGCCGGTAACATCAGACTTGGTGGCATAACCAGGACCAAATGACCACGCGGGCAGATTGGGAAACTGCTCAGTGATGTTGTCATTGAGTTTCGCTTCCTGAATGGAAACGATATCGGCATCACTACTTAGAACACCAAGTTGATACAGCGCTTCATCATGTTGGGCCTTTTGTAAGTTCCAGCTAAGCACCCGGATACGACGCGGATTCAAGCCCACAGACTGAATCGGCTTTAACCTAGAAACAGCGGCGACGCACTCATCCGTGTCGGAGATTGTCAGTACCGCACTATCGAGACGCTGACCCTCAACCTGATACTTTACTGAGGTACAGGCGGGCAACAGCGCACTCAGTGCCACCAACAGCACTGTGCGACAAATCATACGAATTTTTGTGTGCGACTTAAGCTGCACATCCACTCCTTAAACATAGGCTTTAACTAGAGTAATAATCGCCTATAGCGCCAAAGTATTCGCGTCTATCCTAGTCACGATCAGGTCAGTAAACACCACGAACCTCAAAATGATGCCAAATATGGGCCCGGCAATAAAAAAGCCCCGATAAACCGGGGCTTTTTAGAAAATAACTGCTAACAACGATGCTATTCCTTAAGCATTGCCTCGGGAAACTCGATAGTAATCATCTGCTCAAACTGCTCACGAAGATCCGCATCGGTCATGCCCACGGAGCGCCCCAGCACTACCGCCGCAGCCATCGATGCATAGACTGCAACCTCAGGCTCAATTTCCTCATCATCAGCCTGTTGCATAATCGCATCACAAATTTCCTCGGACCAATCTATGGCAAAGTGATTACTGGTTTTGTCGTTCATATTGGTCCCCATAAATGGTGAAGGTGATGATGCCCACATTGTATTCGAAAGAATCTCGAAAAGCCGCTAATGAACCGACACTGGTCTTTTGTAGGCAACTCATTGCCTATACCCCAATGACACGATTTAATGGCAGAATAGACCACAGACACGTATTCCCTACGGGCAGGAGAACACCGATGAAAAAATGGCAAATTCTATTACCACTACTTTTAGTTACAGGATTCCTGTCCGGCTGTGCCACTCAGTCGCCCCGCAGCATTGAAGTAACACGATTTCATCTGAATCAAGATATTGCTCCGCAAGAGATCAATCTGGAACCGGCAACCGGCGTGGATGATACAAGCCTTGAATACACGAGTTACGCCAATGCCGTTAAGGCAGAATTAGCGAAGGTTGGTTTAACCGTAGTGGACGGCTATAACTCAGACGTATTTGCCACAGTAAATATAGGCCGCCAGATTCAGCAGAAGGCTCCCAAAAAATCGAAGTTTTCGATTGGCATTGGCGGTGGTTCATACGGCGGCGGCAGTGGTGTTAGCGGCGGCGTCAACGTACCGGTCGGCGGCTCAAGCGGCGGCGAAGCTCTAGTCACAACCCTGGAAGTGAAACTCATCCGTAGGAATGAAAACGCGGTAAGCTGGGAAGGTGAAGCCATCAGGTCAGTTGACACGACTACCGACGGCAGCAATATCACTGTCGAAGAACTCGCTGCGGCACTCTTTAACGAGTTTCCTGGCGATTCAGGCAAGACAGTTACCCTGATACCCGACAATACTGCTCAGTAGAGAAGAAATGGTGCCGGAAAGAGGAGTCGAACCTCCGACCTACCGCTTACGAGGCGGTTGCTCTACCAACTGAGCTATTCCGGCATTGTTTTCTGGAGCACGATTCTAACATTATCAATACTGTAAATATGAACTCCACTGCTCATGAAGTTACTGTATTACTCAGACAGAAGCACTCTACTGGCGCTGCCCTCACCACCTAGCAACTCATCCACAGGATGCTCTGAAAGCAGCGGTTAGGCCCCAGTTAGAAAGTACGACCAACAAAAAGCCGGCATGTAGCCGGCTTTTTGTTAATACTTATATGCTTACGAGAAACCTATTAAGCTGCCGTGTTACGCACCCGGATAATGATTTCGACATCCTGTTCGAAAGTACCCTTAGGCAACTCAGGCAACCCGCTAATGCGCACGGTGGCGTCATCGATATCAATCAACTCACCGGTATCAACATTATAGAAATGATGGTGCGGGTGTGCAGTCGAATCGTAAACCATGCGTTCGGGATCAACCGCTATTTCGCGAACGATACCTTCTTTCGATAACAGATTTAGTGTGTTGTATACGGTGGCTTTTGAAAGACTACTGCCTTTCTCACGCAACTCCAGAAGAATCTGGTCAGCTGACATGTGTCGAGGAGTAGCAAGCAGTAACTCACCAATCTCCATACGCTGGCGCGTAGGACGGACACCCTTTTCACGCAAACGCGTCTCTAATTCTTGTTGAAGTTCCAATCTTTACTCCCCCGAGTTCAGATAAATATTAAAGGTATCTCTACCCTGTACCGAACGGAGAGTCTATCCTTAAGATGGTGGATGGCGCAAAACAATCGCAAGCCACTTGTTTCAATCTTATCGGCGATTTCATGAGCAAACGCCAGTAAACCTCTATTGCCGCTGAAGTTTGTGATTAGCAAACTAAGTAGTCATGAGAATAGGTACATTACAAACAGACTTCCAGCGGACACCGGCAAGCTGCTATCTGCGAGGATATAGCCTTCCTGAGCTACTTTGCTGTCTGGCAATTATTGCCGTTCTAGCGGCATCAGCTGTACCCGCTGGCAATGACCTCATCAATTCAACCCGCCAACGCGTCCAGACAAATGCTCTAAGAGATGCCGTGCAAATCGCCAGGGAGACAGCTTTCAGGTCTCAAGCTGAAGTCACTCTATGCCCCTACTCAGTAAACAATAGCTGCGGCCACGACTGGAATCAGGGCTGGATGCTCATTCAGCATTCGGTACCGAGGGAAACTGCAAGCAGCAAAAAAAAGATCATGGTACATGCGTTCAATCATGCCTCACTTTCTATTCAATCCAACCGCGAGCAGTTTTCCTTTCGGAGAAACGCGCGTCATACCAATGGCAGAGTTAGCTTTTGCAGAACCGGCAATTCAGCTCATACCGTGGTTATCAGCTACACGGGAAAGACCCGTGTTGAAGCTGGCAAACAGGCAGGAATATGCGGTTAAAACTCATCGGAAGCAGCCTATTCGACTGCATGATTAGCCTGGCAATTATGTCTGTCGGCATGTTGGGACTCGCGGAACTAAACCTGCAGCAACTAAAGCGTCTGACATTGGCAAACGAACAACAGCGAGCGCTAGGCTCTGCAAGCGATACCGCCGCTTTTTATAGCGCGCATAACAGATCTGCGCTGGATACCGAGGTGATTCAGCCTCCGGGCATACAGATAGTAGATAACAAGGGTCATAAACTGCTGCTAGTGAGTTGGATTTCGGCTCATGGGGGCCCAAATCAACTTACGCTGCCGCTGCCATGAATACAGAATCGCTTTCAACAAATGCAAACGATCAACAGCTAACCACAACAGCCAATACCGGTGTAATGCTCATCGAGTTACTGATTGCGACAACCATCGGGCTATTTCTTATTACGGGTGCCTTCAAACTGTACTCACAAACCCGGCAGCTTGAGCACTACAGCGACATATTATTTCAGCTTCGTGAAAACACCGACTTCGCTCTTAATCTGATCAGTCATGATCTACGGATGGCAAATTTCTGGGGAAGGCACACCACAGCAAGCCATATAGCATCAGAACCAAGCATCGCAGTAAGCTGCAAAGGCAAAGACGTTAGCACATGGGCTTTAAACCTAACGGCAGCAGTCGAAACAAACCGAAACGGATACAGCCCCCCATGCGGTCCACACACGCCTGCCGCAGACTCTGATTCTCTAACAGTCCGTTACGTTGAATCCAAGCCCTCAGAACCCCGTGACAAATGGCTGCAACTGTATACAGATCAGCGCTGGGGTTACCTTCACATGCGCAGCACACCTTCATCTGAGGGTTTAATTGAGCCGGCAAATTTCGACATGGTTATACACAGTTATTACGTTGACCCCGCTGGTCAGGAAAACACCCCCGAACTCCGCCGCTGGTCACTGGGTAAAAATGGCACCCTAAGAAATGAAATCGTGATTGATGGCATAAAGGCACTTCGGGTTCAGTTTTCAGAGAACCAGCATGATGCCGCAGCGGGTAAGTGGTTGAATCAGCCCGGGCCGCGAGCCTCCCTCGCCCGTATCGAAATCACAGCGACCGGTCGGTATGCCGGTTCACAAATCGAACACACTACCTCCCGGGTCATCCACCTAAAAAATAATGACATCAACAATAGCGGTCAGCTATGAGCTGGCCGTGTGATAGAGCGCGCGGGGTGGTGCTCATCTCCTGCCTCATTATCCTAACGGCGATGGCGCTCATGGTGATTAGCGGAGCCGACAGATCACTCATAAACCTTAAGCTTGCTGGCAATCAGGTCTATCAGACGCAAAGCTTTTTGCTTGCGGAGTCGGCTGTCGATCGGGGAATTCAGAATCTGCGGCTGAGCCCCGAACTAATCAAAGGGCAAAGCACACTATTGGAAGCAAGCCATCCTCATGGCAAGTATAAAAGCATCACTATTCCAATGGGGACTGACAGCCAATGCGATAGGGTCAATGATGCCCAAATGCCGGGCACGCGCTGGCATGCGGAAGTCATCGGATCAGGCTACGCCAATAGAAATGCCACCGCGCACCATGCCATAGGAATCTCAATCTGCGAGCACGCAGCTGATGGGAGTTTCGGTGAAATTATTACCCGCTATTGGAGGACACTGGACAGCGATGAACTAGCAGCAATAAGCGGCGCCTAAATAGACCTCAGATGCCCTAATACCAAACCTTAACTTCTGCGGTCTTCAGCGGAGCCAGTTCTATCACCGCTGCGACGATCATCTCCACGATCACTCGAACGTCGGCCACCACGTTTCTTTTCAAGAATCAGATGATCCCACATAACCAGAACCACACCCACAGTAATCGCAGAATCAGCTACGTTGAATGCTGGCCAGGAATACTCGCCAACATAAAAAAGTAAAAAATCGATAACGTAACCGTAAACCATACGGTCGATAACATTGCCCAAGGCACCGGCAAGCACTAAAGCCAATCCCAACGACAAAATACGGTGTCGTTCTTTTGGCAAATTCCACTGCCACCAGAGAATGACCACACTGACGGTAAAGGCCAAAGCGGTAAAGAACCATCGCTGCCAGCCCGAAGCCTCGGCAAATAAGCTAAATGCCGCGCCGGTGTTATGCAGCCGCACCAGGTCAAAAAACGGCGTCATGTTGACACGCTGGTATAACTCAAAGCTATCGATGACCATCCACTTGGTTATCTGATCAAGCAGAATAACCACTGCGACCAGCCACAGCCAACGCAGCGATTCTTTTCCGGCAACGGGTATCTGTGGATCATGCATAAAGTCTTACCTCTCCCGCGCCATCAACATTGTCGGCACAACGACCGCATACTTCCTCATGTCCGCTAACTGAGCCAACATCAGGACGGCGATGCCAGCAACGCACACATTTCTCATTTGCACTAGGAACAACGCTCACCCAGAAATCCTCGCATTCTTTAGCATCTGCGGGTTTCGCTGCCACATCGGCAACATAGGCCTCAGAGGTAATAAAAACAAAACGGAGTTCTTCGCCCAAACTCTCTAACGCAGCTTTCATATCACCATCAGCATACAAGGTTATCTCGGCTTCAAGGCCCGAGCCAATAACGCCCGCAGCACGCTGTTCTTCCAAAGCCTTCGAGACACCTTCACGCGCCTTAATAAGGCTATCCCAATCAACGCTAAGCATAGCGGGTTGAGGCACAGCGTAGAACTGATCATAGAATACCGAAGCTTCGCGATCGCCCGGTAACAAATCCCAGATCTCTTCAGCGGTAAAGCTGAGGATGGGAGCCATCAAACGAACCATCGACTCACTAATGTAATACATGGCTGACTGAGCCGAACGTCTGGGGTGGCTATCAGCACCAGTGGTATACAGACGGTCTTTAAGCACATCGAGGTAGAAGCCGCCCAACTCAACAACACAAAAGTTATGGAGCAGCTGATAAGCACGATGGAACTCATAGGTTTCGTACGCTGCTAGGACCTGCGACTGAAGGTCGGCGGTGTACTGCACAGCCCACTTGTCCAGTTCAACCAATTCATCCACCGGAAGAAGATTCTGTTCGGGCTCAAAGCCATTCAAATTACCCAACAGAAAACGCATCGTGTTGCGCATACGACGATAAGAATCTGCTACACGCTTCAGAATTTCATCTGACACCGTCATCTCACCACGGTAATCAGTTGCAGAAACCCACAAACGCAGAATGTCAGCACCCAGGCTATTAGCCACCTTCTGCGGCGCCACGGTATTGCCCAATGACTTAGACATCTTATGCCCCTTGTCATCGACGACAAACCCATGAGTGAGGACCTGCTTGTAGGGTGCTGTGCCATTCATAGCCACTGCCGTAAGCAGTGAACTCTGGAACCAGCCACGATGCTGGTCAGAACCCTCCAAATACAAATCTGCCGGATAGTCGATCTCATCGCGATTATTTGTCACACAATGATGCACCATGCCCGAGTCCATCCAGACATCCATAGTGTCGGTAGTGCGCTCGTATTCATCGGCAGCATCACCCAAAAACTCGGCAGGGTCCGCATCAAACCAGGCATCGATACTGCCGGCATCCATCTTGTCAGCAATCACATCAAGCAAAGCGGGTGTATCGGGATGCAACTCACCGGTTTCTTTATGCACAAACAATGGTATCGGCACACCCCAGGTACGCTGACGCGAGATACACCAATCGGGACGGCCGGAAACCATACCTTCGATTCGCTGCTCACCCCAACCCGGAATCCACTGCACATCACCAATTGCATTCAATGCATCTTTGCGCAAGCCATTCTGATCAAGACTGACGAACCACTGTGGTGTTGCACGGAAAATAAGCGGAGTCTTGTGGCGCCAGCAATGCGGGAAGCTGTGATCAAACGCTTCCTGATGCAACAAACGACCATTGTCTTCGAGTTGCTGCAAAATCTCTTTTGCGGCTTTATAAATATACTGCCCTGCATAGAGTTCGGTAGTGCTCAGATAGACACCATCACCGCCGACAGGGTTGTCCAGCGGTAAGTCATACTGCACACCCACCACGAAATCTTCCTGACCATGACCAGGTGCGGTATGAACCGCGCCAGTGCCCGCATCGAGGGTCACATGCTCTCCGGTAATAACCGGCACAATCCGCTCGTAAAACGGATGCTGCATCTCAAGGCCCTGCAGTGCAGCACCCTCGAAAGAGGCCAGCACACGCGTGTTCTCCGCACCGTAACGCTGCAGTGAATCTGCTGCCAGGCCTTTGGCCAGCACCAAGCGCTCAACCACGCCCTTTATCTCAGTCTCGACCAAAACGTATGGCAACTCAGCGTTTAGTGCTACGGCCTGATTAGCCGGCAGTGTCCATGCTGTCGTCGTCCAGATTGGAACCGAAACATTACAGTCTTTGCGATCAAAATCATCGGTGGCGTCATCATGCACACGCTTATACAACTCATCAGGAGTAACCACGGCAAACCGGACATCAATCGCAACTGACTGCTTGTCCTGATACTCAACTTCGGCCTCAGCCAATGCGGAGCGACAGTCGAGACACCAATGGACAGGCTTATAGCCTCGATACAGATGACCATTTTCAATGATCTTCTTGAAGCCTCGTACCTGATCAGCTTCAAACTTTGGGTCGAGCGTTAGATAGGGGTTATCCCAGTCACCCAAAACACCCAGGCGTTTGAACTCCTCCCGCTGACCGTCAACCTGACGCAAAGCGTATTCGCGGCACGCCTGACGGAATTCGGTTGCGTTTAATTTCTTACCAACCTTACCTTTCTTCTTCTCAACTTGAAGTTCGATAGGCAAGCCATGACAATCCCAACCGGGAATATAAGGCGCATCAAAGCCCGCCAGAGT
>RCNB010002807.1_pt1 | contig 10576 bp, 6 predicted proteins | sample 2041321 | NCBI WGS metagenome assembly RCNB01 (sample SAMN09708232, study PRJNA481090) | Marine sediment metagenome, whole genome shotgun sequencing project.
CAAGTTATTATCAAGTATTAGAGGGCTTGGACGAAGGCGAAGAAATTATCACATCGTCTTATGACGACTATAAAAATTACGAATCAGTCAAAATCAATTAAAAAACTTAAATCATGATTAAATTAAACAAGCTTACTAAAGTTTACAGAACAGACGAAATTGAATCGACGGCATTGAACGAAGTGTCGTTCGAAATTAAACAAGGCGAGTTTGTCTCTATAATGGGACCTTCTGGTTGCGGAAAATCTACATTACTTAATATATTAGGAATGTTAGATAAACCAGAAAGCGGAAGCTATGAATTTCTTGGAAACGAGGTAGGCCACCTTAACGAAAAAGGACGGTCAGACGTTCGTAAAAAGAACATTGGTTTTATTTTTCAAAACTTTAATTTAATTGATGAGTTAACTGTTTTTGAAAACATTGAGTTACCATTAATTTATAATAAGGTAAGTACGTCTGAGCGTAAGCAGCGCGTTAATGAACTTCTTGAAAAAATAGGAATTGCACACCGTGCTAATCACTTTCCTCAACAACTTTCAGGGGGTCAACAACAACGTGTGGCTGTAGCCAGAGCATTAATTACAAAACCACCATTAATTTTAGCAGATGAACCAACAGGTAATTTGGACAGTTCTCATGGTAATGAAGTAATGGAGCTTATGTGTGAGTTGCATGAAGCTGGAACTACAATTGTAATGGTGACGCACTCTTCTCATGATGCAAGTTATTCTGGTAGAATCATTAATCTACTTGATGGTCAAATAGTTTCAGAAAGTAAAACTAAGTTAGCTCAAGCTGCTGTATAATTTTAAAATTTAGAAATTATGTTTAAAAATTATATAAAAGTAGCCTTAAGAAGCCTTAATAAAAACAGGGTCTATGCCATTATCAATATTTTAGGATTGGCATTGGGCTTAACAGTTACTATTCTTGTGTTTTTGTTTGTTAAAGACGAAACCAGTTATGAAAAACACTGGAGTGGTTACGACCGTGTATACAGAATGGGTATTATGGCAGATATGATGGGGCAAAAAATAGATGCAACAACTTCTCCTAGTCCAATGGCAAATGCGTTCAGGACAGAGTTTACAGATGTAGAAACAGCTACACGTATTAATCCAGTAAACCAAGAAATTTTAATGCGCCATGAACAGAATAAAGTTTACATCCAAAATGGTGTAAGGGCTGATAGTACTTTTTTTAAGGTCTTTGATTATGAGTTTGTAAATGGAGATCCAGCCACAGCATTAAAAGAAATTAATACTATAGTCTTAACTGAGGAAACCCAGCGTAAACTGTTTGGAGATAAAAGTGCCATGGGCAAAATTGTTAATTATGACAACCGACAAGATTTCATAGTTACGGGTATTGTAAAAGAGCCTAAAGGCCATTCACACTTTCAATTTGATATGTTTATGGCAGATCATTCTATAAGGAATGTTTGGATGAATAATAGCTGGCTAACATATGTTAAGTTAAAGGAAGGCGCAAATTTCACCACTTTTAAAGCGGAAATGAATCGTAATTTCATGAAAAAAATTGCACCAGATGTGGAGCGATTTCTCAAAATTACGGTTGAAGAATTTTTGGCACAGGGTAATGCGTTCGAATATCAAATAATGCCTATTAAGGATATACATTTACACTCTCATAAAGAAGGTGAGATTGAACAAAATGGCAATGTTATGTACATTTATGTGTTTATTGGTATTGCCTTGTTGGTCATTATTATTGCTGGAATCAATTTCATGAATTTATCGACCGCTAGATCAGGAAAAAGAGCCAAAGAAGTAGGAGTGAGAAAGGTAAGTGGTGCCTCAAGAAAGATGTTAATTACACAGTTTTTAACAGAGTCTGTTATCCAAAGTTTTATAGCATTGTTTTTAGCCTTTATATTGGTAGAACTATTTTTACCAGGGTTTAATAATATTATGGAAACAGAAATTAATCTCTTTAATGATTATTTTGGAAAGACCGTTTTGTTCTCACTTTTAGTAACCTTATGTTATGGCTTGTTTGCAGGTAGCTATCCAGCATTTTTCTTATCGGCATTCCAACCTATAGCGGTATTAAAGGGCGATCTTACTAAAACCAAAGGAGGAGCTTTATTAAGAAAGGGCTTGGTAATTACGCAGTTTACCGCTTCAATTATTTTGATTATTGGGATGATTATCATTTTTAGCCAAGTCTCATTTTTACACAATAAAGACAAGGGTTTTAATGGCGATCAGGTAATCGTTGTACCATTACAAACTGATGTAATGAATGAAAATTTTAGAAGCTATAAAGAAATTTTCTTGAAAAACAGTAATGTATTGGGTGTAACAAGAGCATCCTATTTTCCTGGTGATAATGCAAATCAAAATGTTTTTGCATTAGAAGGAAGTGAAGAACAATTACCGCTATGGAATCTGGATGTGGATTATGATTTTTTAAAGACTTTAGATATAGAATTATTAGAAGGACGAAAATTTGATAGAGAAAAAGAATCAGACTCAATACCCTATTATATTCTTAATGAAACTGCTGTAAAAAATTTAAACATTGAAAATGCTGTAGGAAGGCGCCTCGGGAGATATACTGGTAATAATGGTGAATTACAGTATGGTAACATTATAGGTATTGTCAAAGATTTTCATATAGCAGGCTTTAATCAATCAATAAAACCAATGGTTCTTGCGGTATCCAATCAAGTCTGGTTTGCAGCGTTTAAAATCTCTAGTACAGATATGAATGCCACTGTAGATTTTGTTGAAGCAGAGTGGAATAAGCTAGAGCCATCACATCCATTTAGATATACCTATTTAGATCAAAAGTTTGGAGCTTTGTTGCGTCAACAAGATAATTTTGCAACTATGTTTCTGTTTCTTACTATACTAGCTATTATAATTTCGTCAATGGGATTATATGGTTTGGCATCTTACACTGCTGAGCAGAGAACAAAAGAAATTGGCATTCGTAAAGTCTTGGGAGCCTCAGTAGGGCAAATCATGAATATGTTGACCAAAGATTTTATGAAACTGGTGCTTATTTCCAATATATTTGCTTGGCCAATTACATTTTTATTGGCAAAAAATTGGTTGTCTAATTTTTCATACCAAATAGACATGCCTATATTGCCTTATGTATTTGCAACGGTACTGGCATTGTTAATTGCATTGATTACGGTTAGTTTTCAAGCCTATCAAGCCTCTAACTCAGATCCCGTAAATGCCTTGAAATATGAGTAACTAGGCAAAATAAGAGATTATAATATACCTTTGAAAACCCAAATACTATTTAGTATTTGGGTTTTCTTTTGTAGTACCGTCATTGCTAGGAGGTAAGCGATATGGCTAGTCCATACCAAAAGACTGTCATTACGAGGAGTGAGGAGCGAACGACGCGGTAATCTTTTAAATCGAAACTCATAACAAATAGATTGCTTCACTTTTTTCGCAAAGACGTAAACGATAAGCAGATTGCCACAACCTAAAGGTTTCGCAATGACGAAAGCGAGAATAAATTATCGCGATACCACTCGAAAAGATATTTTTGTAATTGCTAAACCAGCTGTTTTTTAAATTTCCCCTTGCTTTTTCTTATCCGTACGGCCACCACTTTGTATTCTGGACACATAGCTTCTGAGTCATGTACATCTCCAGTGATATTATTAATCATAATCTCAGGAAAATGAAAAGTGGTACTTAAAATGCCAGATTTAACTTCATCTGTGATTCTAGCTTTTACATCTACTTTACCTCGTGGGGATTCTAAGCATACATAATCGCCTTCATTTATAAGATTCGTTTTTGCATCATCTGGGTTAATCATTAAATAATCATCTTGAAGAATTTGCTCATTAGCTGTTCGTCGCGTCATAGCACCGCAATTGTAATGCTCTAATTCTCTGTTGGTAGTAAGTATATATGGATAGTCTTTTGCATGTTCTGTTAACTCTGCCGTTTCTTCCCAAGCCTTGAAATCAAAAAGGCCTTTCCCTCTTTTAAAATCTACTTTATGAAGAATCTGAGTGTCTGTTCCATCTTTAGCAACTGGCCATTGCAGTCCGTTTTTACCTAATCTATCCCATGAAATTCCAGCAAAGAAAGGTACAATCTGGGAAATCTCTTCAAGCATACCATCAGGTGTATAATCGGGTTGTGGATACCCCATCCGGTTCATAATCTCTACAATAATTTGCCCATCTGGTTTAGAGCCTTCAATAGGTTTTACCACTTGTCTTACAGCTTGGACACGACGCTCGCCATTGGTAAATGTTCCGCTTTTTTCTAAAAAGGAAGCGCCGGGTAAAATGACATCTGCATATTTGGCAGTTTCAGTCATAAAAAGTTCCTGAACTATTACTAGATCTGTAGATTCTAAAGCCTTAATTACCTTCTTGGTATTTGGGTCTGTTTGCACAATATCCTCACCAATAACCCAAAGTGCCTTCAATTTGCCATCAAGGGCAGCATCGAACATTTCAGGAATTTTATACCCAATATATTTTGGCACTTCTACTCCATAAAATGCGTTGTATTTTTTATTAACCTCGTCGTTAGTAAGATCTAAATAACCAGCTCCTTGATGCGGTTGTACACCCATATCTGCCGATCCTTGCACATTGTTTTGACCCCGTAATGGATTTACGCCAACTCCACGTCTTCCAATATTACCTGTCAGTAAGGCTAAATCTGCAATCTGCATTACCGTAAAGGTGCCTTGAGAATGCTCAGTAACCCCTAAACCGTGGAACGACATCGCATTTGGTGCCGTAGCATAGGCTATAGCAGCATCTTTAATGATATTTCTATCAACGCCACAAACATCTTCTAAATGATCTAAATTAATATTTGATATTTCTTTTTTAAATTCCTCAAAACCTTCTGTTCTATTTTCAATAAACGAAGTATCTACTAAATTTTCAAAAATAATATAGTACATCATCATATTCAACACCGCAACATTAGTCCCGGGTCTCAGCGGAATGTGATGTGTTGCGTATCTTGCCAATTCCGTGCGTCTCGGATCGATTACTATCGAAACATTTTCCGACTTCATTGCAAATTGTTTCATCTTAGCCCCAGTTACTGGATGGGCATCAGTAGGATTGGCACCAATGACCATGATGCAATTGGTGTCTTTTATATCGTCTATGGAGTTGGTTGCTGCCCCAGTACCAAAAGTACGCTGCATACCTAAAGCTGTAGGCGAGTGGCAAACCCTTGCACAGCCGTCAATGTTATTAGTTCCTATAACGGTTCTAATAAATTTTTGCATTAAATAGTTCTCTTCGTTGGTGCATCTGGCCGAAGAAATCCCAGCTATAGAATCTGATCCAAATTCATTTTTAAACCCAGTTAGTTTGTCTGCAATATAATCATAGGCTTCATGCCAACTAGCATTTTCAAAAGCCCCATTACGTTTAATCATAGGCGAATTTAAACGCTCTGGATGGTCGTAGAATTTAAACGCATAACGTCCTTTTAAGCAAGTGTGACCTTGATTAACTTCGGCATCATAAGGTGCTGTAATACTTAAAATAGAACCATTACTTGTAGAAACTTCTAAGTTGCATCCTACACCACAATAGGTGCAAATGGTACGTGTTGTATCGGTTGCTTGAATGGCTTTGGATTGAAATACATCTGAAATGGCAGAGGTAGGACAAGCTTGAGAGCATGCGCCACAACTTACACAGTCTGAGTCCATAAATGAATCGTCTAATCCTTTTATAATATGAGAATCAAAACCACGACCAGACATGCTAAGTACAAATTCACCCTGAACTTCATCACAGGCACGAACACATCGATAGCAGTTAATACATTTTGATAAATCTGAGGTCATATACGGATGACTCAAATCTTTCATTCTATACAAATGATTATCACCTTCAGGATAACGAACCTCACGAATGCCAACTTGCGCGGCTACAGTTTGTAACTCACAATTGCCATTAACCTCACAGGTTAAGCAATCCAACGGATGATCTGTTAAAATCAGTTCTATAATATTTTTACGAAGTGCTTTTACCGATTCTGTACTAGTATAAATATGTTGCCCTGCAGCCACAGAAGCATGGCAGGATGCCATAGTTTTTACTGAGCCATTTTCTTCTAAGGCAACTTCAACACTACAAACGCGGCAAGCTCCAAAAGGGTCTAAATTTGGTGCGTCACAAAGTGTTGGTACGAGTGCATTGTCTTTATAACGCCTTATGAAAGATAACATGGTTTCTCCTTCAACGATTGCAAATGCCTGATTGTCTATATATGCGGTTTTCATCTGTTCTTGTCTTTAGTTGAAGTATGGCCTTAATTCATCATCAAAATATTGCAATGCATTACGCACTGGCAATGGAATACCTCCTCCGTGTGCACATAAAGAGCCTTGTTCGAGCGTTGTCAATAAATCAGCAAATAATTTTCTGTCAATTTTGTAATCAGAAGTCAAAGCTTTTTCAGATAATTCCTGCCCACGCTTGGTGCCTAACCTGCAAGGAAAACATTTTCCGCAGCTTTCATAAGACGCAAAATCAAATAAATGTTCTATAAACTTCATAATTGGATAATCTTCAGGGACGCAAATAATAGATGCATGACCTAATAAAAACCCTTCTTTTGCAAAGGATTCAAAATCTACAGTAAGATCTTTAATTTTTGAAACGGGCACCAAACCACCCAATGGTCCCCCTATTTGAAGCGCTTTGACGGGAGACTTAAATCCTCCTCCCAAAGAATCTACTACTTCAGAAAGAGGTGTTCCCATTTCAACTTCGTACATCCCTGGATTGTTGAAAAAGCTATCCAAACACACCAATTTAGTTCCAGAGGAATGTTCTGTGCCGACACTTTTCCAATGAGATCCACCATGTTCGAGTATATTTCTCAAATTAGCTAAAGTCTCAACATTGTTTACAATAGTAGGTTTATTGAATAACCCTTTTTGTGCAGGAAATGGTGGACGAGCCCTAACTTCAGGACGTTGCCCTTCGATTGAGTTAATCAAAGCAGTTTCTTCACCACAGATATACGACCCTTGTGCTTGAATGATTTTAAAATCGAAATCAAATCCACTGCCTTCAATATTCTTACCAACCAAACCTTTATCTCGCAAATCATCTATAGCCTTTTGAACAATAGCAACCGCATCTGGATATTCGGCACGTATATAAACAATGCCATAATTAGCGTGCGTAACATAACCTGATACCAACATCCCAAACAACACTGAATGTGGTCTTTGTTCTAATAAATATCTATCTGAATAGGCTCCTGGGTCTCCTTCGTCACCATTGCAAATAATAAATTTTACATCACTCTTGGCCTTACGGCAGAATTCTAGTTTTAGTCCTTTAGGAAAACCAGCACCACCTCGACCTCGAACATTAGAGGTCTTTATTTCGACAAGAACATCAAGAGAGTCTACTTTCAAGGCTGTTTTGAAGGGTTCGTAATATTCATCAATACTCGTAAATGGCTTGGTTAAAACAGGTCTACCACTGGCTTTGACATTATAATTGTCGATATTAATATTAATCTTTTCATTAACAATATCTTCTAATTTTTCAATGGCAGTGCCTGAAAAGTTTCTTCCATTTAAATGAAATGCACTGTTCTCATGACAACGGCCTAGACAAGTCATATGCCCTATTTCATCATCTTTAAATTTAGTTTTTAATTCTTCTATTACTTTGTCTTGCGTACCAGCACAAACACATGCTGTACCATTACAGACATAAGCTTTTTTGCCCTTGTTTTCGGGTTTTAAAAAATCATAGAAACTGGCAGTTCCAAAAGTATTGGCTTTTCCTATTAAAAATTCCTCTGCCAATGCTGCCAACTCATCTTCACTTGGAGCACCATTAGGTTTTGCAAGTTGCCCAAAACGGTCAAAAAGGTTGTCTTTAATTCCTTTTCTTCCTAAAAGTTCACTTAAATTATCTGACATATATGTTTAACTCGCTTTAATATTAGTGTTATCTATTTTTGTGCGTTCAGGATGTGAATAGCAGGTTGCACGTTTATCCCTGCAAAAAGCAAACAGTGTAATCCCAAGTTCTTTGGCAAAATCTACAGCCAACGAAGAAGGTGCGGAAACAGCAGCCAAAAAAGGAATTTGTGCTTTAAAACATTTAATTACTATTTCGTAGGAAATACGACCACTTACCGTAATAATCTTAGCCTCTTTTAATCTGTTTGTTGTAATCAATTTTCCAACAACTTTATCTACAGCATTATGACGCCCAATATCTTCCATCGAGCATAATAACTTTCCATTTATTGTAAATGCCGCAGCTGCGTGAGTACCTCCAGATTGTTTAAAATCGTGCTGTTGGATTTTCATCTTATCAAATAGTTGATGAATAATAGAAATATCAATTTTCTTTTCATCATCAATAGTCTTTCCAATAAAGGCCAAATCACTGAGCTCAGTTTTACCGCAAATACCACAAGAAGAAACCGATAATAGACTCCGACTATTAGTATAGCCATCACCTAATTTGCTTTTAGGGATGACAAGGTCAACAATGGTAACAATGCCTTTATCGTTTTCTTTTTTTAAAATGATATCAGGGACAAAACTTACATCATTAATAACCGCTTCTGCATGCAATAAACCACGAACAAAACTTGCATCTTCACCAGGTGTCCGCATGGATACAGTAAAGGGTTTGTTGTTTATGTTTATTTGCAAAGCTTCTTCAACCGTAAGTGAATCTAAAACGGGATTCACCTTATTGGTATCAAATTTTTTGCCTTCGTAGTTTTGCGTAGCCATAATACTGTGCAGCGTTTAAATAATAATCAATAAATACCGACTCAATTTACACAAAGTTAATAGAATTTGTATCATTCAGTCAATAAAAGTAGCGTCACTAAATAGGCACAATGGTCTGAAGCATAAGTGTCTTGTATGATTTCTGTATTAAGGACTTTCCATCTATGTTTAGGATAAAACATTATATAATCTATTTTTTTAGAAGGATTATCTGAGGGATATGTAGGTTGTGGGTTGCTTTTATTATAAGAACCTGTCCATAATTTTTCGAGGATATTCATGGTTTTGCTTCCAGGTATAGCATTTAAATCTCCTGTTAAAATTGATGGATATTTGTTTGCGGAAAACACCTTATTGATATGTTTAGCTTGCATGATTTTGTTGGTGTCTAACTTTAGATGGTCTAAATGCGTACCAATAAATACAATGGTGTCCCCCGAAGGTAGTACCGTAGTAATCTCCAAAGCGGCTCTAGGTTCATCGCCCGGTATATAGGGCAGAGCAACATTTCTTGTTCGTAAAAATGTATGTTTTGATAGCACACCTTCACCATACTCTCCGCCATCGTAATACATTGCTCTAGCATAAATGGGAGTCATTTTGGCCCGCCATCCCAATTCTGTCACCAAATCATATTTTTTAGCTCTATTGGTTTTATAATCTACCTCTTGGAGTGCCACAAAATCTGGATTGGCATTAATTATTACTCTGGCAATGGCATCTAAATTAAAATCGCCTTTGGTTGTTGCCCCATGAAGAATATTAAACGATAATACTTTTACAATTTTACTGCTATCAACAACTGTTTGGGACCAAGATGAAAATTGTACAAGTACAAAAGTAAATATTAACGCAAGCATTATTTTTTTACTCATCTTCTGATTGATTAATTAATAGATAGAATTTATAAGTGAGACACAAAAAATAAAATTAGCTAAAAACAACTAATTTGAGCTTGTTTATATCACAATATTACAACCTTGATTTTAATCTATATAATAGTCAAATAAACAAACCAAGGTTGTAACTTTGCATTCAGAATTAATTATTATATGAGTCACAAAGCAGGTTTTGTAAATATTATTGGCAATCCTAATGTTGGAAAATCTACACTAATGAATGCTTTTGTTGGTGAAAAATTATCTATTATAACTTCTAAAGCGCAAACCACACGCCATCGTATTTTGGGTATTGTTAATGGTGATGATTTTCAAGTCGTTTTATCTGATACACCAGGAATTATTAAACCAGCTTACGAGTTGCAGGAATCTATGATGGGTTTTGTGAAATCGGCTTTCGAAGATGCAGATGTGCTTATTTATATGGTTGAAATTGGAGAAAAAGAGCTAAAGGATGAAGTTTTTTTCAAAAAAATTACGACATCTAAAATTCCGGTATTGTTGCTTTTGAATAAAATAGATAATTCTAACCAAGAACAGTTAGAAGAACAGGCAGCATTATGGCAGAGCAAAGTACCAAATGCTGAATTCTTCCCAATTTCTGCTTTAAAAGATTTTAATGTAAAGGAAGTGTTTAGCAGAATTTTAGAATTACTTCCTGAGTCGCCAGCATTTTACCCTAAAGATCAACTCACAGATAAACCTGAGCGCTTTTTTGTAAATGAAAACATTAGAGAAAAGATTTTAATGCATTACAAAAAGGAAATCCCTTATGCCGTTGAGGTAGATACCGAAGAGTTTTTTGAAGAAGAAAATATCATTAGGATGCGTTCGGTCATCATGGTAGAGCGCGAAACCCAAAAAGGCATTATCATAGGCCATAAAGGCTCTGCTCTAAAAAGAGTGGG
>RCNB010002808.1_pt1 | contig 10574 bp, 7 predicted proteins | sample 2041321 | NCBI WGS metagenome assembly RCNB01 (sample SAMN09708232, study PRJNA481090) | Marine sediment metagenome, whole genome shotgun sequencing project.
ACCCGGACCCCGTGACGCAAGACGACGGTAAGTTTGCGGTTTTCGAAACGTTGCTCACGTCCGGGGTCACGCGGGAATCGCCGGTCGGCGCCGAAAAGTGGAGCTGGGATTCAGAGACGGATTCCTTCAAGAGCGACTGGACGGTTGACTATCCTATCCAGTCGGCCATGCATCCGGTCTCCGCCGCCAGCAACACCGTGACCCTCGCACAACTGGTGGATGGTGTGTACGGCCTCGTTCATGTCGACTGGGATACCGGCGAAGAGCTCGGCAAGGTGATCCTCGGCACCAGCCCGATCTTCAACACCGGCGGCGGTTTCATTATCCCGCTAAGTGAGGATGAAATCTACATTACCGGTGTGTTTGGGCCAGTAAAGATAAAACGGACGGTGTAACAATCAACTCTGAGATATATATTGAGCCATTCAGGTTAGGTAACAAAAGCATCACTTGACACTCCTTGGAGTCAAAATTGTTATGTGTGAAAAGCATTCCCTACTGGGAAAAAGAGTTCCTGACTTGACTTATTACACCTAATATTAGGGAAGAGAGCGGTTCGGAACACGTCCGCTACGGGTCATCCGCGTCCAATGAACTGCTTGACATTCCCGTCGAGCAGTTTTTATCTTTGCTAAGGTTTGAATCAAAGGGGAAATTGGATGATTTAGGACTTCAAATTGATACAAACACACCAAAATTTGGTGATTCGCGGTCCCCATTCGGGGATTATCATTCGAATCCGGTTTATTTAAAGACATTTTCTAGATGAACAGGATCGATCCATAACCGATTTTAATCGCTAGAGTGAACGGGGGGTGCTGCGCAAAGGCGAAAGAGGTGTGAGTATTCTGAATTTTTTCATGAGAATACTTCATTCATAAAATGTTCCTTTAGTATCGAACTGGTATCAATTGCCAAATTGGCCATTTCCCAATGTTTACCCGACAATTCAGCCAACGGTGTATCAATATTATGCTTCCAAAACCTCCATGAGGAAGTCGCAAGTGCAGCATATTCAATAAATAATTGCAGATATTTTTTCTCTGCTTCTTCTAGCACTCTGATTTTTTGATATCCATTTACTAGTGATCGTACTTTCGGCAGCTTCACTTTCAATCCTTCTGTGCACAAACCCACAACTGCCATTCCCAAATCAAATACTTTGTAATACAGACATGCTTCTTCAAAATCGATTAATGCTTTGAATCTCTTATCTTCAAACAAAACATTATCGATAAACACATCCCCATGAATCAATCCGCGAGGTAATCCTGAAGGTATAGTTTCCCTGAGAAAAACATGTTTTTGGGCGATCAAATCCTCATATTCAGAATTGATACCTTTGTCCATAATACGGGGAAAGGTTTCCAAACCGTAGGCATGTTGGTTTGGTAAATATCCGGGATTAGGAATCTTGTGAAGGTTGGCTATGGCTGTACCCACTTGGCTAACCATATTTTCATCCATATTCTCTACCACCTGCCCGGCTAAATATGGCTTTAACAAAACCGGTTTTCCTTGAAAGCTTGTTACTGTATCTCCATTGGCTAATCTTTGAATGCGCGTGGTCGGGAAATCAATTTTTTCCAACAAGGACAACAGTCTACTTATGTTTGCAACACGGATATGTTCAATCTCGAAAATTGTGAGAATATATTGATTTTGTATTGTTTTCACCAAATAGTTTGTATTCCCCGCACCGTCTTCAATTGACTCATAATTAATTAGATTCAAAGCATATTTTTTCGAAATAGCCAGAATATCTTTTTCTTGAAGTATTGAATATTGAGTCATTTAATTCTACGGTAAGGCTCGTACAGGACGAGGCTTGATCATTTTTGTAATCTAACGAGTACAACACCAATGAGGAGTATGCAGCAAGGAAGAGGATATTATGACGCGGTTAATTCACATTCATTTTTAAATTATATCATTCGGATAATTTGATAGAAAACGAGCCGCCTTTCCTTCTTCATGCCTGGTGCAGTTCTGGTGCAGATGGGGTACCAAAGCATGGAAATAATGGACAGAATGGACATCTTTTGTAACTTTTAGTGTAACTAATGGACGCCATAACACAACAAGATACTACATGGACATGCACTAACCAAACTTTGAATCCGTAGGTTAGGCACTTAAGTGTGTTGATCATCCTAATGGAAGTGCCTCCTATTACAAAGGATGGCCTCCATAATCTTATTCTTGGGACCACTTTCGAGCAATCTCCTGTCCGCCGATATATTGAACTGCACGCCCAGTAGTTCTAGTTGGCATAACAAATGTTGAATATATTGGAGAAAAGAGAACCTGCGGATTCTAAATCCTAAGTTTGCGAACCCCAATTCTCTCACAGTCTCCCACCCAATAAAGTTACCATACTCGGATTTTATTGAAAACCCATTGATTACAAGTTATGGAGTTTATACTCAATAAATTTAAATAAATATCATGGATATTGATCCTGCTTAATAAAAATATTTATTGGATTTACAATACTTTTTCTTTAGGAATCATACTTATCACTTGACAACTCTGATAAAGCTAATGTATAATGTGACCGGTCACGTGACCGCTAACATTTCCCATTAGCAATCGATTTCTCCGTCTTCGAGGAAAAAGTGCCCCGTTCCCGTGTAACAAATCGTGATGTCGCAGCTTATGCGGGTGTTTCCCATCAAACCGTTTCACGCGTAATTAATGGAATCGAACGAGTAAGTCCTAAAACCAGATCAAAGGTTGAAGCAGCCATTGAAGAACTTGGCTATAGTCCTAACGCCGTTGCCCGTTCAATGGCCCGCGGACGTACCTGTATGGTCGCCTGCATATCACCCAATCTTACCGACTTTACCTTTGCTAGCATTATCGAAGCTGCCGAAACCGAAGCACGAAACCACGATTATATCCTCGTGTCCTCATCTGCACCAGATGAGGATAGTTTTTCCGAACTAACCAACCAATTGATTAGAAGCCGGCGCGTAGAAGGATTGATGGTAATAAATCCTTATGCTGACGACAGGCATAAACTACTTGTTGACAATTTCCCAACAGTGTTTGTTGGTTCTCGACCTCGCGAAGAAGCAGTTAGCTCTGTAGCCTTAGACGATATCAGCGTTTCCAGAGAGGCTACTGAATACTTGATCGAATTGGGTCACCGTCGAATCGCCATGGTCACAGGTCCCATGACTGAAGATTGCTCGCAGGACCGTACTGCGGGCTTCAAACAAGCCTTAAGAAATGCAAGTATCCAGTTTGATCCAACACTTGTTTTTACAGGCGATTGGTCAGCCACTACTGGATATAAAACACTTAAAAAAATGGCTGAAGGCAATAGATTACCTTCAGCCATTTTTGCACAGAATGATCGTATGGCAATAGGCATTCTGCGAGCTGCCCGTGAATTGAATATTGATGTTCCTCAAGTACTGACTGTTATTGGTATCGACGACATGCCTTTGTCTTCGTATTTTGATCCCCCTTTGACTACCATGCAACAAGATATGGTAACGATTGGTCGCGAGGCCGCGCGCTTACTTATCAGTGCAGTTGAAAACCCTGATCAGTCGCATCAAGAGTTGCTCATTCCAGCCAATTTAATTATCCGCGACTCAACCACCCGATTCAACCACAACTAAAGGAGGTCCTATAAAACACTTAAGATCATAATAATTCACACATCAAAATCGATTTCAAAAGATTTCATCAAAAAAAGGAGTCAAAAATGAAGGGTAAACCCATTAACATATTATTTGCAGCAGTCTTTCTTCTTTCACTGCTTTTGACCGCTTGCCAACCGCAAGAGGTTATAAAAACCGTTGTGGTCACTGAAATAGTTGAGAAAGAGGGAAAGACCGTAGTGGAGACCCAAATAGTTGAAGTAGAGGTCGAAACAATAAAAGAAGTTGAGGTCGAAGTGCCAGTGGAAAAAGGGGTTTTGATATACAACTCTTATATGAGTGATCCTGATCCACGTGTGGCTGATGCTGAATCTGTGGCTACATACATGGAAATGAATCCTGATGTCGAGGTTGTTCACAGTACAGTAGCACACGAAGATTTCAAGCAGGCCATTCGTGCTTATCTGACGGCATCCACCCCACCCGATGTGATGACTTGGTTCGCCGGTAACCGCGCACGCTTCTTCATCGATAACGACCAGATAATGGACATAAGCGATGTCTGGGAAAGCGAAGGCTGGAACGAGAGTTATCCCAAAGGATTCCAGGCCATGAGCACCGTTGATGGCAAACAGTATTTCCTGCCTTCTTCCTGGTACTGGTGGGGCGTATATTACCGTAAATCAATCTTTGATGAACTTGGCCTCGAAGAACCCACCACATGGGAAGAATTTATGGAGATCAACCAGACTCTGAAAGATGCCGGTTATACTCCACTAGCGATTGGAACTAAATATCGCTGGACAGCGGCTGCCTGGTTTGATTACCTCAACATGCGCATCAATGGCCCAGAATTCCATATAGACCTGATGTTGTGCAAAGAAAGCTACGACGATCCGAGAGTAGCAAAGGTATTCGAGGTATGGCGTGAACTCCTGGATAATGGCTACTTCCTGGATGATGCAGCGGCATATTCCTGGTCAGAAGCGCTTGAGCCATTTATTCGAGGCGACGCTGCTATGTACCTGATGGGTGATTTTATACGGGACAGCCTACCAGATGAAATTGAAGAGGATCTTGATTTCTTCCGCTTCCCGATTATCGATCCTGCAGTTCCGATTGGTGAAGACGCTCCCACAGATGGTTTCTTCATCGCTGCAAATTCACAACATCCTGAAGAGGCCAAGAAGTTCCTAGCATACCTTGGCTCGGTTGATTACCAGACTTTCTTCGCTGATACATTAGGTCGATTGCCCACCAATTTTGATGTGGACACAAGCGTCTTCAACGAAAGCCAGCAAAAAGGATTGGCACTAATCGAGGGTGCAGATTTTGTTGCACAGTTCTATGATCGCGACACCACCCCTGAAATGGCCGATGAAGGCATGAATGCTTTCATGGCTTTCTGGGATGATCCAGATAGCATCGATGAACTACTGGCTGATCTCGAAGCGGCACGACTAGAAATTTGTGCCCCATAAATAAGATTTTATAAAGATGGTTAGTGGGAGTGCACCCACTAACCATCTTTATTTTTTTCAGGAATCGAAATGGTCCGTATCTCGTACAAACACGTCCCATATTTATTTTTGATTTTGCCCTTGATTATCTATTTTGTTTGGGTTATCGGGCCTATGTTTTATACCTTTTACTTAAGTCTTACAGATTGGAATGGACTGACAACACCGGCCTTTATCGGTTTTCAAAACTATGAGAAGCTGTTCAATGATAAAGTTTTCTTTATTTCTTTAAAGAACAATCTAAAATGGTTGCTTGCCTTTATAACCTTCCCAATCGTCTTTGGATTGGGCCTGGCAATGATTTTGAACCGCGCAATATGGGGCGAGAAATTCTTTAAGATGAGCTTCTATATGCCAATGGTTCTTGCAATGGTGGTTAGTGGATTAATCTGGGGGTGGATGTACCATCCTTCCGGAGGCTTAATTAATAGCTTTTTAGTGGCAACAGGATTAGTTGAAAAGGGGCCAGGCTGGTTGAGCGATCGAGACCTTGCTCTGTGGTCGATTATTATCGTCGCTATTTGGAGACAGGTAGGGTATGTAATGGTGTTGTATCTTGCTGGATTGAAGAGTATAAACCCCCAACTGCTCGAAGCCGCCACGGTTGACGGTGCGAATGGCTGGCAAACTTTTTGGGGGATATTGTTACCTCTTCTCATGCCAGTAACTGTAATCGTTATCGTTATTAGTGTTATTGATTCTTTACGTGCCTTCGATCTAGTCTCTATCATGACCCGGGGGGGACCTGCGAATGCTTCATCAGTCTTAGCCAATTTTATGTATATTGAATCTTTTAATAACTATAAGATGGGTTACGGCGCATCGATCGCAGTTATCCTTTTCCTGATTAGTTTAGTTTTTATCTTATTATACCTATGGCGAATCATGCAAGATGAACTGGAGTATTAGACATGAAAACTGCATATATTAAACCTTCCTGGCGACTTCTCGTTTATCTGGTATTGATTCTAGCAACATTTCTATGGCTGATTCCGATAATTACAGGCCTGGTTACTTCAATCCGTACGTTTGATGATATTCTATACAATGGCTTCATTTCCTGGCCCAAAGAAATAACTTTCAGGAATTTTTCCGAAGCCTGGAACAGGGGGGGACTGAGCCGTTATTTACCCAATAGTTTTATTATCACGATCCCATCTCTGGTATTAACCTTATTTTTATCCTCGTTAGGTGCGTATGCTTTAGCGCGTTTTAAATTTCGCGCTAACCTGATTATATACTTCCTTTTTGTTGCAGGGATGCTGATTCCATTCCAGGTCCTGATGCTGCCAGTGTTCCGCCTCACGGATTTCCTGGGTTTATATGACACATATTGGGGATTGATTGCTTTCCATACAGCATTTCAATTAGGCTTTTGCATATTCATGTTACGCAACTATATGCGCACTGTTCCAGGAGAGATAATCGAGGCAGCGCGAATTGATGGCTGCGGTGAATTTCGGATTTGGTGGCAGATCATGGTGCCTCTGACGCTGCCAGCTCTGGCAGCGATAGCTACTTTGGAATTTACCTGGATTTTCAATGATTATTTGTGGGCAATAGTTCTGTTGCGAAGCGATGATTTGAAACCTATCACCGCCGGATTAGCTACACTTCAAGGCCAGTATGTAACCGATTGGCCTGTGATCGTAGCAGGAGCACTGTTAGGTACGCTTCCTACATTACTGGTTTTTCTTTTCCTTCAACGTTACTTCATTGAAGGACTCACGCTCGGTTCAACAAAATAATCTAGTGAGTTAGATCCAATAATCTGAAAATAATGATTCAAGAGATACAAAAATGAATCTAGGTGTTTGCTATTATCCAGAACATTGGCCATCTGAGAAGTGGGCAACCGATGCCAAACTCATGCGTAAGGCTGGGTTAAAAATCATTCGAATAGGTGAATTTGCCTGGACTCAAATGGAACCTGCAGATGGACAATTCAATTGGGATTGGCTCGATCAAGTGATTGGAGTACTAGCAGCCGAAGATCTAAATATCGTCCTTGGAACTCCCACTGCCGCACCACCATCATGGTTGGTAAAATCTCACCCAGATATGCTCCCGGTTGATGCTCATGGAAGACGACGCCGTTTCGGATCTAGACGGCATTACTGCCCGAATTCTCCCATCATACAACGCTATGCCAAACGTATCGTAGAAACAATGGCCAAACGATATGGAAGACATCCCAGTGTTATCGGATGGCAGATTGATAACGAATTTGGATGTCATGAAACTGCACGCTGCTATTGTTCCAAATGCTCAATTTCATTTCAAGATTGGTTAATTGGGAAGTATGAATCGATTGAAGTATTGAACGAGGCTTGGGGAACAAGGTTTTGGAGCCAAATTTATACTTCCTGGGGCGAAATCGATCCCCCAAATTTAACTGTAGGCGAACCAAACCCCAGTCACGTGCTTGATTACTACCGTTTCTCATCTTCCTCTGTGGCATTATTTGAACAGCTGCAAGTCAATTTAATTCGAAAATATGCACCTGGACAAACTGTCACCACTAATTTTATGGGTGAATTCTCAGATTTAGACTATCACCAACTAGCTCAACCACTAGATTTTGCTTCATGGAGTTCATATCCAACTGGATATTCGGAAGTAAAAAGTCAATATTTATATGGTGACAAAGAACATCCACCTCAATATGCCTATGATATTGGCGATCCCTACGTTACTGGTTTCTGCCACGATCTCACCCGCGGCCTCAAGCAAAAATCATTCTGGGTAATGGAACAGCAATGCGGACAAATCAATTGGAGTTTGAATAACAGCGGTATTCGCCCTGGAAATATTCGGTTTTGGACATGGCATGCTTTAGCATCTGGCGCAGATTCAGTTATTTATTTCCGCTGGCGGGCCGGTTTATCTGGGCATGAGCAACATCATTCCGGACTGCTTAGACACGATGGTTCTCCAGATATGGGCTACAAAGAATTAATTGCCATGCTTCCTGAACGAACAAAAATGGAAGAGATTAGTCAAAACCAATATCGCGCCAAAGTCGCTATTCTTCTTGACTATAACGATCTATGGGCTATCCAAATTCAACCCCATCGCAAGGGTTTTGGATATATGCGCCACATGTTTATTTATTATCGTGCACTCCAAAACCTAGGGATCCAAACTGACATCGTCTCTCCCAATGCTGATCTGAGTTCATATAAACTAGTCATCGCTCATACTCTCTGGATGGGGAGCGAGACAAGAGCAACGGCTCTAAGAAAGTATGTGGAGAGTGGTGGCAATTTGCTATTTGGAGTGCGCTCCGGGTTTAAGACATCCACAAATCTCGTCACGTCCGATCCTTTGCCAGGTCGATTCCGTGATCTGGTGGGTGCAACTGTCACGGATTGGCACGCACTACCTACTGGAGTATGCTGGGAAATAGAAAGCGATATCCCAGGTTTGAATGGTCCCATCGGATATTGGGCAGAATCACTGCTCCCGGCTTCAATCCAAAAAAACCTTTCGAGTCAGGAAGTATTATGCTGCTATAAAACCGGACCGTTTTCATCCAACGCGGCTCTCACCAAAAACCAAATTGGTAATGGTTATGTATATTATCTGGGTTGGTATCCAACCGTGCAACAAACAAAAGCGCTAATTAAATATATTATGTCTCTGTCTGGGATAGATTATTTGGAAGATCTGCCATCCGGTATAACTGCCACCAAACGAGGACCTCACTATTTAATTTTCAACTTTAATGATCATCCATTGCGATTATCCATGCGGGGCATTACAATTAATATAAATCCAAGGGATGTATCTATCATTCCAAGTGAGCCTTCTGATGTAAAAAAATCCAGGGGGAAAAACTCTCCAAATGCTTAACTCATTCTGTTTACTTATATTTTATTTATTGGAGTTTTAATATGAAGTATGAAAACGGACGGTTTACGGTCTATGGGAATCCGATTAAGAAATCCCATTCAACCAAAACCATAAAATACCAGAATTGGTTTATTAAGAAGTTCAATTACGACCCGGATGAGAAATACACCCTAAGCATGCAAGATAATAAGTATTTAGGCCCAATTTTTGGGATGAAGGAAATTATTCGCGGTGATGAAGGGCAAGAAATAAACCAAGATAATGGAATCATCTGCAGTACGGTTCGTATGGGTTATGGACATTATCGAATTGCTATGGCTGGTGTCTCCTGTGCAAGGGCCATGGGATATACTCCATATTGGTTGGACTTATTAGCTATTCCCGGGATTACCAGGGATGTTATTAATGTATGGAATAGCAATTACAGCAAGTTCTCTCGTCTTTCTCAACGAAGCGCACTGTTTAATAAATATATCTGGGAACCTGTAACAACTGGTGAGCCAACACTTCCAGTATTAAATCAGTTGCTAAATAACTGGGCTGTTACCTGGCCATGGAGATTTCTCAAATCAAATGTAAGAGATTATAAGATGAGTGAATTATTTGGGAATCTTCATAAGGCACTACCATCAGAGATGCCAGTTCTTACTGCACATATGTGGAATTGCATGGGTGCTATTGCAGGAGGTATGACAAACGTTGTAGACATGATGTTTGATAATTGGCCAATGGCATTTCAGATGACCGAAGGGGCTAAACATGCTGTCCAATCTCCATCCGGGTATTATGGCTTCAGGACAATGCGTGGATTTGATGAATCAAACAAATTACTGAATCCCATGCCGGCAGAAGCAATTTTTTTCACCGGTCACCATGTTGATCACGAGCTTGTTGAAAATATTGAAGTTGATTGCAAAGCTCGTCTGAGGCGTATGAACAATAACGAACCTAGAAGGTTTTTATTGGCAATGGGAGGTGCTGGAGCACAGAGAGAATTATTTAATGCAATCATCGAACATTGTATTCCACTGATAAAAGAAGGCAAAGTAGCTCTTTTTGTAAATTTAGGTGACCATAAGGAAAACTGGGATTGGCTTGAGAGGGAATTAGATCAACATAAAAACTTACTACAAACCCATTTTACTTGGGAGGAAACTAAATCATTCGCAGATCAAATTCAAACAGATTCCGCTAGTGGACTGCATGTTTTCCTATACGACAATATCTTCCATGCTGTCTACGCTTCGAACTATCTAATGCGTGTCATGGACGTGTTGATCACAAAACCCAGCGAATTAGCCTTTTATCCTATCCCGAAAATATTTAATGCGCGTGTCGGAGGGCACGAGATGTGGGGGGCAATTAGGGGTGCTGAAATTGGTGATAGCACGGTAGAAACTCGAACAATTCCATACACATTACAAGCAATAGATTTGATAGCACTAGAACGTGACTTAATGGAGATGTTTTGTGAATCTATTGTTAAGAACAAGAGTATTGGAATTTATGACGGCGCATACAAGAGTGTGGAGCTGGCTACCGGCAAAAAATTTATCAGGACAAGCCAATTTAATCCTCAGCATAA
>RCNB010002809.1_pt1 | contig 10573 bp, 15 predicted proteins | sample 2041321 | NCBI WGS metagenome assembly RCNB01 (sample SAMN09708232, study PRJNA481090) | Marine sediment metagenome, whole genome shotgun sequencing project.
TAATGTTGTGAATGAGCGGTTTTTTTTCTCTTACTGCTGCCAGATTTATGGCGGCCTTTTTCGATAAGCTCTCCATATTAGTACTCCTTCCCCCCCACAAAAAAAGCCGCTTCCATTGGGAAACGGCTTTGATATTGAATTATAAAAAACATGCTGCAATTTCCCCACGCTGGAATTACCCAGATCAGGTCCAAAGGGTGTGATCTCAGGCTGACAAAGCCACCCCTAACGAACGTACAATTGACAAAAATAGTAGTTTATCGGTACATGTGTGTCAAGCACAAAACAATCGGAGGCAGCTTGGACAGCATGGGCAGCATGGGTGACCCCTGAATTCTTGCGACACCGCTATTTCTGCTTGTTTCCTCTTTTCGATCTTCCTGCGAGTTCACACTCGCGTTTGTTGACTATGTCCGAAATGTGGCCAAGCAGTGAGGTCAACAAATGGATCGAGTCATCACCCGTAGATCTCGCGTACTCATTTTCAGTTGTCCATTTCAGGGCAAGAATGAGAGGGATAACCTGAACATGTTTTCTAGAAATTGACGCCCATGTCCGGGCCAGCGCCTCACTCAGCCGAATGGAGACAGGTAAGCGAGAAATCCCTCCACCACCCGGATTCTTGCAGTTTTCAGCTGGTGAAATCACCAAATACTCTCGGCACATGGAGGGACGCACATCATGGATGCTGCAACATTCGTTGACAAGAAAGGGACAATCAATTCTTTCTTGGAAATACTCCCGTGCGATTGTGTTATATTCCTCCTCGTTTATCAATGGATTTTGGAGCCTTTCCAGTTTTCCTAAAAGTCCTCTCTCCTTCAGGTGTCTTATCGCTATAGCAAAGCAATTTCTCACTTCATTCTTTCGGGTTTCGGGCATGGATTCCACGAACTCAAAGATCATGGCCGCTTCCGGAGGAGAAAGAGGTACCAACTGACGGCAGCAAGCCCCACACCCTTTTTTACAAGAGACCTTACGGCCAAGTTTCGCGGCGGCCCGTGTTACCATGTCAGCAACTTCACTGCTAATTTCGAGCATCTTAAATGCCAAAACGACCAGACGTTCGATACCTAGGGGGAGGGCGATTTCAGCTTCGATCTTTCCCTCAGGAAAATCGAGCGTAATCGGAGTTACAAGTGTTTTAGGTGTGGTGCTCGATGCCTGATGCCGTTTCAAAGCCTTTTTCTCCGTTTAAAAGTTTTTTTGATCTAATCTCTCGTTTTCGGCCTAACCATTTTTCTCTCAAATCTCCGTTGAGCGTACGAGGCCACGGTAGTAAAGTCAACGAAACCAGACGGCACGAAGTTTCCGGTACCGACAATGGACCTGTCGGTTTTTGGGGGATCAGATTGTAAGTGTTCTACCCATCTATTCCGGAGTCTGAAAAATCCTTTTGATATCCAAGCCTTTCATCGTTTTCTTCAAACCTTCCGTATGAGCTTCCCTTAAACTGTTCGAGAAACGCATCCAGGTTTCCATCTTCTCGAATACCCAGCCGCGTTATACAAAAATCATATCTTACTGGATCTTCGGGGGAAATTGTTCGAAAGGCTTCCGTGATCTCCACTGCTGCACGCATGTCAGCCTGTTTTCGCGCAGTAATCCCAAGCAACCGGCAAATCCTGTGCATATGAGTGTCAATCGGAACGATCAACTTTGCTGGAGATACATTTTCCCATCCCCCCGGATCCACTTCATCAGAACGTACCATCCACCTGAGGAAAAGGTTGAGTCGTTTGCATGCGCTGCCCTTGGCGGGCAATGGGACCAAGTGGTCCAACTGGTGATTGGCTAGAGTAGCCAGTTCGGTGGAAAAGACAGAAAGGGCAGGAAGTATTGTATCGTCATCGTCATTTAAGCCTGTTGAAAAGCATGCGTTAAGGGAGCCATGCTCCTCAAGAATCTTCCTGATACCAAACAACATGGAGGAAAGCTTATGGCCGTTGGTAAAACGGTGTTTGAAGCCTGAAAAGGTCCGTTGTAAAGCTTTGAGAGAAGTATGCTCCAAGAAAATTGATGGGGTTGGCACCATCCTTTCAAGAACAGACGAGACACTCTTTAGAATATGGGCAACTCTTCCATAGGCGAGCGATGAGGCAACAAATGCTACAATCTCCCGATCAGAAAGGTTCTCGTAATGATATAGGAACTCGAGTGGGTCGGGATGAACAAATGCTCGCCGGTTATACTGGCAGTAAAGTTGTTCAAACCCCTTCTTTACAATTGGTCGCATCTTTTTCATATTTCTCTAGATTGTTACGTTTACAGGTGTTTTTTTACCGTTGGCATGGAAGGTGTGAGGCAATCCTCTTGCGGGCAGGCCTCCACACTTTCTACACATCCTATACACGCTGTATCTAATGGTGGTGGCCTACAATGACTTTTTCTCTACCCACCCGGATTTTAGGATTAGGCAAAACAGGGCGGCCAAGAAATACATCATTACGAACCCGAGGTGGCCAATATCGATAAAGAGTGTAAAGCCAGGAGAAAAAACCACATCAGGCAAATTTTTCATGACCCTCAAAACCCCGGTTGCAACGATGCCGATCAAAATGAGGATACGTACATGGGCGGAGGCTGTCAATTTGGTCTTCTTTTTCCCAAGGAGCCAGAAGTCCGCTGAAACGTAGGCGAAAAGAGCCAGAAGTATCGTTGCGCCAAGATAGTGAATATAGTGTGTAAAATAAAAGTCAGCCGTCCAGCCCATACCGGGAATATCAGAAATGTAGTAACGTTTGAATATGGGCATCTGCCCAAACCCGGTAAAGGCCAACACAATAAATGTTATATTGTACAACCAACGTAAAGCCAAATTGTTCGATAATATACGGTCCTCATCGGATGTGATTATCATACGTCTGACTTTGTAACCTCTCTGGCGGATTTGTAGAACTTGCCGACGGCTGCTGCAAAGCCCGCAATTGGTGCTATTACCATGGCCTTTGAAAGATTGTCGGCATGGGCCATGGAGTCTTTAACCTGTTCTAAGTGAGGTCTTCCCGGGCCTTGCTGTATCGCCCTGTTCAACTCTTCAAATGGGACCGGAGAAACATAGATCGTATTGGTACCCCCATTTTCATCCTCACCATAGATGTAGCCGTCTATTTCTTCCGCTATGGCGTGGGCCTCTTTCACAATTTCCTTCCTAGGACCTATCGTCTGCACGTCTTCCGGACATACCTCAATGCAAGCGGGCAACTCGCCTGCTTCGATTTTGTCGTAACAACGGTCACACTTGAACATTACTCCGTTTCCTGCAAAGGATGGAAGTATATCCATGTACAATCCAACACCCGTTTGCCTCTCAGGGATATGCCATGGGCAGACGCTTTTGCATTTTGATCCCCCGAGACAAATATCTGCGTCTATCCTGGTGATTCCATTTTTCAGCTTTCGTGCCGCCCCCCATGGGCAAAGATCAGCACACGGCGGGTTTTGACAATGCATGCAGCGACGAGGAAAAGTAAGAGTCTGCTCCTCGCCTTTTACCCTCACAGTGGCTTCTTGAATGAACACCCAGTTGTAAGGCGTGAGACGGTCTATCACATCACGTTTCTCAGACCAGTCAGACACCTTGACCTTGCTGGGATACATTTTGGGGAACGGTTTTTCTGGTTCGGGGAACTTGGATTCGTTGGCTTCATGACACGCCTCAACACATGCTTCGCACCCTATGCACTTCCTAATATCTATCAAAGTAGCCAATTCTTCCGAAGAAGCACCCTTGACGGTACTGGGAAGTGCCAGCCCGGAAATACCGGCTGTTCCAATCGCAGCCAGGGATGTCTTAATGAACGTTCTTCGTGAGATGTGTTTTCCCATTGTCCTGTCCTTTTTTCTTAATGCCGGAGCGCAAGTTCATAGCCCGCCTTGATAGCGCTGAAAATGTTTTTCACTGCCTGGGCATGGGCGTCCCCAAATGCTTTCTTTTCCAGGTGCCTGCCATCATTTCTCTATCAAATCACAGGGTCTGCAAGCAAGGGGCTTCCGAGGGCCACAAGGTCTGCAAGCTTGTTGTCCATGATCTCCTGGGCCCTTTCCTTTCTTCCCATTTGAATTCAAAAATTGGGAAATAAGATATTTGTTCATTTCCCTTTATATTCTGTAATAACTGGAAAGCCCAAGAATACTTCAGGCAAGTTCGTCTCTGATTGTTCTTCCGTTATATCCACCACTATGCAGTTGTACGGGCCCAAAAACGGGCCCAAACCGCAATGAACGCTATTAACGCCGGGTTGTTCACCATATGCTTTCCCAAACTCATTCTCTACACTTTTAAATAAATCCTTATCATCATATGGGTCCAAATACTGGCATTTTTGTTTTTGCTCATTTTCAGGCAATGAGCTCCATTCTGCAAAATTCATCATGCTCATCCTTTAAATTTATTTCGATCATGATAATTTGGTGTTCATTCGTCTGGCTCTTCGTACCTTTTTCCCGATACATATTTTTGATACAGATTCTATTTGGCTATCACAAAAAATCCAGAATTTTAAAAAGTTAGAAATTAGTCACGATTCAAGAAAAGACGGGAAATAATGATGTTTTTTTAGGATTGAGTCCACAAACTTGCGGACATCACCAAGGCATCACCTTCCCTTGGGATTCTTGATCGCGCACTGACAACCGCCTTCTTTTTTCTCGGCCATAATCCGTTCCATGATAGCGGACTTGTCGTTTTTTTCAATGTCCTTCACTATGTCGTCTTCAGAATAGTCGAAGCAGTAACAGATTATTTTACTCATTACTCGTTTCCCTCCCGGTATTTATAAATCTGAATGTTTTGTTAGGCTCAAGCGTATCCAGATCTGATATTTTCTCAAGTGAAAAAGCAAGGCGTTGGGCCTCCCTCATGAACGATATGCGGTCCAAATCAATTCAGACGATTAGGGCTTGAAAGAGCTTTCATGACCTGATACGTCATCTGAGGAATGCAGCCGTCCGTACTACTTGCTGAGCCAGTCTTTGATTTCATCCACCGACGGTACTTTGCCAACGGCCTTCACATCCCCGTCAATGACCACCGCCGGCGTGCTAAATACGCCTAATTTAGCGATCTCCATGACGTCGGTCACCTTGTCCACACTGGCATCAGAGCCCGCTTCGCTCACGGCCTGCTTGACGTTGTCTGCTGTTTTCTGACATTTGGGACATCCTGGTCCCAATACTTTGATTTCCATTTCATCCTCCTTAAACTACTGTATGAATTAGCTCTTCAGATAAAAACGTTAAAAAGATAACCCACCAGCAAAATTCCAAAACTAACTACGCCGATAAACGCAGCAATAAGCTGAGGCTTTAAGACCTTTCGCAGAATGACCATCTCAGGCAGCGAAAGGGCGATTACGCTCATCATGAACGCCAGCACGGAGCCAAGGGCAGCCCCTTTTCCGAGGAGAGCTTCCACCACCGGTATAATGCCGGCAGCATTGGAATACATAGGCACCCCAACGACAACCGCTAACGGCACAGACCACCATATCTCTTTTCCCATAATAGAGGCCATAAAGCTTTCGGGGACATAGCCGTGTATACCTGCACCAACCGCAATACCAATGAGGACATAGATCCAAACGCGACCGACGATTTCCTTAACCGCATCCCAACCATAGATAATCCTGTCATTCCAAGAGAGTCTTTCCTCCTGAAGCTGTCCGCCACCTTCTTTTAATTCACCAACCCAATCTTCAACATATTTTTCCAGGTGCAGTCGACCGATGACCCATCCGGATATAATCGCGATCGTAAGGCCTGTGCCCATGTAGAGGGCTGCCACTTTCCAACCAAGGAGTCCGTAAAGGAGCCCCAGTGCTATCTCGTTTACCATTGGGGCGGAGATGAGGAACGAAAAAGTTACCCCTAACGGTACCCCGGCAGTCACAAAACCAATAAACAAGGGCACTGCTGAGCAGGAACAAAAAGGGGTGACAACGCCAAGAAGAGCGGCCAAGATATTGCCGGCAAATTCATTCTTTCCTGCCAGCATCTCCCTGGTTTTGGCCGGCGTAAAAAAACTACGGATAATTCCAACACCGAAAATAACCAGGGTCAGTAGCATCATTACCTTTGGACTATCATAGAAAAAGAATTCCAGGGCAGACCCCAGGTGGGTCCCTTCCTTTATCCTCAACACAGAATATGTAACAAACCGGGAAAAATATAAGAGTTTGCCATAAATCACCCACCAAAGATAAAGCGCTACGATGCCCGCACTCAGGCTTACCAGCATTGGCTTTTTTGACCTCGGAATCTTTTCCTTAGTCCCTTTATTGGCAATGCATGCGCAAGAGTCATTTGTGGAAGTTTTCATATCTATTCTCTTTTTCTAATTTCAAAAGCTTCTTTTAACGTACGTGTTCACATTTTTCCTAAACATCGTCCCATCAGCGCGACATAATACTCGACGATACCATCTATTAGACAGTAGCAAACGCGGGGCCGATCGATTTCGCCCTGAATCCAACCGGTCTCTTTGAGAACTTTCAGGTGTTGAGAGACAGTGGACTGTGCAAGAGGAAGTGCATCTACGATGTCGCCACAGACACATTTCTCGTCCGGTGGCCGATTGGAAAGCATACTCACAATCTCGACACGTGCAGGATGGGCAAGCCCCTTCGACAGTTGGGCCAATTTCTTTCCGCACTCACCAACGGGCAATTTGATAATAGTATTTGTGCCGACCGTATTGCACTTTTTTGCCATTTTCGCAGTCGTCAACCCCTTTCATTTGTGGATTTCTTTGCTGTTATATAGCCGGAAAAGACAAAACGTTCGGTTCCTTCTTTGAAATTCCAATTCTTGATTATTTCTTCGCTGTTCTCTTTCCTCGTTATAGAAACGGCTTCAAAGCCCACACTATTAAGAATCTGTCTCACCTCGTCGGGTGAGATTGCTCCTGAGATTCAGCCGGTGTAAGCGGAAGGGTCGTCTTTGAGATCACTTGGGATATCTCTCGAACGTAAAACGTCCGAAATGCTGATTCGGCCACCTGCCTTGAGGATCCTGAAAATTTCTCCATAGACAGCCCTCTTATTTGGTGAGAGATTGATAACGCAGTTTGAAAGAACGACATCTGCTGTATCATCCTCAACGGGCAAGTGTTCTATTTCTCCCAGTCTGAACTCAACATTTTCGACATCAAGTTGTTCGGCGTTTATTTGAGCTTTGTTTATCATCTCAGGTGTCATGTCTATACCGATAACTTTTCCACCTGGCCCAACGCTTTCCGCGGCAAGGAATGCATCGAATCCAGCCCCACTTCCCAGGTCGACGACCTGCTCGCCTGGTTTTAGATCAGCAAGGGCAAGGGGGTTTCCGCATCCGAGGCCAAGGTTGGCTTGTCCCAATCCAAAAACGAGTTGGTCGTTCGTGTAGCCAACCTTTTGTCCCATATCCATTATCTCGAATGGGTTTGATTGGCTACCACAACATGTGAGTGAACAGCAAGAATTCCCGGATTGAACGATGTTTGCATAACGTTCCTTGACTATGCTTCTGATTTCGTTTTCTCGTGATTTCATATTTCCTCCATATTAAATCGAATATCGCCGATATACGATAATTACCAATATGTGCTTCTTTGTCAAGAAATTCTTTTAATGTTTGGGAAATTAGTTCTTTGAATGAGGATCTACAAAAGATACCGAAAATATGGTTTGATACTTAGCAGGGATACCGAAAGTTGTGCCATCTTTCACATAGTCATTCAGTTATAATGGACATAAAAACAAAGTTGTTTCTCTCTATTCCTTCGTTTGAGTTTTGGGAAGCCTGACAAAAAATGTGCTCCCTTCACTGGGCTTGGATTCCACACGCACTGATCCGTGTAATTTAAACGTTGCTTTTCTCACAATGGCCAGACCGATGCCAGTGCCTGTGTAATCCAATCGGCTGTGCAGTCGTTGGAATATGTTGAATACTTGTTCATGGTGGCGGGGTTCAATCCCAATACCGTTATCCCGAATAAAAAGCTCACAGTGATTGCCCCCTTTTGGTTTCCAGCCGATTTCAACTCGCTTGCATTCGGAATTATTAAACTTTATTGCGTTTTCTATTAACTCCTCAAAGATTTGGGTTAGAAGAGTCGGCTCGGCATCGACAATGGGCCAGTCGTTTCCCATTACAACCTTAGCATTAGCAGGAATATCAGCAGATGCTATCAGTTCTTTTAGAAACACACCGAGATTTATGGGTTTGGTAGATAAGTTCCACATACCCACACGAGAGAACTCGATCAGATCATCGACCAATTCTTCGCCCTGACGAACTGCCCTTTCAAGACCATCGAGGCAGTTCCTGTGCTCTTCATTGAGGATTTTTTCAAGGTCTTCACACAGAAAATCACTGTAGTTTCGGATCGCACGCAATGGGCCTTTGAGGTCGTGACTTGAGATAAAGGCATATTGCAAAAGCTCTTTATTGACCATTTCAAGGGCCTCAGTCTTTTGTGAAAGATCTCGGCGGGCAAGACGTAGGGCTTTTTCGGCCTCTTTCCGTTTAACGGACCCTTTCTCCAACTCTTTCACTCCTTTCTGTAATTGTTCATTCGCGGGATCTTTAGTCATAGGGTGATTCTTATTCCTACAGTTCGACCTCCATCCCCTCCCTTGCAAGAAAGGCTTTCGAGAACCTCTTCTGGGCCTCCTCTTCTACCTTAAAGAGAAAGGTATCTGAGTGTTCCGGATCATGATGGAATAAAGCCAGTTTCTTTACCCCTGCTTGTTCAGCCACCTCAACAGCCTGCTCCCAACTGCTGTGCCCCCATCCCTTTTTATCCTTCAACTCCTCCGGGGTGAACTGCGCATCGTGAATAAGGAGATCAGCATCTCTGGAAAGTTCAACAACATCGGGATCTATTCCATCCTGATGTTCCACATCAGTACAATACACCAGGATTTTATCTCCTTCTGTAATACGATAACCATAGGCACTTCCTGGGTGGTTGTGCTTGCAGGTTACAATGTTAGCACCTCTGGGGTGGGTGAAAGCCGTTTCATCTGGCTCCCAGAAAGTTATCCGTGCCCCGAGCTTGTCCAAGGGAACGGGGAAGTAGTCATGACCCAGCTGTGTCTCAAAAATACTTTCAAGGTTCTTGATACTTTTGCCCTTTCCAGAAATAGCCAGGGTGATATGACGCCTTGAATCCCTGGCCAACTTGAAAAAGGGAAAACCCTGGATATGGTCCCAATGGGTATGGGAGAGTCCGATAATGATGTCATCATACTGCTCATGAGACGCAGCCAGAAGATCGTTCCCCAGCTTTCGAATTCCTGTGCCGGCATCCAATATTCCAATTCTACCGTTGCTAAAAGTCATCAAGACACACGGGGTGTTACCGCCAAATATCGTAAAATCTGGTTCAGGTACTGGAATAGATCCTCTGGTGCCATAGAAAGTGACTTTCATCTTTATTCCTTCCCGGAGGACATGCTAATCCGAAGTCAAGAATTTTTGCCTGGTTGTCGTTCTGGATAAAGACATTTGTAGGCTTAATGTCCTCATGGACAATGCCTCGTGCATGAGCGTACTCTAGTCCTTCACAGATCTGTATAACAATATCTTGGGCCCTAGATAAGGGCAGTCTTGGCATTTTTCAGGGCAACAACCAGATTGTTTACAAGAGTGACCAAAAACTCTTTGTCGTCTTGGCTGTATGTGTGCGAGTACGATATCGACCCGGCATCGGCGCATGGATTAATCTGGAGGGAAAGACGATTTGATATTGCTAACAGCTGTATAGAACTCTTGGAGATCTTTTTGGGAGGTTTCCCAGACAATTTCCAGATCAACTCCAAAATATTCATGGGCTAGTTTGTCCCGCATCCCGGCTATTTCCTGCCAGGGTTATATGGGGATATGAGGCTCGGATGTCGACAGGAATCTTCTTGGTGGCTTCGCCGATAATCTCAAGGCTTCGGACAACGGCATTGATTGTTTTCTTGTCTGTAATAAAAAACATCGAAACTTGTTTCTCTTGTGAAGGAACGTATATCGTCAACCGATTCCAGGATGTCATTGAGGTAATAACGGATTTCCCTCTTAGGTGACATACTGGACTTCCTCAAGAATTCGTCTGCCGATGTGTGGCTTCAGTGCTTTACGGGAAACGAGATCAATATTGGTCCCGAGAATCCTTTTAAGGTGGTTTTCCAGCCGAATAAAACCAACAAAACCGATGGGGTGCAAAAACTCCACAAGGATATCGATATCGCTTTCAGTATTGTGTTCTCCCATCACGGTTGAGCCAAAGACCCCGATTTGGGCCACATGGAATTCTTGCCGTAGTTGATCCAAATGTCGTTGAAGAACAAGGTTGATTTCAGAAACAGATTTCATCGTGTCGAAAACCCAACTCCTTCCTTTTTCGACTGCAAATTTCAGCATATATTATATATTTCATTCTGTCAATCCCAGTCGATGGGACATGTCGATGGGATATTCTGTAGTCCTCCTGTAGGTTTGGGGACGTCCTATGTTCCTCGTACCGTGTTCTTGTCTTTTCAATCTCCTGCGTAACGAAAGCAGACTACGAACATCTCGTAATTCAATATCGGGCAAATCATAA
>RCNB010002810.1_pt1 | contig 10568 bp, 10 predicted proteins | sample 2041321 | NCBI WGS metagenome assembly RCNB01 (sample SAMN09708232, study PRJNA481090) | Marine sediment metagenome, whole genome shotgun sequencing project.
TGTTTTCTCATAACATCAGTATTACCAAAACCATTTTGCAAACTATAGATCAACGTTTCTTTAGAGACAAGTTTCTTTAGATTTTTTACCGCATTTTCTGTATCAATATTTTTTACAGCAACTAAAATATGATCAAAAGGTTCCGATAATTGTTTGATGTCATTGTAAATAGGAACAGGAAATGGTTTGTCTTTCCCTACAATGATTAAGCCATTTTTCTTTATTGCTTCGTAGTTTTTTCCCTTTCGTGTAAGAATACTTACATCTACTCCTGCTTGATGCAGTATTGCTCCGGTAACTCCACCAATTGCTCCTGCACCAATAATTAATCCCTTCCCCGCCATTTTTTTCACTGTATAAACTATGAGAAAATACTATCTTTAATATTTTCCTAGTTTATCTCGAAAAACGCAAATATTCAATAAGGAGATTTTCTACTGATTAAATGAGTACAGTATTTGTATGAGAAAGTAAAGGAGCTTATAACTCAAGATGACTACACAAATTTTTGGTTTTAATGAAAGAATTTCTCTGGTAAACAAATTCACAAACAATAAAATTGATATCATGCTTCGAATTGAAAAAGATAAAATTCTTGCAGCAAAAATAAATGGTCAGGTTTGTGGTTGTAAAAAATTTACAGAGAAATTAATTACGTTATCTTGGGACGAAAGTGCTACTTCTATCACTTCCTTAATGCCTTCGTATCCATATCATCTGAAACTACTAATGATACAAACATGGGAGAAGATTGCTAAGAAAGACCTTATAATTCCTGATAAAGCTAATTATCTTCGAACTTTGCTTTTAGAAATGGAAAGAATAGAAAATCATCTAAATTTTATTGCTTCAATAGCTCAGAATACTGATTATTCTTTGCTTAGAAATAATGCCTTAAAATTAAAAGAGAATATAAGCACTATTTTGAAAAAAGAAGAAGATGTTTTGGACGTTTGTTTTGGTGGGGTTACAAGAGAATTAACTGGGAATGAACAAACAGCAATAAAGAATAATCTACAAAAATTTTTGAGAGATTTTGGAAAAGTTAAGAAAAAAATCATCAATAATCCCATTCTAAAAAATCAACTAAAAGATGTTGGTATTATTGCACGAGATGAAGCTAAAAATCTATCATTGTCTGGTCCAATAGCAAGAGGATCAGGGCTTACAGTAGATATACGAAAATCTGATCCATACGCAGCATATAATGATATCGAATTTTCAATTGCTGTCTCTGATAATTGTGATCTTTTTGGTGAAACACTAGTTAGATGTAATGAAATACAAGAATCAGTAAGTATCATTAGTCAATTATTAGAAACGCTTCCTAAAGATTCATGGAAAGCAGATATTACTGGTATTGAAATTCCTTCGAGTAGTTTAATAGAAAGACTAGAGTCACCAAATGGTGAGCTATTTTTGTTTATTGTTTCTCAACAAGGAACAATAACAAGTAAACCTAAACGTGGTAATTTGGTCTTACCTTCAAAAATAAACAAACAAGGATTTCTAGCAAGAATTACAAGTGAGTATATTGACAATATACCCATAATTATACCTACCCTTGGAAATGGCTGGCAATAAAAAAAAATCTATTGTTCTTTATGCGGCAAATAAATATCTAGCCGCTTGCTATAATTCTCATCCATAGCAATTTGATTCTTTAGATTTGTTTTTTGTCCCCCTCTTAAACTCATGATAGATCCTTTTTCAAAGTTATATATTAAAAGAGATTCAACCACTAATCCTCCTATCAACCAAAATATTGAGCCAAAAGTTCGCCCTGGATCTTCATAAGTGCTAGTTACAATATCAATATTGTTTTCAAGAAAGATATCACCCTCTGCTGCGTAGGGAAACATTTGATTGTCTACCAATGTAGAAGATGTTGTCCCTGAAATGAGAATTCCATCATACCGGCCATAGGAAAGCATAGTGAGATTCGTATACTCCCCAAGATAGACATATTGATGTAAATAATCTGAATAAGCAAACAGTTCTGAATTAACAACAGTAGAAAGAAGATTAGTGACATTTCTTTCACCTTCATAGGTTGCTAATAATGAGTGATTTTCTACTTGGTAAATGGTGTCAATTATTTCAAAGTTTTCTCCTATAGTAAGATTTGATTGTGCCCAAAAGAAGGTTGAAGTATTAAATGGATAATAAGTTTCATTTGTCGTTAAAGATATTCGATAGTCATTAATATTTATTGAAATATTGAACTGAGCTATGTAATCATATTGAGTAGTATGTCTTCGTAGTGTTTCATTTTCATTTATTGTGAATTCTTCATAGGCATTATAGGTATATTGTTGTTTTATTTCAAGTTCAAGATCTTCTTCTGTAATATTGATGATCTTAATGTTTATTCCTGTTACTTTATCCACGGTCCATCTTTGCATTGTATAATTCACTAGGTTAAGAGATGCATTATCATGAGCATGAGTATACATACCAGTTACATTTCCTTCAAACCTGAAATTTATAGCTTCTTCGTATGAAAATGAATCATCGATAACAAATGGGAATTCATCTTCGGTTTGAGCATCTATTTTGGAAATAAATACTAGTGAAAGTAATATACACACCCAAAACAAAAGTAGAATTGATGTTTTAATTTTACGTGTTGAGTGTTTCCACATATTTATCCAGCCCAATATATTGTTATAAAGGAGTCAAAAGGTTTTTAGCATTTTTATATTACTCTGTTATTTAAGATAAATGTTTATCAAAGTGAGTTTAATTTACATAATTTTAAATTTCCTTTGTGGTATTAAATATTATAGCAGGAGCAGTTAACAATGAGTCTTCCTTGGTTCGAAATCTTTGTCTTTCCAGGTTTTATCTTTATAATTGTTCTAACTTTAGTTTTTGAACAAGCATCCAGTAGACTCTACTCTAGGTTTGATTTCTCAGATAAGAAACCACCAATGTTTATACCTTTACAAACGTATTATTTGCTTAGTTTTAAAGGCCAACCCGATAAGATAGCACCAAAATCAATTCTACAAACTTTAGCTTTAATTATAATGTTCTTTATTGCATTATTTAGTTCTTTACTTCTCCCAATTAATATCTATACTGATTTCCAAGAAACCATAGGTAAATTTGGTGGATACCCTGGAATTACAACTGGAATATCAGGCATCATATCTTTTGATGGAGATCTAATTTTATTCATTAGTTTATTGATATTATTTGGTGTATCGGTTTTCTTTGTACAATTCTTTAATGAAGAAAAAAGCAGTTCTTCATCCATTAAATCAACTTTACAATTTATCATTTTTGATATATCATTACTTCTTGCCTTAGCCGGTCCGGCAATTGCTAGAAAAACTCTAAGCATAAGTTACCTTGCTGAAGATATAAGACGAATAGTTTTGTACAATAAATTATTCGGTTTTGTTTTTCTGTTACCTTTGGGAATTTTTGTTGCAATTACCAGTTTATCATTTAAATTTGACCAAGCTTATTTTGATAGAATAAATAGTACAGAACAAATAGGAATAAAACCGCCTTTAACAAATAACTGGAAACGAGGTATCTTCAATTTAGCAATGAGGATTATGGAAGTTGTTATCGCAGGAGTAATAGTAGCTGTATTCCTTGGTGGTGCATATCTACCTTTACCAATAACCGGATCCAGTAGTTTAAACATACTAATTTACACTCTGAATTTTAGCTTTAAAACTGGTCTATTATTACTTGTAAGTGCTGTAGTGAAAGTTATTCTACCAAGATTGAAATTTGCTCAAGCAAATAATCTTACTTGGAAAATCTTAACTCCGATATCCTTATGCTCGGTTTTATTGATTAGTGGTTATACAGGATTTTTTGGTCTCCACTAAAGTTCTAATAGCATATGTTAATAAAACTAAATGCAGTATGATTTCTTATAATAGGTGAAAATAAGATGGCGTTCACATTTCAAGCATTTATGTTCATAATTTCACCAATAGTTTTAATCGCAGATGCAGTGGTAATTGCAGCTGGAATTCTCAGGAAGTTCGTTCGAATTGATAAGGACGATGTAGAAGACCGATCTAAAATATTTTCCATGGTAGATATTATGGAAAAAATTGGAATCGCTTTAGGTTTTCTCACACTACTACTTGCAGGATACCTTGCTGTTATGAGCCCTTATGCAGCAGATTGGTTTAATCCACTCACAATAGTTTTCTTGTGTATCATTGGCGCTTTATTAACATTAAGAACATTAGAAGATACGCCGATAATTTCAGTTATTGCCTTGCTTGCCGGATTTCTTGGAGCAGCAGTATTTTCAGCAGCAGCAGGTGCTGCATTAGATGTTCAAGGTAGATGGGTTTACTTTGTAGTGTTCTTAGTGATTGATGTTATTGCTTTCGTTCTTATGAGAACTATAACACAACAAATGGCAATGGTGGGAAAAATATTGAATTGGATGCCAATTGCGATAATAATATCCTTTGTCTGTATAGGTTGGGCAATATTCCAAATTGTTTTACTCGCAATGTGGGGTATAAATTTGATAAATCCAGCGCTTACTATACTTCCAATTCTGATTTAAGCTATTGAAAAATGACAATAAAACGATCGATACTTTCGATCACCTTTTTTTATTTTTTAAAATTTAAAAAAAAAGAGAATAGTGGAAGATAAAAATCTTCCAGAGGTTAAAGTTAATCTTTTTCCTCTTCGTCTTTTTCATCTTCAAAATCTTCGAATACTTCTTCGTCGTCGTCATCGTCTACTTCTATGTCTACGCCTGCGCCACCGTATTCTTCTTCAAGTTCTAATTCTACTTCGTCGCTTTCTTCTGCATCGTCTGAATCTTCAAAGAGATCATCAGGGATTTCTTCGACTAAATCTGATGCTTCAGTCTTTAAGGCAATCATAAATCTACGTGCAAGTAAATCATAGAACTTAGTTAATTCACCAAGATCATTTGCTTCATAGAACTCACCACGACCGATTTCAGATAATCGTTTGAGAAGTCTTCTATCTGCTTCACCCAAACCAATTGTGTAAAGAACAGTGTTTGGATAATCTTTAGAGCATTTTCTAGCAATTGGTATTGGATTAATTCCTAAACCATTTCCTTTGTTTGGTTGGCCATCTGTGAGGAGGACAATCATTGCAGGATTCTGTTTACCAGTTATAGAGTTTGGCTCGAATTTTGAAGTCATTTCATAAGCTTGTTGTAAAGCTCCGGACATGAAAGTAAGTCCACCACCCGTTGAGCATCGTTTGGAAACGTATTCTGCGATTACTTCTAATCCAGCATTTTTAGCTTCTCCTGTGCATGAAATAACAGGTGTTGGTCCTCCAGAACCGTATTCAACTTCAAAAACATCAACATCACCAGCAAAACTGATGATAGATAATTGTTCACCCCAACCTCTACTCACTTTTTGTGAAAGGAACAGAAGGGTTGCTAATGCAGCACCTTTAATTCGGGATACTTTCTTCTCATCAAATTCGTCTAATAATGAATCTAAATCTTTTCCGCCTTTAAGTCCACGTCGTAAGCCTTCGACTGCTGTACCGGTACCACGAACAACCATATCTGCTTTGCTCATTGAACCAGAAACATCTAAAACCAATACTGCGTTGAATGACATTTCGCTTGAAGGTACTAATTGAACTTCAACTTCTTTACCTGAAGGATCAATTATTCCTACTTCGTCACCCTCCATATTTGGATCGGCATCTAAGAAACTAATTTTAACATGACCGCAACCAGCATCTGGCCAATCAATTTGTAAGTTTCTATAAACTGGTCTATTTCTGATTACTGCAGTCATTTCATCAAAGTTTTCTAAAATGTAACTAATACACTCTTCGACTGCTTGACCTTCAAGAGGTTCAATGCCAAATCTCACTCGAGTGATTGGGTCCTTTTTCAATTGTGCTTTTCGCACTTTTACTCTGTCACCATCACTGATATTGGCTGAATCAAGAATACCATTATCTACTGCTATTGTCTCTACCTCGACTTCATCGTTCTCAAGAACCTGAACAGCACAGCTATCTTCGAATTCATTTATGAGTTGTATAATATCGAAATCATCGACACCTATCCTACCCATGTCACGCTTATTCATATAGGCTCGTCCATCGATTTCACCTACATTCATGACTGAAATATCTATTATTTTTTCAACCATCTAAATCATCTCGTTTTACTTTATTTTGTATTTGTGGTTACATACCACTTACATACATTTACATACATGAGCAACGCCCTTTTAAAACTTTGCATTTGGAAAAAAGTTAACACGGAAGCATTTCTAAGAATTAAAAATAGTATCATTTGAAGAAAAGAGAAAAAGAAAAATGAAAAAAGAAGGAAAAAATGACCTTAAGAAGGTACATTATAGACAAATTCTAAGGCAACAGTCCCAACATTGCTGAGGTCAATGTTTTTGAACTCAACAATTAATACATAAGTATCACCGGGAACGAAAAGCATTGTAGTACCATCTAAATCTAGTTCGGCACCACTAACATGGGCAGTATTAGCGATAAAGAAAGCTATTTCGATATTTCCAGTGGTACGATAATCTACGAAAAAGCTGTCAAAAGTATGACCATAAGATAAACTATTTTTAGTAATATTCACACTTGTAATAATACCATCTTCGTTTTCACATTGAATCTGGAATACTAATTTCTTATGTTGTGTATTTACACCCTTTATTGAACCATCTCGAAGGGTCATTGTTATGTCATGAGGTAAAACAGTAATTACACCTGCCATGACAACAAAAATAACGGCTATGACTGAAGCTGCTACTATGATGCCGATCATGAGCGGGGTCATGGCCTTTCTATTCTTTAGGATTTTTCTTGTGAGCTTCATTGAATCAACACTATCCGTCTAAACTAATAATTATTTTTTTGAATCGCGAAACTTAAATTAATAATTCAAGCAATCTTGGTTAAATGAATTATGGGTAATTAATAATTTTTCCCTTTAATCGCAATTTATTGCTTCCTTTTTACTTATTAAAGAATTTTGTTCATTCTTTAATACAAAACAATGAAGAGTCGTTCAATCATTAAACAAGAAATTTTACTGTTCTAACTAAGAATTAGTAAATTTAAACGAACATTTAAGAAAAAATGAAAAAATTATTTTTGTCTAAGATTAGTACGTATAGAAAACTTAAATAGGTATTTTTTGTAGGGAATATCTTAAACAATTTGAAACCCTCAAATTAAGAAAATTAAATTATCAATAAATTATCCGGAGATAAACAAGTGGCACATTTCTTCAAAATAGTAGTCCTCGGCGATGGTGGTATTGGAAAAACATCCATATGCAACTATTTGACAACAGGTGAATTCTTTGGAAGCTATAAATTATCAATAGGGGCAGATTTCTTCAGCAAGAAACTAGAAGTTGATGGCGAAAATATAACATTGCAGATAACGGATATAGGTGGTCAAGACCAGTTCGCTGAAATCAGCAATATTTTCACTAAAGGCGCTCATGGAGCCTTACTTGCATATGATACTACAAGAAGGGATTCTTTAGATTCTCTTGACCGGTGGATTGGCAAACTTGAAGACATCAACATTCCTAAAGTTCTTGTTAGTACTAAGAATGATGTCGAAGAACTCCGAGAAGTTTTAGATCATGAGGGAGTAGAAATAGCTAAAAAGTATAATATTCCTTATTATATTCCAACATCCAGTTTGGAGGGTCTTGGTATTACTGAAACCTTTGAAGCTATTAGTCGTGTTATGTTAATGGATAAGAAAGGACTAACTTTACCTGAAACACAAATGGTAGATGTTATGAGTGATACCGCACCATCAGTTCCTACAGTATCCGGTTCTCAGCATATGTATGCCCAACCTTTAGGCATAGGAAGAGTGGAATTAAATGAGGAACCACCTACGGAAGCTCCAATGGTTGCCCAATCACTAGAAGCTCCTACTACACCTGAAGTACAAACAGTAATGGCACCAACAGTTGAGCCAACTGATGCACAGCCATCATTTACCCAACCTATTACACTCACCCCGCCAACAACACCAGTCGAACAAGCAATGCAACCAGAATTAGATCATATTGAGCCACCTACAGAACCAGAGCATACAATTACACAACCAATTACAACTATTACTCCACCAATAAGTGAACAACAAATTCCTCAAGTCAAAGACGAAGAAGAACCTAAAAAATTCAGTTTTTTAGATCGCTTGAATGAGGAGCGAAAGAAAATAAGTGAAGAAGAAGAATAGACTTCTTTATTCGATAATTTTCTTCTTTATTTCATTTTTAATGTTAAACAAGTGAATATGAGATTAAGATTTCAAGATAGTCCATATATCTGGATCTGCTGTTAATTCAGCTATTTTTTCTTGTATGAATTTGTATTGCTTAACTAATTTCTTCCCATATTCCGTTAAGACAGTTTTCCCACCACCGCCTTTCCCCCCACGTTCACTTTTCACCGCAGGGTAATCAAGCAGTTCATTAATTTCATTAATAAGCTTCCAAGCTTTTCGAAAAGATATTTGGCACTCTTCTGTTGCACTTGTTAAAGAACCCGTTTTTTCTATAGCCTCTAAAATGGCCATACGTCCGGGACCTAAAACAGATTTATCTCCTTTTTCCAACCAAACTTTTACTTTAACAGAGAAATCAGTAGTCATCTTAATCACACATCATATCTTAGCTACAAAAACTACTTAAGTTAAATTAATTTTTTCTCAAAAACAATTTATTTCATAAAGTTAATTAGCTTCATAGAAATAAAACTTAATAATAAGATAAACGAAAGGAATCAACGAATTATCAAAAGAATTTTAAACGATAATTAGTCTTTAAGAATATCGGAGGCAATAATATTGGGCTATGAAATGACAAGACCCTCACAAAAATGGCTTGGAATAATAGGCATTTTTGGAGCATTCATGATAATTTTATTTACATTAGCTGTACCGTACATCAACCATTTTGGCGATGATGATAGCAGATATTCCTATTTCACAAAATGGAGTGGAAGATGGCGTTCTGACAACCTCCCGCCAAATACATATGACAATGCAAGTGGATTGTTTAACTTCCCATTGTCAGCAGCATGGTTCATAGGTTTGGGCCTTCTTATTATGGTAATAGGTGCTGGTTATTTATTCTGGTTAACTTATTCCAATAAGGCTTGCTACTTTACTCGTGAAAAACCAGGACCCATTGGTGGAAGTGTACTAATATTGGGTACATTATTCTATTTAATAGGCACTATGGTTTACGAAAGTTGGGCATACGGTGCTCCAAAGCCAGCAGGTGGTTGGCCTGGAGACGATGACTTTTTAGCTTATACAGTTAGATTGTCACCAACATTTTGGATAGGACTAGTAGTAGCACTTGGTATATTTTCAATCGGTGTAATGTCAGTTGTTTATTATCTAGACTCGGTTGATAAACGTCCAGTGAAATAAAATCAGAAGAATCCCCTTTCGGGGAAATCTTTCCCTATTTTTTTATTTATTTTTCTTTTACAATCGAACCTTTGATTTTTGGTACCGTAAGACCACAATGTTCACATGTTTCCCATTGGATGCCTTGTACTATATCACCGGTATTGTATCGTATGAATACTGTTCCTCGCCAATCGATATGACTGAAACACAAATATCCTTCTTCTGAATCATCTATAGGTTCTAACGTTTCCTTGTCTAAAATTTCCCAATAAAAGTAATGTGCATTGAGATGTATTCCTGAATTTTCGGAACATTCAATGAAGGAAACTTTAGTTCTATTATTTGAATAACTATTAATCAAATTAGGTGTGGATCCTAGTTGTTTAAAGAGCTTCTTAATTTGGGATCGCAATTCTTTTGTTAACGGTTCACCAGCTAACAAACACAATTTAAAGCTTTTAATCTTCTGTATTTTCTTTCCTTTAAGTTGCTCAACTGCTTTTTCTAGCCACTTGACAACCAAGGATGGCGTTCCTATCAAAACTTCAAAAGTGATCATATTAGCAATAGAAATCTGCTTTTCTAATGAAGTAAGATCTTCATCACAAGCTAGGAAAGTACCACCACCAACTGTTAATGGTGTCCAAACACTTTGGAAGAAGTTTACAGTGGGTGATGAAGGGATTATATTGAAAACTTCATAATTTGCTTTGAATCCTGTGGAATAAATTTGTGCGACTATTTCAGGGATATTTCGCTGAATGTCACGTTTTGTATAGGCAATTAATGCAGGTTCCAATGCATTTGTTGTTGTATGGAAGTGAACAGGTAACCACTCTTTTGCTGCTTCTGTTATTATTCGTTCATCATCTCTCATAGGTTCTTTGCTAAAGACACTCCTATAGTATTCTTTGTTTAGAGATTGTAACCAGTATCGAAAAGAAAACCTGTTAGGTAATGGATCAGTTTTGTATTTACATTCCCACCATTCAGGCATATTTGGTTGTAAAATGAATGATGTTGGATTTGTCATATGTTCGATTTTAGAAATGGGAGGAATTTTCTTGATGTCCTCTATGGTTTTTAGTTCGTCAACATTAATATTATGCTTTTCACTCGGTCGTTATAAAAAACAAGATTCCTTTTTT
>RCNB010008354.1_pt1 | contig 10568 bp, 6 predicted proteins | sample 2041321 | NCBI WGS metagenome assembly RCNB01 (sample SAMN09708232, study PRJNA481090) | Marine sediment metagenome, whole genome shotgun sequencing project.
TGGAATCCGGTCCGATAACCGGAAGCTGAGGAAGAGTTTTTCGGTATAATTCTTTCTGCCTTGCATACCTTTAATTTACGAATTTTCGCTCATTTATGAAAGCAAGAATTTATATTTATTGGAGTTCTGCAACAGCCACGGTCGTTTGATTATACTTAAAGGACCCTTAAAAGAGACTTTGGAAAATAAGTCCTTATGAATATTGTATTCCTTAGCCTTTAACCGCTTAATAATGCAAGTCATACACAATATCCAACAATATACAGTGAAATTTCCTACGAATATACATTAGTCAATAAATCAATAGGTTCTATGTATATATTTAAGTGGGGAATGACACTTTAATAAGCCACAACGAAAGGGTATAATTAAAATTTGCTCCTTAGTTCTCTCTTGCGAACCTCAATGCACTTAGAGATCTAGATGGTCCTGACGCTACGGTGATCAGAGCATACTAGCTCTAAGAATATGAAGGGCTACCAGAATACCTAATATCAGCAACTTACACATTGAATTTATGTGTACATAGAACATAAGGTAAAGAACAACAATCAATTATTTTTTAAAACCCTAAACAAATATTGACATGAAAGTAAGAAAGAATCTTAAAAACATGACGCCTGATGAGCGACGAAAATTCGTCGAAGCTATCGTCATACTTAAAGACAGGATACAGTATCCTAGTCTGATCAATCCTGCTACATGGAGCAGGTACGATGACTATGTAGAGACACACAATCTAGCCATGGATGCTTCGCCGAGCTGGGCACATAACGATTCATCATTTTTTCCTTGGCATCGAGAGATGCTATACCAATTTGAAGAGCTTTTGCGAAGTATCCCAGGATATGAAGATGTCATGATACCGTATTGGGATTGGACGCGAGAGCAGGATGCAGGTCCTGCTGCAACTCCTAATTTAGGTTATCCATTCCAACATGAATTTATTGGTGTCGATGGAGATGATGCAGACAATGATCATGTAAAAAGAGAAGTTGGAGCACCTACTTCACCTTATCCATACCCATTCGATCCAGAAGATTGGCCTATACGAAGTGATGCTAATCCGGCTACATTTTCTAGAGCTTTTGGAGAAAGAGCTGACGCCCAGGATTTACCTGATAATGACAACGCATTGCCTGGACAAACAAATTTTTCATTTAGAGGTTCTATTGGTTCCCCTAATTACCTCGCACTGAGAACAAGCTCAGAATCAATTCATAATCTAGTACACAGATGGGCAGGTGGCAATATGATCACTCAAGGTTCACCAAATGACCCCTTATTTTATCTCCATCATGCGTCCATAGATCGCATGTGGTCGCTATGGCAGGATAAAAATCCTGGCATTACTAGGTATCAAAATGTCACTGGCGAACCTGGTCATGGATTGAATGACAATATGATATTTCGAAACGCTGGTGGTACAGCTCCATGGCCTGGCGCTGTAGCAAGGCCAGTAGATTTGCTAGACGGTCACACAATGCACGGAAACGGTGTGTGGTACGATACAGATTTACCTGAAATCACGCTAGAAACGCCTTCCGTAGCATTTGGTAATGTCCCAGAAGGGATGACACATTATCGAGCTGTTAAGTTTTCAGTTCGCACGGCACGTCAAACAAGATTTAGAATATTGCCGCCTAATCCTTCGATGCCTTTCGGATTGACACCTATGGGCACGGAATTCGTAGTAAATCCGGATTCCAATAATGATGTGGTCGAAGGTCTGGTATGGGTACAATTTGTCTCATCAGGTGGTAATAGTCAACAAGTTGCAAACGTCAATATCCAGGCATATATCGTAGACGATGAAGGCTATTATGCGGCCGCAGAAGGAGGCGAATATTCAAGACCTGTCGAATGGACATATTCCGTAGGACTTACAGCAACCAAAATACCACGTGTAGACAATTCGGTTGCATTAGTACTGGATAGATCGGGTAGTATGTTAGCGACTGCTGGTGGAGTTAGCACTAGAAGCACATTGATGAGAAGTGCTGCTAACACATTTTTTGATCTATTGAGAAATGACGACCAAATTGGTCTAGTGAGTTTTGATGAAGTAGCCACTCAAGTATTGGCTATGACACAGAAAAGTGCTGTTGGCAATTTTACTACTTTGATAAACGGTTCTGATTTTGATCCACGAGGTTGGACATCAGTGGGAGGAGGAATCCAGAGAGGAAGAACACTCCTCGATTCTGCGGCTGCTGCTAACCCCAAAGCAATGTTGGTCCTGACCGATGGTCACAACAATAGAGCACCGGATATTGCAGCGGCATCAGTAGATATTGATGCTCGTACCTATGCTATAGGTTTTGGGCTACCTGGTCAAGTAAATACAATTGCACTCAATGATATTACTCAAAATACGGGTGGTGATCTAGTGATTACTGGTAATTTGACAGCTCAAGAAGAGGAGTTTAAACTAACCAAGCACTTTGTGCAGATCCTAGCAGGAATCAATAAGGACAGTATTGTACTGGATCCTCAAGGAGAATTAGCATGGGGATCGAAGCACAGCATTCCGTTCCACTTGACAGAGGCGGATATCTCAGCAGATGTGATAGCTCTATGTCCTATACCTGAACTTTTGAACTTTTATCTCATAACTCCTGATGGGAAGGAGATCCATCCACAGATGGTGGGCTCGGAGCCCAATGTTGAGTATGTAGTAGGTCGACAAGTTGCTTATTATAGAATGGGCCTACCAACGTTGGTTAATAATCCGCAAGGTAGTCACTCTGGGAAATGGCAAGCAGTCATGCAATTGGTAGATAAGAAACGACTTCAAGAATTATTCGAAAAGAATAAAGAATTGAGACAGAGATTGGCAGAGTTGAAGAGAGAACATTTGCCATACAGTATGATTGTGAAAACGTATTCTAATATTGAATTTGAAGCAACGAGTATACAAAAGAGCAGAGAGCCAGGAGAGGTAATCACACTATTAGCTTCGCTGAAAGAGTACAATATTCCACTGAGAACATCAGCGTATGTTATAGCTGAACTTACAGCTCCAGATGGCAGTACAGAGAACATAAAAATGACAGCAGTCAAAGCCGGCAACTATACCGCAGAGTTCAAAACTACTTTGCCAGGTGTGTATAGCTTTAGGATCAAAGCGGAAGGAGCTACGCAGGGTGGCAGCAGATTTACTAGAGAAAAGACCATCACAGCAGGTGCATGGACAGGCGGTGACAGACCACCAGTAAAGACTCCTACTGACAATGACGGCAATGATAGAATGTGTAAATTCCTTGAATGTTTATTGTCTGACAAGGTTATAAGTACAAGGCTTTGGAAAAGGCTAGAAGAGATGGGAGTAGATGTAAAAGCCCTGAAAAAGTGTCTCAAGAAAGAAAAGGCAAAGGGACCGATCTTCACGTCAATCAAGAAAGGTTCTATCGACCGATTTTCAGAGTTGATGAACCTGGAGAAGATGAAGGAAATATTAGCTGATGATAATTTTGGATTCCTCCAAATAGTGGAGGATAAAAAAGTTGTCGAGGCGATCCTACCTCCAAAACTCAAGGCTAAGGCTAAAGCCAAAACGGTGAAAACTCAGCCTTACATGTTTGTTTCTGATGAGGGCAAACCTAAGAACACGCCTGGAAAGAAATAGCACTTTCTAGCGTATGATACTACGAGGCAAGGCATTAGCTCTATGAGCTAATGCCTTGCTTTTGGTTTAGAATATCAAACTATTTTCATTTTATTGTGAGTTCCAAAAGAGGACGCTACTTTCCAGAACTAAATGCAACTATTCCAATAGTAAATGCAACTAATTTTTAGTGGAGAATGAATTTTATGGACATATAAAACTGATTTTCAGTAAGATATGATTTGTCAATTACAAAAGCCGAAGCGAAAATTACAGTACCTATTGCGAAAAAAAGCTGGGGTCAGCGCATTGTTGAACTACCAAAATAGATGTTAAGTATCAATCCCATGTAGGTCGGAAATGTATGATTTCCAAACGTTTCGAGCTATAGAACATTCAGGAGAGGGAGATATATTTCTATCCTATTTCGCGTACCCGATTTCTGAACCTTTGCATTTACTTTTGTCTGTTTTTACAGTTCGATACAGGTCTTCGAATAGCATTGGAATTTACTTTTGTAACCTTAATATAAAACAATCATTTTTGATGCATTTAGTATTGTAAGTTACAACAGACAATATTTAGCCGCAAATCGACATCAAAATAGCTAAATCGGGGATAAAGTTGAATTAATAGTGTTTTGCATTAATTGAATCAAGTGTACTAATTCCCACCTTTAATTAAACTTTTACATCTCAATAAAAGAGCTCTTCGGATTATCCCTAGTTGTGTACTTAGCTAAACTTTTACTTTGGTAGAGTACAAAAGTATCTAAACCTCGTATGATGAATTTGTCTATTGAATAATTGATAGAATAATCCAAATAAACTCAATTAAGAAAATAATTCAATTGTTTGACCATTGTTTGACCCAAACAAAAAAAGCCGACTCCTAAAAGTCGGCTTTCCCTTTGTACAGGCGGAGAGACTCGAACTCTCACACCTTGCGGCACTAGATCCTAAGTCTTACCAATTCCACCACGCCTGCATATCCCGTTCAAATCGGGATGCAAATATAAAGCAAAAAATCAATTCCCTAAATTTTACCAACTTTAAAAACGTTCTTTTTTTGTATTTTTAAAATCTTCTCAAAATTTGCACTATGCTAAACATACAAGAATACATTTCCAATAACAAAGACCGATTTTTATCCGAACTTATCGAACTGCTTAAAATTCCATCGATAAGTGCCGATTCCGCTTTCTCGCAAGACGTAATCGATACGGCACAAGCTGTTAAGGTAGCACTACAAGAAGCTGGTTGTGACTCGGTCGAAATCTGTGAAACAGATGGTTATCCCATCATATACGGAGAGAAAATCATCGATCCTACCCTACCCACAATACTGGTCTATGGGCATTATGATGTGCAACCTCCAGATCCCATAGAATTGTGGCATTCCCCTCCTTTCGAGCCCGTAATCAAGGCAACACCACTGCACCCTGAGGGTGCTATTTTCGCCAGAGGCTCATGCGACGATAAAGGTCAGATGTACATGCATGTAAAGGCCTTGGAATTGATGGTGAACACAAATCGACTACCATGCAACGTAAAGTTTATGATCGAGGGCGAAGAGGAAGTAGGCAGTAACAATCTCGCGATTTTTGTTGCCGAAAACAGAGAAAAACTCGCTAATGATATTATTCTGATTTCCGATACGAGTATGATTGCCAACGACGTACCTTCCATAACAACAGGGCTTCGAGGCCTTAGTTATGTGGAAGTCCAAGTTACCGGCCCCAACCGAGATTTACATTCCGGGCTCTATGGGGGTGCGGTTGCCAATCCGATCAACATCCTAACAAAAATGATTGCGTCCTTACATGACGAAAATAATCATATCACTATTCCGGAGTTCTATGATAAAGTAGAAGAGTTATCGACGGAAGAAAGAGCCGAAATGGCCAAAGCTCCTTTTAGTTTGGACAAATACAAAAAGGCTTTGGACATCGAAGCGGTCTATGGCGAAAAAAATTATTCCACAAACGAAAGAAACGCTGTTCGCCCAACTTTGGACGTAAATGGAATTTGGGGCGGCTATACCGGCGAAGGTGCCAAAACAGTGATTGCTAGCAAAGCGTACGCCAAAATTTCTATGCGGCTGGTGCCACATCAAGACTGGAGGGAAATTACCGAACTGTTTAAAACTCATTTTGAGCGTATTGCTCCAAAGTGCATTAAAGTTAAAGTAACTCCGTATCATGGGGGCCAAGGTTATGTTACACCAATTGATACCGTCGCCTACCAAGCTGCGGCAAAAGCCTATGAAACTACGTTTGGCAAAACCCCGATTCCGCAACGGACAGGTGGCAGTATTCCGATAGTATCGTTGTTTGAAAAAGAACTGGGCAGTAAAACGATTCTGATGGGTTTTGGTTTGGATAGTGATGCCATCCACTCACCCAACGAACATTTTGGGGTTTGGAATTATCTGAAAGGTATTGAGACCATACCTTATTTCTATGAGTATTTTACCGAAATGAACACATAGGTTTCGCCAGACAGACCACGAACTAAAGCACATGAATAAAAATCCGATCCTTACCATAACAGTACTAACACTTGCACTATTATACAATTTTTCAGCTGCGGCCCAAGGTAAAAAACCAGTTCCAAAAGGGGTCACCTTCAAAAAAGAAACACTGAAGCGAATAGGTTCCCGTGGTGATAATTGGTGCATGACATGGGCAAAAGACGGGTCTCAAGTCGTTTCTATGTGCGACGGCAATTGGTTGGTCTTTGAACCACCTATTGCACAGATTCACAATGATTTGTACCGAGTTATTGGCGATTCTGAAAATTTTGAGCGTGAGGAGATTCCAACGTATCCTGATTTTAGAGATGCCGACGGTAGTTGGTTCGGTTATGGTATCGTATCGGTAAACGGCGCGCTATACGCTACCATTTCGAAAACACCCGGTACAAGTTGGAGTGGCCCGTTTACTGGAATCAAGTTGTTGAAGTCTTCCGACAACGGTACTACATGGCATCGGGTGAATCGAAAAGGAAAAACGTTAGCGCTCGGTGTCGAAGATAGTATGCGAAACGTGATAAACAAAGAGGAAATGTTCTTTCTAGAGGAATATGGAATTGCGCATAAAAACCAAAAAGCTTATCCGTTTTCGTTCATTGATTTTGTGCAGGAAGGTCAAGACCATTCGGCTTCAAAAGACGATTTTGTATATATCTACTCGCCCGAAGGTGCCCAGACCAATAAATTGACTTTGGCAAGAGTGGCTAAGGATAACATAGAAATCCGGGCTGCATGGGAATACTTTACAGCTTTTGATAGCAAAGGTGAACCAAAGTGGTCAATTGATATCACAGAGCGTGGCTATGTTCATTCATTTCCCGAAAAAAGCACCAAGGATGACTATTTCGGATGGTATTCGTGGTTGCCTTCCGTGGTATGGAATGAGGGACTGGGATTATACATTATGGCCAATGGCGGTAGCTATGGGGGTTATGGTATGACCGATTCCGATAAAGATTATTATGACAAATGGATGCATACCGAAACAGGAAGTTTGGGGTTTTGGTATTCCGAAAACCCATATGGACCTTGGACCCAATTTTACTACACCGATTATTGGGTAATCGATGACGAAAACAATAGAACTTACCAGCCAAAACTTTCCCCAAAATGGATCAGCGAAGACGGTAGAAGAATGACCTTGATCTGGTCAGATGCTATGAAGAACGCCGAAGGAAAATCACATTCCACCAATTATTTATGGAACCAAATGGAAATCGAGATAGCAATTGGAGAGTAAACATGACGTTGTTTTCTGAAAGCCTGTTTGAAACCTATCTCTGCAAATACTTGCCCTAGGTTTTCTTTACGTATTTGGTAATTATTACGATTTGTTGACCGTCGACCCTACCTTCGATATACTCGGCATTTTCACGATCTAATGAAATCCTTCTAACAGGGGTACCCTGTTTAGCGACCATACTACTGCCCTTTACCTTCAAATCTTTAATCAAGACGACGTTATCACCATTTTCTAAAATCACGCCGTTCACATCGCGATGAATAATTTTTTCACTTTCTTCCATTCCCTCACCTGTAGCTTTGGCCCATGTTAAGGTTTCGTCATCTAAATACATCATTTCCAATAAATCTTTGGGCCATCCTTCTTTCTTCAGACGAGAGAGCATACGCCACGCTACGACTTTCACCGCATCGTGTTCACTCCACATGCTATCGTTCAGACAGCGCCAGTGATTGGCATCGGTGGTATCGGGGTTTTCAATCTGATCGCTACAAGTATCACAGGCCAGAATGCTACCATCTATACCTCCAGTAGAAACAGGAGGCACTTCGTAAACACTGAGGTTGTCAGTAGCCCCACAGAGTTCACATTTACCTGCGCTTCTATTTTGTAATTCTTCGCCAACGGTCATTTGAATATTTTTAAGAAGTACAAACATAAACATTCCGATAGTACTGGAGTAACAACTGTACGGATTGGGAGAACTAGCTGAATAATGGATAAGCTTTTTAAATCCGAAAATAATATTTCCCAAGCCCCAAAGCCTGCCTGAACAAAGCGGGCAGGATACAACTTTTCTCAATCTTTACCATTTTTGAGGATTTATCCGCCCTTTAGGGTCGGTGAAATAAGAATCCAGCCCCTATGGTTTATCCTTTATTCAAGTTAAAACCAATACTGGTTTGCTTAAAATTTCTTGCCAAATATCTGATTTTTTCTTAATTTAAGGGAAATATATATTCATGAGCGGGCACATTTTTGACATGGTCAATCGCATAAAACAGAACAAAACCAAAAAAAGGAAAAAGTTCAGAGGCGATAACCGTGCTATGATGTATTCGGAAAAACTTGAAACAGCCACAGAATATACCTTTCCGACCGTTTCCGAATCTGAAATGGAACTGATAAAAATCAGGATACGGAGAACTGCGAAGGCAAACCAACTTAAATCCCTTTATATTCTTGCAATTGTAATAGTAATGGTCGCCCTCGTTTTTTTGGCTTTTGTCCAGTACTTTAGAGTAGACTCTTATACTATAGGGTCGTAGACTATTTATAATTTATTGATTACACCAACGCTCCTGAGATTATTTAACCATCTGTCCGCTTCTCGCGGCAAACTAGCATTCCTATAGTAATACTTCGTATTCGTTCATACCCATAAACAAAATTATACTCTACACTTGTAGAATTAAAATATTTACTCTATGTTTGTAGAACACATTCAAAAACGAGGTATATGCAGCTGTCAAAATCAGAAGAAGAGTTAATGAACCTCTTATGGAAGAAAAAAAAGGCTTTTATGAAAGACCTATTGGATGCTTACCCCGAGCCCAGACCTGCAACCACAACGGTGGCCACGCTTTTAAAGCGTATGACCGATAAAGGCTTTGTAGCCTATACAAGCTTGGGGCGGTCACGTGAATACTATCCCATGGTCAAAAAGAAAGACTATTTCTCGAAGCACGTAAACGGACTCATCAAAAACTTTTTCAATGACAGTCCACGACAATTTGCTTCGTTCTTTACGCAGGAAACCGATTTGACCAAAGCGGAATTGGAAGATTTAAAGAAACTCATCGATAACGAAATCAAAAAGCGATAGTCATGGTAGTGTTTCTTCTAAAATCGAGCGCCTGTTTGGCCGTTTTTCTAATGTTCTATAAACTTCTTTTAGAAAAGGAGCGCATGCATACTTTTAAGCGCTACTATCTTTTGGTGGCATTGGTACTTGCTTTAACGATTCCTTCGATTACGTTTGTAGAATATGTTGAAGTCGCGCCAGTTCCTATTTCATATGAAGTGATAGAAACTATTCCGATAGAAACCGAAACTACCATAGTTCTTGAGGAACCCCCTGTCGTCGACTGGACCATAGTTCTCTGGACAATATATGCCTTGGGTGTACTTTTCTTTTCGTTACGGTTTTTGAAAAGCCTTTTTGGCATCGTGCATAATATTCGCAACAATCCGAAACTTCGGGTCGAGCCCCTGATCAACGTTTTGTTAAACGAAGCTACGGTTCCGCATACCTTTTTCAATTACATCTTCCTCAACCGGAAAAAATTCGAGGCGAACGCCATTCCAAAAGAAGTGCTGGTGCACGAAGCGGCCCATGCCAAACAAAAACACAGCCTCGATATTCTATTCGTTGAGTTGTTACAAATTATTTTTTGGTTCAGTCCGTTGGTTTACCTCACCAAAAATGCAATTAAGCTCAACCATGAGTTTTTGGCCGATCAGACCGTGCTAACCCATGGAACCGATACGCCGCAATATCAAAATATACTTTTGGCTTTTGCCTCATCAGCAAGCTATAAAGATTATCAGCCGTCGATGGTCAACGCCATCAATTACTCATCATATTCATCAATCAAAAAACGATTTACAGCCATGAAAACACGAACATCGAAAAAGTCCATTTTAATGAGGAGTCTTTTGCTGCTGCCTCTATTTGCCTCCTTGTTATTTGGGTTTAGTGAATCACGAATTATTGAAACCCCAACGAAAAGCACACTCTTAAAAGAGCAGTTACAAACAGGGGAAGACATTCAAATTCTCATCAATAAAAGCGGTCAGCTTTTGATTAAAGATCAACTGGTCGCACTTGAAAATTTGACATCATTTTTATCACAACTCAACGGCGACCTTTCAAAAAAGGAAAGAGAAAAAACGGTTTCGGCGGCAATTATTCCTGACAATAGTGCTCCTGTGGGAATAATTTCAGATGTCGAGCACATACTAAACGAATACGGAGTTGCCCGAATCGATATTGTGGGGCCGGAAACTTTGCCTTCAACTATTGCCTCTTTGTTATTTGGGTTTAGTGAATCACGAATTATTGAAACCCCAACGAAAAGCGCACTCTTAAAAGAGCAGTTACGAACAGGGGAAGACATTCAAATTCTCATCAATAAAAGCGGTCAGCTTTTGATCAAAGATCAACTGGTCGCACTTGAAAATTTG
>RCNB010002811.1_pt1 | contig 10567 bp, 5 predicted proteins | sample 2041321 | NCBI WGS metagenome assembly RCNB01 (sample SAMN09708232, study PRJNA481090) | Marine sediment metagenome, whole genome shotgun sequencing project.
TTCCATGGGTTGCGGCCTTCGGCGCACTCGGGGCGGAGGTACTCGGACGGCACTTCGAACTCATCCACGTCGCCGGCGCTCATCGCACCGATTGTGTCGCCGTGATAGGCGCCGGGCAGAGCGAGGAAGCGAGTTCGCTCCGGGCGATCATTCTGCCGCCAGTACTGAAATGCGATCTTGAGCGCGACCTCGACGGCGGTTGAGCCGTTGTCGCTGTAGAAGACCCGGCTCAACCCTTTGGGGGCGACTTCGATCAACTCTGCAGCAAGTCGGGACGCCGGCTCGTGCGTCGCGGCCGCGAGCGTACAGTGCATCATCCGCTCCGCCTGGCGCGCGATCGCAGCCTGAATGCGTGGATGCCCATGCCCAAGGTTGTTGCACCACCACGAGCCGCTCGCGTCGAGCACCCGTCGCCCGTCGGCGGTGATCAACCAGGGCCCTTCCGCCCGGTCGACGACGAGAAGCGGCCGCTCCTCATGATCCTCACTCGAGGTATACGGTCGCCAAAGATGCGCACGGTCGAGCGCGATTAACTCGTCATCCGAACCCATTGAGCCCACCTTGCGCCACCCCCCACCCCAAGAAAAGGGGACAGTCCCCTTTCTTGAAGGGTTAAGGCGCAGACACCGGCCCAATTAACCCCTAGAAAAAGGGGTCTGACCCCTTTTTTTTAGGCGGGGCTTACTAGGACTTCTCGGCGGCCTCCGGCCTTGGAGCTTGGGGGGCCTACTACGCCTTCTTGTTCCATGCGCTCTACGAGTTTGGCGGCCTTGTTGTAGCCGACGCTCAACTGTCGCTGCACGTGGCTGATCGAGCAGTAGCCGGCGTTCGCAACTACCTCGACCGCCTTGTCGTAGAGCGGGTCATCGCTCTCTCCTTCGAAACCATCGTCTTCGCGCGGTTTGAGGATCTCTTGCTGGTACTCGGGCTCGCCTTGCTCGCGAAGGAAGTCGCAGACGGCCTTTACCTCGTCCTCGCTCACATACGCGGCGTGCACCCGCTGCAAGTCGCTCGCGCCAGGCGGGATCATCAGCATGTCTCCCATTCCGAGCAGATGCTCTGCGCCGGAACGCCCGAGGATCGTCATCGAGTCCTGGCGCTGCGCAACCTTGAACGCGACGCGTGCCGGGAAGTTGGCCTTGATCATGCCGGTGATGACGTCGACGCTCGGACGCTGCGTCGCCAGGATGACGTGAATGCCGGCCGCGCGTGCCTTCTGTGCGAGCCGCGCGATACAGGCCTCCACATCCTTGGCCGCGACCATCATCAGGTCGGCAAACTCGTCCACGACGACGACCACAGAAGGCAGTTTCTCCGGCTCGAAGTTCTCCGCATCCGAAGCCTCGCCGTCGCTTGGGTCCAGCAGGATCTCTTGTCCGTTCGCGTCTTGGGCGCTGACTTTGCCCTTGCGCTTCGGCATGAATTTCTCGATGGAAAGGTCGCCTTCAAGCACCCGGTCGACACGCCTGTTGTAGGTGTCGATATTTCGCGCGCCCGCATCTGCGAACATTTGATAGCGCCGCTCCATCTCATCGACCGCCCACCGAAGCGCGAGAGAAGCCTTCTTCATGTCGGTGACGACCGGCAGCAACATGTGCGGGATTCCGTCGAAGACCTGAAGCTCGACCACCTTCGGGTCGATCATCAGCATCCTGACCTCTTCCGGAGTCTTCTTCGCCAAGATCGACGTCAGCATGACGTTGAGCGCGACGCTCTTACCAGAACCGGTCGCGCCAGCGACCAGCAAGTGAGGCATACGCGCCAGGTCGGCGTACACCGGCTGCCCCCCGATGTCCTTGCCCAGCGCCATGGGGAGCGCGCCCTCCTGCTTCTCCCAGCGGCGATCTTCCATGATTTCACGCAAATGAACGGTCTGGCGGACGTCGTTCGGAAGCTCGAATCCCACGCGGGCCTTGCCTGCGATCGGCGCGACGATGCGCACCTTCTGGGCCGCCAATGCCATGGCGAGGTCATCTGCGAGCCCCGCGATCTTGGAGACCTTGGTCCCGCTCTGCGGCTCGAACTCGTACATCGTGACGACCGGCCCAGGGTGGATCTCGTCTACACGGCCCCGCACCCCGTACGCCGCGAGTTTCTCGGTTAGTAGCTCGGCGTTCTCCCGCAGCTGTTCCGCGTCGACGTGAATGACTGAGGAGTCGGGCTCATCGAGAAGATCGTTGGGCGGCAGGCGGAACTCTCGGTGGTCTCGCCTGCTGCGTCTCGAGATCTCCAGTGGTGCCTGCTTGGTTGCTTTTGGTGCGACGATTGTCGGACCAGTCGCACTTTCCGCTCTGGGCGTTTGGACCTTCGGCTTGGGTGGCGTAACGACCACCGGCGCCTGCGGTCGTTCCTCGGGCTCTTCATCATCGTCGAGCTGCACGCCCATGATCCGGGGCTGGCTCACTCGGATTTCTTCCTCGTGAAGCTCACGCGCTTCCGCCCATGCTTCGCGGAGGGCGTCGAAAACACTCTGGACCTTTGCCCACGCCGCGTGGCCAACGCGCACGAACGCTTGTGCGACCTCCTCGAGGGTCCACGGGGTTCGCAGGATCACGGCGGTCGCAAGAATCGCGAAGCCGATGATCACCGTTCCGTAGAACCCAAGCAGTGATCGAAGGACTTCGCCCAGAAGCTCTCCGACGGCGCCCCCGGGCGATGCCCCCCAGATCGCCTGCGGCTCGATCAACAGGTGTCCAAGTGCGGCGCCGATGATGACGAGCACGAGCGTTGACGCCATGGTGGCTAAGCCGAGCATCGCCGACCGCCTTCGGAATAGGCGATAGGTGAGCAGTCCGCCTTCCAACGGCAGGAACCAAGCGACCAGGCCGAACGCGAGCATCAGGGCGCGGGCGAATCGATGCCCGACAGGCCCGACGAGGTTCGCGCTCCCGTTTCGCGCGTCGTACGAGGTCAACGCGAGGGTCAGCAATACGGTTGCGGTCAGGGTCAGGATCGCAAGGACGTCCTGCCGCCTGCCTTCTGGCGCCACCAGGTCGCCCGAAGAGGTGGTTTCGTGTGCGCTCAAGTAAGCGGTCTCCTACATTCGGTAGGCTATGCGTCGAGCCCGGACTTGGTCAAGAAATCACGGCTCGGTGGCGTTCTTGATTGCCTGGCGGAATCCTCTATTATCTTGGCGGGTTGCATGCCCGAGGGGGATGGTTTGCGCTAGTCGGATGGGTTGGACGACGAAGAACATTATTCTTTGCTCGCTGGTCGGCGTGATGCTGGCCGGGTGCCAGGTCGATAGCGACGACGTCCAGCTATGGAAGGAGACGGTCAAGGGCCCGACGCGGCTCGTGGCCGTGATCGGAAGCGACCGATACCCCACCGAGCTACGGACCGACGCGGCCGTTGCGATCGTCGAGATGGATCGCAACGACGTCAACGCGTTGGCCCTTCTCAAAGGCGCGCTCGACGATCTCCGCCGTGAAGATCCTGCGGCCAGCGAGAGCATCGTGATTGGTATGATTCCGCGCCTCCAAGCGCTGCTGTCCGAATCGCCGGACGAGGAACCGAAAGCGCTCGACCCGATGCAGGTACGCGCCAAGGACGCCGCGTACATGGTGATCCCCTACGCACCTGAAGAATCGCGCGACTCACTCATTCGGTCGGTGGTGGGGTGGTATTCGGCGGATTTCGAGGGCCGCAGTCTGGCGGGAGACTACAGCGCCGAACAGGTGACTCGCGCGCTAGGCGCAGAGGCGGCCGGCATGCTCGTCGACGCCCTTCACGAGAAGATGCCCCCGCAGGCGATGATCAAGATCGCGGAAATCATCGGGGAAGATGGCGATCAGGAGACCAAGTCGCGAGCTGGCAAGCGGTTGGTGACGATCGAGAAAGAAATGGAGAAGGCTTCTTTCGTGAAGTGGCTATCCGCGCAGATTCGAGCTTCGATTGAGGCGTCGGGCGAACCAGCGGACGCCGCGCGCGTGAACTCGTTGGCTCTGTTCAATCGAGAGAACTACATCAACCAGGGCGCACTGCCTGCGATGCGGTACCTAGGTGACCAAAGTGAGGTGGCCGCCCGTCTTCTAGCGATCGCGGACACCAAGCCCGGACCGAACGACGGCAAGGCCTGGGTAGAGCGCCTCAACGCCCGACGTGCCACGGCACTCAAGGCGCTCGAGGGGCACGTGACACGCACGCACCTCAACCGGCTTCTCTCGATCGCGCTCGATCCGGGCAATCCAATCGAGGTTCGAGACTACGCATTCGATCGGGTCGGCGACATCCGAAGTCGGGCCGCGATTCCCCGGCTCTGGGCCGTGGTGGAGCGAGCCGGATGCACTCAGTCGCCTTGTTCGGCTTCAGACAAGCTGACGAAGCGGCTTCGTTGGCGTGCCGGCGAACTGGTGCTTTCGCTGGGTGGTTCTTCCATCATCGAGCCGTTTTCTCAACGATTACCGGCCACTGCGGGGGTTCAATATGAGCCGGAAGAGCTCGAGGGCTACGCGACGAGGATGAGCCAGATGACACCTCCACCTACATCGACCGTCATTGCGCTGCTTGATTCGCAACAGTGGTGGAATCGTGTGGTCGCATTGCGCTATCTTGAACGCAGAGGTGGGGAGGCCGATGTTCCCGCCATGAAGCGACTGATGTCGGATGTGGGCGAAGTTTCAGGGTCAGGTTGGTCGGAGTTGAATCCGCCGGTGAAAACCGTGGGTCAGGTTGCCGATGCCGCCATCAAGGCACTTCGGACACGCGAGCAGGGTGACAACAAGTGAGTACTCGAACCGATGGGTGATCAAGGCGACAGAAAAACAGTGCGTGCATTTCAGTGCCGCGACTATCTCTTTGAGATCTTCGACCGCTTGAGCTCCGAGCACGAGTGCTCGGTGGACTATCTCATCAACGAAGCCATGCGAGAGTACGCGCGCGCACGCGAAGAGACGGTGTCCGGCGTCGAAGCGCAAGAGTTCGTTGGCTCGGCTGCTGCCGGCGCTGGTCCTATGACCGCACGCCCGATGGATTCGCGGCCAGCGCCGATGTTGACACCCGTGCCCTCACGCATGCCCACAGCACCGCCGCGCATGACGGCGCCGCCGCCTCTGCCTGGGCGCCGCCCCTCAGACGCGGTCACACGTCGTGTGCTGGTCCTTCAGTTCAACGGTCAAACCTTTCCCGTCGAGAAGGACGAGTTTATCATCGGCCGGGGCGCGCGCAGTGCGGACCTGGCAATTCGCGATGGCAACATTTCGCGAAGGCACGCGGCAGTCGTGTTTCACGATGGCGTGTACTTCATGAAAGACTTGGGCAGCACGAATGGAATCGAGTTCGCGGGTCAACGTGTCGAATCCAAGCGCATCGAAGAAGGCGACGTCTATCGCATCTGCGATTACGAGTTCAGCTTCACCTATCAATGATCACATAGGAGCACGCGTCGCGTGCCTCGTTCTGATCGCGTTCGTTTGTTTTTCGATTGGCAGTCATGGCTCCGCGAGCGAGCCCGATTCGCCCACGCAGACAGCTCAACTTCAGAACCGGCTCAGCCGACTCGAGACGCGCGAAGACGCGAAGTACGCCAAGGGCGCGCTCGAGCAGGCTCGTCGCGCACTGCAGGCGGCGTCGGGTCCGGACAAAGATGCCAGCACGATTCATCGGACGCAGCAGATCGCGCGCGCGGCGATGGTGCTGGCTGAGCGCCAACTCGATCGTCGCCAGGCGCAGGTGGAATTGTTCGCGACGCAGCGGCGCCTCACGGCGACGCGTGAGCGGGCGGGTGCACAGCGTCGCGTACTCGAAGCACTGATGAGGGACCGGGCCTCGCTGGCACGTGCGGGAGAGCAACCGTGACCATTCGCGCAATCGCTGTCCTTCTGATCGCATGTGGATATGCCTGTGCGGCGCAGCAATCGGCGCGGACGTCTGAAGCCTTGTTCTCGTTGCCCGCGGCCGAGCTTGCCCGCCAGCATGCGCCAGACCTCTACGAACAAGCGCAGACCGCATGGGCCGGAGCAGACCAGTCCGAACGGCACAAAGACGATCTAGCGGCAGACGATCAACGCACCGAGGCACGACTCTGGTTGGCGGCTGCGGTGGCCGAGGCCCAGCGCATCCAGTTGGAAGCCAAGCGCGCCGAACTTCAACGCGAAGAAGAGCGCTGGGCGAAACAGCTCTCTCGCGACCAAGAAGCCTCCGCCGTCGTCGCCCAAGACATCTCACGTTACGAAGCACGCACCGTTGCCCTCCAAGAGGCCGAACGCTTGTCCGCGCTCAGTGAGGCGCCCACCGTGAGTGCCGCGACACTCGAAGCGGTCTTGACGCGAGTTCGATTGAATCTCGCTCTCGCAGAGGCGCTCGGCGCAAGCGAGGAGCTACTCCAGCCCCTGCGCGATCGCACCGATCTGATCGCCCGACGGCGTCCTCATTTGGCGAAGCCCGCGGAGGCGTTACTGCAACAAAGCGATGCGCTGATCGGAAAGATGCGCGCCCAGTGGCCCGAGCCCCGCCCTGGGGCTTCGACGGAGCTCGTGGAAACAGCGTTGGTGACAGGGTTCTCGGCCGATCGCATTGCTGGCGGCGTGCTGATCCGGTCGGAACGGTTCTTCATGAACAGCGGGCAGGTGTCGAGCGCCACTGTCCGGCGATTCCACGGTCTGCTTGCCGCGTTTCCTCACGGGCCAGTCGTCTGTCAGGTGGCGGTGCCGGAGCTTCGTGGTCGAGTCTGGGCTCGACGCGTCGCACTGCTGGTAGAGCGCCTGCGTCGCATGGATGATCCCGGTCGAGTGTCGACAGGGATGGTCGTCACGCAGTCAATGAGCGCTGGCGCCGTGCAATGCACCTTCGCTGCGTATCGCGGTCTTTGAACGGGCCTGACGTCCGTTCAGTCCAGCCTTTGGAATGACTGCTTGGCCGCCGCCTTGGTGTGATCGGTGTTTGGGACCTGTTTGGGCGGAGGCGGAATCTCCGTGATTGCGATCCGCGTGAGGCTGTTGCCCACTTCGAGGATCGAAACTGTGACCTTGGTAGGGTTGACCTCTGCGCCGCGTACGCTTGCCTGCTTGTAGACCGCGCCCCTGCCGCGACGCTCTACACTCCCCGTGATCATCATTGGCCCGAAGTACGCGAGCACTTTCTTGATGGGCGCTTGCATCTGGTACACGTGTTGCAAATGCTCGTCGCGCGTGAGCGTCGCCCCGCGCGGCAGACGGATGCCGACGATGTAGTCGTCAGAGGGAATGAGCTTTCCTTGCGGATCGTAGTTCAGAGCCACCCGCTCCTCCCTGGGGGCTTTCTCGGTTGCCGTCCGCGTCGGTGCTTCCGCTGGGGCGGTTTCAGTGCGCCGTTCGCGCTCCGATGAGCAACCGGCCAGAGCTACGAAGGCGAGGAGGGTCAGGACCAAGTGCGTCGAGTCGAACCTCGAGCCCCGTGATGTTCTCGTCACGGCCATCATTCCAGCGTGTCCGCCATCCCCGAAACGACAGTGAAGCCGTCGGGCGCGTTGATCCCCTCCTCGAGGAGGTTGATCGACAGCCCGCCGCTCGTGGTCGCTGAGCCGCTGAGATGACCCAGCAGTCTGAACTCTCGTCCGCTCGTGGCGTAAGGCATCGCAAGCGTCGACACCGTGCCATCGAACGGGTCTGTGACGTCGATGCTTTGCGTAGTTGTGCAAACCGGTAGCTGAGAGACTTGCAGCCCGACGAGCAGACTGTTCGACAGGTCAGGGATGTCGGTTGAATCGAGAACCGTGGTGGGGTTGCTGGAGATGTCCGAGAGCAGCGGCACGAGATCGCCTGGGTTCGCAGGGTCATCGAGGTAGCTGACACCGAAGATTCGGCTGCCGCCGAATGGGCACGCATCGAGCGCTGTGCCGCCTCCGGCCTTGAAGGTGCCAAAGAACACCTGCCCAGCGAAGAGCTCCAACGGCCCTGTCATTTGCTCGCCGGCGTCGAGCTGGATCTCCCAGTTGAGTCGCCCCTCGAGCTGACTGACGAAACCGTCCGCACCGAACGTGAGCTTCTCGGTGATCGATACGACGCGATTCTTGGCCGAAGCATCATCGAGCACGTCGATGTTGCCGGTTCCGACGAGAATCACCACCTCGCCAGCGGCGTTGATACTGAGTGCCGAGGGGTAGTACGTTGGCTCGGCGTCATCCGGGTCATCCCCGTAGTAGAGGTCGTGCAGCGCCTCAGCGTCCCAGTCATCCGGATCAGCCGACGACATGTCGACTCGCCAGAGCACGCCATCCGCATCGACGGTGTACGCCGCGCTTCCCACGGTCCCGGTATCGCCTCTGAAGACGGAGACGGCGCCGTTGAGCGGCGCCGGGAACACATCCTCTCCGATCTCTCGGATCACGGAGCCTGTGGCCAGGTCGATGAAGTAGAGCGATCGCCCGTGCCGTGTGGCCGGCGGGACTGAGAGCGTCCCTCGCCAGCAACGACGGCTGGCGCGCGGCGTTATCGTAACGTCCGCTGCGGTCTTCATCCCCTCCGGGAGCGCGGGTCCCGAGGCCACGACACAAGACCCGGTGTCCTCCACGCCCTGCCCACCGGGGATGATGACGACGCCGTGAGATTGCCGAGGCTTGAAGACGGTCGGTCCGCCCGAGTTGCCCCTGGGCGTCGGGTCGCTATCTTCAAGGAAGATCTGAGCGGCGGTCGGCTGCCCGTAGGTGTCACCGAGATTGCTGTCGGTGAACTGCCACAGGAACTCGGGCTTGCAGGGATTGGTGACATCGAGGGCGATGACGCCGCTGCCACCATTTCGGAAGCTGAGAAATAGAATGGTGCGCCACACGTTCGTCTGGCCGGCTGGTGAGTCGGTGGTTCCACCGCCGCCGTCATCCTGTGCGAAAGCGCGCACGTCGTAGAGGTCGCGTACGAGGATGTTGCCGTCGGCAAACCACTGTTTGCTGCCGCCCGAGAGCAGATCGTCGAGGTCGTCTAGGAACATCGGCGGAATGAAGCCCCAGAGTTCGGTGCCCGCGTCCTTGCCTCCGGCGCACTCGAACTCATCGAGCTTGTTGCCCGCCGTGAACACGCCCGCCGCGTAGTCATCCGCCAAGAAGGCATGAATGATGCCGTCGTTGGTCGAGGTGTAGATCACGCGCGGCCTTCGATTCAGGGCCCACCCGTCGCTCGATAGGTCTTCGAGCGGATCCGGACTCTCTTGATGTGCAAATCCCAGTCGCCAATCGTTGTATGAGCGGTCCTCAATGTCGTCGACGAGCGGTCCGACGATGGCCGGCGTCGAGTGGTAGATGTCGCCCAGGCGTTCGTCCTCGCGTGGACTTCCCGGCACGCCATGGACCCAATCGACGATGGTGTCGCGTTGCACGGTATCGACGCTGCCGACGCCGAAGAAGTACTCTGGTGAGATCGCATCGCTGAACTCTCCGATGGGAACCTTGTTGATCTCGCCTCCCGCGGTCGGCACGTCGATCCCAGAGTTGGACAGCGAGGTCAGCCTCTCCTTGCCGTTTCCGGCGAGGTGGCCGTTGATGTCCGCCGGATTGTTCGGGAGCACTGTCCAGAGATTCCTCGAGAAGCCCCCTGCGAAAGTGATAGCCGCGGGTGGATCCGAGCCTGTTGGCTCTACGCCCCCCGGCGCGACCGCCTGCGCGTTGAGAACCAACTGAAAGCGATCGGAGTCCTCGACGGTCTGAACGACCGGGACCCCGCTAACGCATTCCACACGTCGCCTTTCCAGAATGCCATCCCACGGATCGGCCACGTCCAGCGAGGCATTGAACCCCGAAATGAAGTCCGCCTGAATGAGGCCCGGCGACAACCCGGTGCCCACCGGGGCGGTTCGGCTCGTGGCTCCTGGGTTCTGCTCGTTGAGGGCGGTGCTCAGCGCCGTCACGAGCTCGGCACGGTCTGCCACCAAGACGGCCTCCGTGGTGCCCCCGACCAATGCGATGTCGTTGAGCAGTGCTTCGACCGCGGCGACCTCTGCGGGATTGCCATCGAGCGCAAAGCCGATGACGTAGAATTTGTCTAGCTCTCCGGCCGCGATCATCGCAGACACGGTGTCCGCCACCTCTTCGTAAGGACATCCCGTCGAGCCGACCGGCTGACCCAACAGCTCGCAGTTCACCGGGGGTCCACGCATGTCACCGTTCGGAAAGCCGTCGGTGATCAGCACCGCACTGCGGGCACGACAGCTATAATATGGATCGCCTGGTCCCGGATCGGCGGTCTTTTGAGTGATGTCGGCGTCGTTCTGGAGGAAGTCCTCGAGGTCCGCAACCAACGCGGCTGTCGGTGTCGAGCCAAACGGGCGCAAGGGGTTCTTTAGGAGCCCGATGTCGCCCAGCACCGTAGCCTGAATCGATGCGTTGGTAGACGTCATCGCCGCGGTGCTGTCGGCGCCGACGCTCACCAGACCGCCTTCAGGTGCGGCGCTGGAGCGCGCGCCGCTGTTGAGCATGTACACGGTGCCGCCGGCGCCCGGGAAGGTATACGGCTTGTCCCCCGCGTATGAGTACATCCCCTTGGTGGCGAGCGATTCGGCAGGGAAGGGTGCGGTCTGGAAGGTGACCTGAGGGACCAACGGGGGTCGGTCGGACAAGGTGCCGATCGAATCGAAGGTCATCAGGCCGAACTTGATGCGTTCG
>RCNB010002812.1_pt1 | contig 10565 bp, 11 predicted proteins | sample 2041321 | NCBI WGS metagenome assembly RCNB01 (sample SAMN09708232, study PRJNA481090) | Marine sediment metagenome, whole genome shotgun sequencing project.
CCTTTGACGTAGAATTACATTCTGACTTGAGGTGTTAGCATTTTGCTCAGGATAACCCACCAAATGTAAGATGTAATTACTTGAAATGAGTTAAGAATATATGTCAATTTCTCAAAAAGTAGCATTAATGTTTGCAATGCTTGCTTCAATATTTCTGGTCGCAAATTACTATATTCAGAAAGAAATTGTATTTCCAGCTTTTTATGAAATTGAAAATCAGCAAGCCAAAAAAAGCATGGATCGCCTTGATGAACTTCTTCCGGCTGCCTTTGAACTTCGGTTTCGGGCCCTTCAGAACCTTTGAGGCGGCCACGCGTTCGGGTTTCACCGCCGAAACGAAGCGGGCAAAAACGGCTTCGGCAACGGTGGGGGCCGGTGTGCCCATGTCGAGGGCGTTGATGGAGGTCCATTTGCCGGTGCCTTTCTGACCGGCTGTATCAAGAACGATGTCGACGAACGGTTTTCCGGTTGCCGGGTCCTTCTGTTTGAGGATGTCGGCCGTGATTTCGATGAGGAAGGAATCGAGTCTGCCCCGATTCCACTTGGCAAAGACCTTTCCCCCAGGCTCATAGTCTCTTCAATCAGCGCTTCCACTAAAGTAAGTCCGCTTTCCAAAGTGCCGATGAATTTTTCCTCCTCCGCCCTGGTAATTTGGTCAATCATAGCTCGATTGACAATTAATTCAGGGTATACCTGGTTCATCCTGCTAACAGTAGCGGTGGTGATTTCAGAGAGGAAAGGCCTATGCAGGCCAAGCCTTCTCCCGAACAGAGAGGCACGCCGCAATATCCGCCGCAGCACATATCCTCTACCTTCATTCGAAGGCAGAACACCGTCAGCGATGAGAAAAGCAATACCACGACTATGTTCAACAACAATCCTTATAGCGCGGTCAATATCTTTCTCCTCACCATAGCTTTTCCCCGCCAGCTGAGTAACTCGTTCTATTAAGGGCAGGAAAAGGTCTGTTTCGTAAGGCGAAGTCTTGCCCTGGACAGCGGCTACAGTCCGTTCCAGTCCCATGCCAGTATCGATGTTCGGCTTAGGCAAAGGGATACGCTTACCATCGGTGGTCTGATTATATTGAGTAAACACCAGATTCCATATTTCCGAAAAGCGTCCACATTCACAATTAGGCTTACATTCAGGTCTGCCACAGCCGAATTCCTCGCCATGGTCATAATGAATTTCACTACATGGTCCACAAGGTCCTGAGTCCCCAGTTGGTCCCCAGAAATTATCTTCCTCACCAAATCGCAATATCCTTTCAGCAGGAACACCAACTTGCCGCCAGCAGGCAAAAGCATCATCATCATCAAGGTAAACACTTATCCACAATCGCTCCCCAGGGAGTTTCAGATACTCAATGACAAATTCCCATGCCCAGGAGATAGCCTCTTCCTTGAAATAATCTCCTACACTGAAATTCCCCAGCATCTCAAAAAGGGTAAGATGCTTGCTATTGCCGACGGAATCTATATCGGTGGTGCGAAAACACTTCTGGCAAGAAGCTAGTCGCGGTCCTGGTGGTTTTTGTAATCCTAAGAAATACGGCTTAATCTGTACCATCCCCGCCGTAGTCAATAGCAAACTGGGGTCCTTGTGGGGAATTAAAGATGAGCTGGGAATAACCCTATGTCCCTTTTGCTCGAAAAAGCTTAAAAAGACTTCTCTGATCTCGTCGCTAGTCACTCTTCCATTGCCCTCAATTCCACAAATTGAAGCTAGATACCAGATATGTTAGCATAAACATTTGTATGCAACAAAAACAGATCAGAGACTTCTGCATCATCGCCCATATTGACCACGGCAAGTCAACTCTGGTCGATCGCCTACTGGAAGTAACCAAGACTATACCTGAACGGCAAATGCAGGAACAATTCTTAGACCAAATGGAACTAGAGAGGGAAAGGAAAATCACCATCAAAGCCAAGGCGATCCGTATGGACTATAAGGCGCCTAACGGTCAAGAATACCAACTAAATCTGATTGATACACCGGGCCACGTTGATTTTACCTATGAAGTGTCACGGAGTTTAGCTGCTGTAGAAGGCGCTATTTTGGTAGTCGATGCCTCTCAAGGAATCCAAGCCCAAACTTTGGCTAACGTGTCAATTGCTATGGAGCACAACCTCCATCTTATTCCAGTGATTAATAAGATTGACTTGCTCAATGCTCAACCAAACGAGGTAGCTGAAGCACTGAAACATATTTTAGGATTCGATGAAGGGGAAATTATCTTCGCTTCAGCCAAGGAAGGCACGGGAATAGATAAAGTTATGCAAGCTATCATCGAGAGGATACCATCTCCGCGGAGAAATCAGGATGCTCCGCTAAGGGCATTAATCTTCGACTCTAAATATGACTCCTATAAGGGCGTTGTCGCCTTCGTCAGAATTGTTGATGGTAATATTTCTGAGGGTGAGCAATTGAAATTAATGTCCACAGGTAAGGCGTCCGAAGCATTAGAAGTCGGCATTTTCAAGCCTGAAATGCTCCCACTACCGGTTCTAAGCGCCGGAGAGGTTGGTTATATTGCTACAGGGCTAAAGAATGCCAGCGATTGTCGTGTAGGTGACACGATCACTTCAGCCCGTAATTCTGCTTCTCAAGCCCTGCCAGGCTACCGCCCAACAAAGCCAATGGTCTTTGCCGGATTTTATCCTATGGAAGTAAAGGATTACCGGAATCTCCGTGACGCACTGGATAAACTGCAGCTAAGCGATGCTGCGCTATCCTACGAACCGGAGAGCAGTAATGCACTGGGCTCAGGATTTCGTTGCGGATTCCTGGGTCTATTGCACATGGATATCGTCCGAGAGCGCCTGGAAAGAGAATATGGGTTAAGGATATTGATTACCGCACCCAGCATAGCATATCAATTACATAAGAGGGATGGCACGACAGTCATGGTAGATAATCCAGCAAGGCTGCCACCATCCTACGAAGTCAAGGAGATTGACGAACCCTGGATATCCGTCAGCATTATTACTCCAAACAAGTATATTGGCGCCCTGATGGAGTTGTTACCACTTTACAAAGGGCAATTCCAACAAATGGAATACTTAAGAAAAAACACAGAAGAAGACGACTCCATCTGGAAGCAAGCCATACTAAAGTATAATATGCCACTAAGTGCTATTCTTGTTGACTTTCACGATCGCCTCAAATCATGCACACAAGGTTATGCCTCTTTAGACTACACTCTCGCTGAGTATCACCCGGTACATTTAGTAAAACTGGAGATTCTGGTTAACAACCAGTCTGTCGATGCCTTATCTCGTATTGTCCATGCTGATCAAGCCTCCGCTGAAGGGAGAGCACTGGTTAAGAAGCTTAGGCAGCTTATCCCGAGACAGCTATTTGATGTAGCCATCCAGGCAGCAGTTGAGGGGAAAATAATCGCTCGAGAAACCGTTAAGGCACTGAGAAAAAATGTGCTCGCTAAGTGCTATGGAGGCGATGTCACTCGCAAACGAAAACTCCTGGAAAAACAAGCTGAGGGCAAAAAACGATTGAAGAGGGTGGGGAAAGTCGAAATCCCTGAGGAAGCCTTCCTGACAATGCTAAAAAGGGATTAAGTTTGGTAATTTATTCAGTTTTTATGCTTAAACTATTGACATCTAAATTGTGGGTTTGCTATTCTGCTAGCTACGCAAAGTAATAAACAAGGAGGGTAAAGATATGGCAACAGCTTATTGTGTGAAGTGTCGAGCCAAAGTCGAGATCAGGAACCCAGGAAATGTTATACTCAAGAACAAGCGCCCGGCAGTAAAAGGCGTTTGCCCCAGGTGCGGCACAAAGGTATTCCGCATCGGCAAAGGCTAAACAAAGTTACTTATCCCACCGGGAAATTTAAGCGTTGCTTAAAAGAGGGCGGAGGTTTTCTCCGCCCTACGGTTATCAGCTTAGAAGGAGAGGGTTACGTGCCTCTTCGTAACCTTTCGTTTTTGTTATACTGTATGTGTATCTTATAGCATTACTTTTGAATGCAAGGTAAATTTGCTGCTGCCTCGGATTTTATTGAACTAAGTGCTGAGTTGGTATACCAGAAGGATCAGCTTTGGCCGTAAGTATCACAATTTACGGCGGTGCAGCAACAATCGGCGGAAACAAGATTTTACTTGAAGCCGATGAGACCATTATATCTTTTGATTTTGGCATCAATTACAACCTCTGGTCTCAATACTTCGAAGAATATCTAAAGCCTCGCAGTGCTAGAGGATTAGCTGATTTATTTGAAATTGGTGTCCTTCCCGCTGTTAAAGGCATATATCGGCGGGACCTTGAACCCTCCTGGGAAAACATATGGGATAGAGTAAGTCCAAACACCAGGATCAGAGAAATACATCTAGATGCTGTGCTACTCTCCCATGCTCACCTTGACCATAGCGGGCACATATCTTTTTTACACCATGATATTCCCATTGTCTGTAGCACAACCACAGCATTTCTGGTTAAGGCAATTCAAGATTCAATCAGAGGAGATTTCGAAAAAGAGGTATGCTATGCCATTCCTCGGGAAAGAAAAGAACAAGAGGGACGCCTTATCTCGAGGGACTCTCACAAATATCGCTCAATTCAAAGGCAATTTTGCTTCACTGACGCAAAACTGCTAACTGCCGAAGCCAGTAAATTCTGGAACACATGCCCTACTGACCGTACCGGCAGGAAGATAGAGCCCAAGCAGCCAATAACCATTACCACGATTGGCAATCTGGCAATCAGGAATTTTCCTGTTGACCACTCTATATATGGAGCAACTGCCTTTGCTGTCAAGACAAGCCAGGGTTGGGTAGTTTATACCGGTGACCTGCGTCTCCACGGCAAAATGGGGCATCTGACCAGGAAATTTATCAGTGAGGCAAAAGCCCTTCATCCGATCGTGCTACTGTGCGAAGGAACAAACATCACGGAAGAAGGCAGCAATATCACAGAGGAAATGGTCGTTAACAATGCACTCAAGAAAGTATTAGAAGCTCAGGGCAAGCTGGTAATAGCCGATTTTGGTCCCAGAAACCTGGAAAGGCTGCTCACATTCAAAGAGGTCGCCAGGCAATGTAATCGAAAGCTGGTAATACTGCCTAGAGATGCCTATCTGTTACAATCCCTGCACCTGGTAATGGATGAAGTTCCTGACCCCGTTGAAGATGAGACAATTACTTTATATACAGAAGCAAGAAGTGCTGTGGATTGGGAGAAGCATTTATACACTCAATACAGGAAAAAAGGGAAATGTGTCCACCCCGATGATATTAGACGAGCTCAAGGAGATTACATCCTCTGCTTCAGCTTTTGGGATATTAACAAATTGATTGACATTTGCCCCGGTGAAGGTGGGGTTTATATTTACTCCTCAAGCGAAGCATTCGATGAAGAGCAACGCATTGATGTTAAGAGATTGAAACAGTGGCTGGCACATTTCAAGTTGCTACCCGTAGGTATTCCCAGCGCAAAAACAGGCAAAGTAGCAGCAAGTGAACAGGGCTTTCACAGCTCTGGACACGCTTCAGGCCCAGAGCTACTAGAACTGATAGAGGCTATAAGTCCAGAGGTTGTTATCCCAATACACACAGAACATCCCAGATTCTTTGCCAGTAAACTCAGCTCCACTATGCAAGTGCGCATACCTAAAATCGGAGTGCCAATCAAGCTATGACCTTTAACGACGAGTTGCACTTTAAACAATTCTATGATAAATGTAGGGTTAGTTATGGATGAGATATTCACTACAACGTGGCTTGAAGGTAGCGGTATCAGGATTCTAATCATCATTGCCATCGCTGTCACTTCGTATTTGGTTCTGCGTCATTTCATACCACGGATAATCAAGAGGACAGTGGCACAACGTATGAAGGGAGAGCTTGAAGAAGAGATAAAAAAGAGAAGTGATACCCTATGTTCGCTGTCAACAAAAGTAGCCCTGGGCATAATTGTCATCCTCGCTTTAGTCACTATTCTTCCCGAGTTCGGAATAAATATCACTGGAATGTTAGTCGGGCTTGGCATCGTAGGTATCGCTGTCGGCTTCGGTGCTCAAAGTTTAATCAGAGATTATCTCAGTGGCATTTTTATCCTGTTAGAGGACCAATATGATGTCGGTGATGTGGTTAGAGTCGCCGGCATTGCCGGTCTGGTTGAAGAAGTAGGTCTACGCCGCACCGTTCTTAGAGACCTGGACGGTATCGTTCATTCCATTTCTAACGGTGAAATTAAAGCAGCCAGTAATTTCACCAAGGGGTACTCCAGAGTAAACCTGAATATCTCGGTGGCCTACGGAGAGGACCTTGACCGTGTTATCAAGGTCATAAATAGAGTGTGCAAGGAAATGGCTGAGGACCCTGAGTGGAAGGCAGACTTTATCACCACGCCACAGGTGCTCAGAGTAGATAATCTCGGGGATTCCGGCATTGACATCAAAATACTGGGGAATACCAAACCAATAATGCAATGGGCTGTGATGGGCGAGTTAAGGCTTCGGCTCAAGAGAACATTCGATGCTGAGGGAATTGAGATTCCATGGCCTCATACCAAAGTTTACTTTGGCGATGCTATCCCTGAAATGGAAAAAGCTCAGCAGCCATCCAGGAAAAGCACAGCTACCAGGAAGAGTAAGAAGACATCTTAATATCTTTCTACAACGTTGTTAGAGTGTGTCCCTTTGCTATGGCACAACTCGGCTATTAATAGATCGAGAGCAATCCGGTCATTATATCTACCCGTCTTAATATCCACATCAGCCTCTAACAGCCTGCCGTATGCTTGCTTTATACGCTCGAAGTCGTATGATTTGGCCTGGTCAAGCGTCTTATCCAAAGCGTAACTTTTCAAGCCTAATTTAGCCTGGATTTGACTTGGTGACAATCGTGAACTCAATTCCTTAGTTTGTACTATCAAGCGAAGTTGCCTGGTAATCATGACCAAGACATAAGCGGACGAAGCTCCTTCTTGATACAATCGATGAAGTATCCTGTGAGCTATTTTGGGTCGTCTTTCAAACGCAGCATCTACCAACGCAAAGATATTGGCTTCCTGCGCATAGCTTACCAATTGTCTGACATCATTCTCCTCGATGCTGCGTCCCTGCGCATAAAGGAGAAGTTTATCGATTTCGTTGCTCATTGCCCATAGGTTCCCACCGATAAGCTCAGCAAGTAAATTTGTTGCTTCAGGTGTAATAGCGCCGTTCTTTCCAGTTACCCATTGCTGTATCCAGGGCGTTAACCTTCTACCTCGCAGCAGGGAGAAAATCCTCAATTCAGCCAATGGTGAAAGCTCCTTCAATAAGGGGTTTTGTTTGTTTAATTTACCATCGATTAACACTAACACCGTGGTTGGCGCTATTTGTTCAATGCAACAAGGAAGATCCTTCCATTCCCTCAACCTACCGTCAGATTGAGTAATAGCACGGCCAGGATGTAACTTGCTTGTCCCTGGCTCAAAATGCTTGAGCAAACCCTTAACCACCACTAACCGATATGGCGCCAGGAAGGGAACAGTGTTGCAATTATGCCTGAGCTCGTTTAAAGTCAAATGTTCACCATCCAAGCTCACAGTGTTAACTGCCAGCGTTCCGGCATCACCTAATCCTTCCTTAATCTCACCCAAAGCCTGGTGAATAGAGAAATCGTCTTCTCCATAAAGGATGTAGAACATCTTTTGTATTTTATCATGGCATTGATTACCTCTACCATCAAGTTTAAATTCAAAGTTGTGGTAAAATGTGCATATGAAAATTGCCATTACAGGCTTACCCAAAAGTGGAAAAACAACTATTTTTAACGCTTTGACCAAAGGCAAGGCTGAAGTTAGCGCTTATTCTTCATCACTGACACCTAATGTAGGGATAACCAAAGTACCCGATTCGCGGTTAGGGGTACTTCAAAATATGTTTCAGCCTAAGAAAACCATTCCTGCTGAAGTCAGTTATGTGGATATTGCCGGCTTCTCCAAATCTCCACACCGCGGTGGAGCGATAGAAGCAGAATTTCTAAATTACCTGACTACTGCCGATGCTTTACTTCAAGTAGTTCGTGCTTTTGGAGATGAAAAGCTTCCTCACCCTGAAGGAAGCATAAACCCTGAGCGAGATATAGCTAACTTAGATTTAGAGCTTGCCTTTTCGGATTTGACTATAATTGAAAAGAGACTGGTAAAACTAGAAGAGGATCTAAAAGGAGCTAAAGCCTCAGAGCGTGAAGCATATTTGAAGGAACAACACTTGCTACAGAAAATAAAATCGGGGCTGGAAAAGGATATACCTATACGGCAACAAGATGTCACTAAAGAGGAGCTAAAGGCATTATCTAACTACCAATTTCTCACAGTTAAACCAATGATGGTTATTCTCAACATTGGAGAGGAACAAATACCGCAAGCCACATTGCTGGAAAACGAGCTGAATTCTGTCTACCCCCAATTTGCCATAGTAGCCTTGTGCGGAAAGATAGAAATGGAATTAGCTCAGCTCAGCGACACCGAAGCTGCAGAATTTCGTGAAGCCATGGGGCTAACTACCTCCATGGTTGATCGAATTGTCGATCTTTCTTACCACCTTCTAGGATTCATTTCCTTTTTCACCACAGCCTCTGCTGAGTTAAAGGCCTGGGCTATCCCCAGCGGTACGTTAGCACTGAAGGCAGCGGGTAAAATCCACTCTGACATGGAAAGAGGATTTATCCGAGCTGAAGTAATCAGCTATAATGATTTACAGAAGTGCGGCAATCTAGCTGAGGCGAGAAAAAGGGGCATGCTCAGAACAGAGGGCAAAAACTATGTTATCAAAGATGGAGACATAGTTACTTTCCTGTTTAATGTTTGATGAAGAATCCTGTTTACCCTCGCGCTTTCAATCAACGACCATTTGGAAAACCTGACTTCAAAGTGTACCATTTTTGTGAGAATTTACCGTAAGGAGTAAAAGCATGTGCGAATTATGTGAAAAGTATGGAGATAAAGGTCGGTGGTATTTGAATCCAAAGAATTATGCCAGGCCGTTATACAAGAAAGTGGAGAAGGGAGGGGAAAAGGAACCAATGATTCTGGCTGAGCTCCAGGGGGCATTCTACTACAAACCACTGATAGAGCTAAAAGATAACCCCGAAGCTTTTGGAAAGATGAGGGAAGAATACTCAAAGTTCCATGAAACAATGGGGGGACAGGTTGTATGCCTAGAGGATGCCAAGAAAATGGTCGAGCTAGCTCATCCAATAGCCAGGATTGATTGCCTCTGCAGGAGGGTTACCCGAGCAACCTTGGAGGATGGGGAGCAGCGCCCCCGTTCCTGTCTTGGATTAGGTGTTGGAATGTTTCGCTGGGAAGAATGGCCAGAGAGGTACAAAGGTGGCGTGGAGTTTCTCTCCACTAAAGAGGCAAAAGAACATATTGAACATTGGCATAAGCGGGGGATGGTTATAACAATAATGACTTTCGGCACTCCCTATATTGGTGGCATCTGCCTTTGTGATTACCCTGATTGTCTTGCCATAAGGGTGAGGTTGGACTATGGCATAAAGCCTTTCTTGCTAAAAGGTCATCAAGTAGCAAAGGTAAATTATGAGGAGTGCATAGGATGCGGGACCTGTGTACAACAATGTCAGTTTGGGGCCATAAAAATGGAGGTTACCACGAAAAAGTCAAATATCGATATGACGCGCTGCTTTGGTTGCGGGGCATGTGCCTACGCCTGCCCGCAAGATGCCATAAGCCTTATCGACCGTGAGAAGCTCCCCGCTTTAAAGGAGGAATGGTAAGGTGATACCTCAAATTGAGATAGATAAAAATAAATGCTCTACACCTTATGAATGTAAAAAATGCCTTCAAATTTGTCCTCAGGCCGTTTTCGTAGTCGCCCCCACCAAAGTCGAGCGTTTCAAAGAAACCGCTCCCGAGGATTATGAGGTTCAAGCGGTATTCAAGGATAAATGTGTACTATGCATGGATTGCGTTGAAGTGTGTCCTACCGGGGCAATAAAAATAAAGGTTAGGAGTAGCTAAATGGAGAAATATAACCTCGATCTTGATGAGGGAATGATGAAGGAGCTGTCGGAGGAATTTGCCCCCGTGAATTTTGTGAAGAGCTTGAAATTGTCGAAACCTCATTCTATTGAAGATGCAAGAGCCTCTTTAGAAGAATACGGGAGAAAATTAGCCCGTAAGAGTATCGAAAAGGGCGAGAAAAGGATTGATAGAGTTTACCACGTTATGAAGAAAGCCATGGAAAAAACAGGTGAGATGAAATTCCCCTTCATCCCACAAAGATACCTCGAAATAGCATACTTGAGCATCCAGCCAATTCGAAGGCTAAGGATAGTCACCAATAGCCCCAGGATCTTCTCCTTCAGGCTTAATGAATGTAGCCTCTATAAGGCTATAGAGGAGGAATACGGGAAGGAAGCAGCGGATAAAATGGTATGCAAATCGGCTTGCTTTGCACTCATAGAGGAGATACTCTCTCACTTTGACTTCGATATTAAGCCTTCGTTAGAAGCCGGCATGGCAGACGACGGGAAGTGCCAGTTCAAAATTGAGCAGTAGCTCAGCAATTTGTGAGGCTGACAAGACAA
>RCNB010006271.1_pt1 | contig 10563 bp, 8 predicted proteins | sample 2041321 | NCBI WGS metagenome assembly RCNB01 (sample SAMN09708232, study PRJNA481090) | Marine sediment metagenome, whole genome shotgun sequencing project.
CATATTTGGCCCTGGCCCCAATACTGTCTAAATGGGTAAGATAATCTTGATAGTTAATAAGCAATGGTGTATATGAGCGAATGTCATTGGTTAAATTTTTAAGTATTTTGACGACTTCTTCTTGTTCCTCATATTTAATATTTTGTAGTTCTCTAGATAGTTGCAAAGTGGCTTCAGGGGCTATATATACAATACTTCCTGTTTTAGAATTACCCATAATGGCTCCATTAACCTTTCTGCGATGCATGGCTTGAACAGCTAAGACACGCTGGTTATCTACAACTGATTCTCGAATGTCATCGAGATATCCTAATGACGAATAACGGGCTAAGGCCTTGTTAAAACTGCCACCCAATTGCCCTCTTATTTTATTGATATCTTTTCTTATTTGTCGCAAAGAGGAGGAAGCATCGTCAACTACTTCACCAAAAGGTGAAATCAAACCCTTGATTTTGCTACTAAGAAATTTATTAAATTCAATATTTTCTGATTGCTCAAAAAGAGAAGGATAATATTCTTTGAATTTCTTATAGAATAAAAGTAAATTATTAATGTTCTCAGAGATCGAAGAGATTTTTATAAAAGCAGTCCCTTCCAGAAAACTATCTTCAATACCTAATAAAGAGATTTCCGTTGATATTTCTTCAAAATAGTGATTGGGTATTCTATTTTCATTTTGAAAGGAATAGAGATATTCATTTACTTGATATAATTCAGACTTTAATTGCAAAGATCTATTGATTGGTCTTATTCTTTTGACCCTTTCTCTCCCTAATTCAGAAATGCAATACCCTTCGATGCTCTCCAATACTGTGGAAAATTCGAGGTCAATTAAGGTTTTATCTGTTATATGATGTGCCAAAGTCTTAAATTTGTCAGGCAAAAATAACCAAATTTATACTATGAACATAAATATTTCGGACAGCTGGAAATCTATTTTAGAGGAAGAATTTAAAAAAGAATATTTTGGTTCATTGATCGATTTTGTCGTGAATGAATATAACAAGCAGACTTGTTATCCAAATGAGAATGAAATATTTGCCGCTTTCAATCATTGCTCGTATGAAAAAGTAAAAGTGGTTATCATTGGTCAAGATCCTTATCACGGAGAAGGGCAGGCCAATGGACTTTGTTTTTCTGTTCATGATCAAATGAAACATCCACCCTCACTTGTCAATATATTTAAAGAATTGGAAACTGACGTGGCTAAGTCGTACCCAGAAAGCGGAGATTTAAGTCATTGGGCTGCGCAAGGTGTTTTGCTTTTGAATGCCACCTTAACAGTTCGATCAGGAGAAGCTGGCTCTCACCAGAAAAAGGGGTGGGAGACTTTTACAGATGCCATAATACAGTTATTATCAGATAAAAAGGAACACGTTGTTTTTTTGTTATGGGGCGGCTTTGCACAAAAAAAAGGAAAAAAAATAAACCATTTAAGGCACAAAGTTTTGATTTCGGGACATCCTTCACCCTTAAGTGCAAATCGAGGGTATTGGTTCGGGAATAGGCATTTTAGCGCTGTTAATCAGTATTTAAGAGAAATAGGTGCTAGAGAATTAGATTGGTAAACAACTTATTTAAGTCGTTTCTTAGTTTCTATTTTTTTGTATCCCCACTCAACAAAATAGGCAATTAAAAAGATACATATTACTGTATATACCCCAACCGGATTGCTGTTAAATTGTTGCCAGAAAAGGGCTGCTAAGGCAACTATGCAGAAACTGAAGCCGAGTATAGAAATTAACTTATTGGAATGTGTCTTTGAGGCTAATCTATAGTTAGCAAGATTTACCAAAGCAAAAATCCAAAGGAAACCAGCACTGCCAGCCGTCGATATACTTTCAAGATTTAATGAATTAGCAAGTATCAAGGTAAGAACGGAAGTCAACAATAATCCTATGGGTTGATTCCAGCAAATTTTTGTGAACTCATGTGGCAATTCATCATCTTCTGCAAGCTCATAATTGACCCTACTTCCTCCATAAAGAGTGGCATTAATGGCTGAAAATGTTGAAATCAGGGCGGTAATACTAATAATTATAAAACCAATTTTTCCTAAAACTGGTTCAGCAGCCACTGCAAGAACATATTCTTGCGCTTTACCTATTTCGTCAAAAGATACTGAGCCTACTGTGATAATAGCAATGCAGACATAAAGAATTACCACCGCTCCAGTAGAAAAATAGAAGGCTTTGCCAATATTTTTCTTTGGGTTTTTTAGATTGGGAATTGCATTGGCAATCAGCTCAAACCCTTCATATGCAACAAATATAACCATGCCACCGCTTATAATATTCAAGGGTTTTTCCCAATGAGAAGGCGTCAACTGGAATAACTGATCACTAGTCGTTAGTCCGTAAGCGCCGATTATAATGAATCCAATTAAGATGATCATTTTTGTAAATACAGCAATAGATTCTGCTATACTCACAGCTTTGAAACTGATGTAGTTAAGGGCAGTTGAAAATATAACTATTGCTGAGAGTAACAGGTGTTTGTCAGTTACATAGCTTCCGGTAATTTCAATCATTTTGGCCCCATATGATCCAAAAGCTGATGCATATAGTGATAACATGATGATATAACTCAACCAAAGTAGATTATTGGTACCACCACTAAAGGTGTTTTTTCCAAAGCCTCTATTGATAAAGTTAACCGTTCCGCCGGCAGAGGGGTATTCTTTTGACAATTGCACATAGGAGTAGGAGGTAAGCATGGCTATTATTCCAGCAATTAAAAATGCTATTGGAGTGGCGCCTTTGCTAAGTTCTACGGCAAGACCCAGAACAGCAAAAATTCCTCCACCAACCATTCCACCGATTCCGATGGCGATGGCGTCTTTGAGTCCAATTTCGTTCTTATCTTTCACGGATAGATGTTAGTTCAAACAATTTACTAATTATTAAGATCTATTTTAAGTATTATAAATAATAACATGATTAGCAGTCGATAGGATATTAAAGCAAATTAACTACACCCTTGTTGAAAGCCTTTTCGCTTAACTGTTTTTTTGTGGAATATTTTTTAAAACCAATTTTAAAAAAATCCAGAATCTTCCTGCTGAGGCTATACTCGCCCTTTCATCTGGAGAATGAGCTCCTTTGATTGTTGGTCCAAAGGAAATCATATCCATGTCAGGATAGTGGGTTCCAAGTAATCCACATTCTAATCCTGCATGACAGGCAACAACTGCCGGTTCACTTTTAAATAGTTCGGTATAAATTCCTGTGAGTACTTTTAGAATTGGGGAGTTATGATTTGGGCTCCAACCAGGGTAAGATCCAGAAAAATTTACATCAAAACCATTATTCGTAAATGTTTCTTTAAGTGAATTTGCCACTTCCATTTTACTCTCTTCCACTGAAGATCTTGTTAAACAGGCAATTTTAATGACACCCTTATTAACCGTCACTCTTGCTATGTTATTGGATGATTCAACAAGGTCAGGAATTTCAGGACTCATTCTGAATACACCGTTGATTGCTTTTTCTAAAGCCTCAAGCAAATGATTTTGATCTTCATTTGACAATCCCATAGATGGCTTGTTTACCTCAGTTAGGGAACAATTCAAATTAGGTTCAATTGTTATAAATTGGTCGAGAATTATTTGACTTGATTTTTCAAATCTCTCTTTAAGTTGAACAACTTTGTCTTCTTGACAAGTAATCAAAGCAAAACTCTCTCTAGGGATAGCATTGCGAAGACTACCACCATTGATCTGTGAGATTTGAACAATATCCTGATTTGCTTTCAGCAGTGTATTCATGATTTTGTTTGCGTTGCCAAAGCCCTTGTGAATATCCATTCCAGAATGCCCGCCTTGCAATCCGGTAACTTTAATGGAAAAACCAATAAGTTCGTCACCAAGAGGTATTTCTTTATAATTTTTTGAAGCAGTTACATCGATACCTCCTGCACAGCCAATGTCAATTTCATCATCTTCCTCTGTATCAAGATTTAATAGAATATCTCCGTTTAAATATCCTGCCTCTAGTCCCTGGGCTCCAGTCATGCCAGTTTCTTCATCTATTGTAAATAAGGCTTCTATTGCAGGATGTTCAATATTGTTACTTGATAAAATACTCATTATAGCTGCAACACCTAAGCCGTTATCGGCACCTAGTGTTGTCCCATCCGCTTTAACCCAGTCTCCTTCTACCAGCATTTTAATTCCCTCGGTTCCAAAATCAAATTCTACATCTGAATTCTTTTGATGCACCATATCTAGGTGAGATTGTAAGACCACACTTTTTCTATTCTCCATACCCGCCGTCGCAGGTTTTCGAATAATCACATTGCTTACAGGATCAATTATTGTTTCAAGACCTAATTTTTTTCCGAATTGCACCATAAACTCTACAATGCGTTCCTCTTTTTTAGAAGCTCTTGGAATAGCATTGATATCTGCAAAATGATTCCATAAAATTTTTGGTTCTTGAGACCTTACGGCTAAATTTTTCATAATATTTTTTTAGTGAGTTGAAAGGCTAAATTTTAAATTTAATCTAAATCTAAAATTACTTCCTCTAGTGGTTTTCTAACTTTTTTCATTCCGCTCATTATATCATCCTGGGCGCGAAAACCAACAGGCAATAATAAAACTGATCTGAGTTGCTTTTTTTCTAACTTGAGAACAGCATCAAATTTTACCGGATTGAATCCTTCCATTGGGCACGAATCTATTCCCTGATCCGCGCAAACAGTCATTAAAGTACCTATGTTAATATAAGCTTGATTAATGGCAGAACTGTCTATTTGTTCTCGGTTTTTGTTCTTAAAAATTGACTTCAGTTGGTTACGGAATTTTTCAACGATATCCTCTGATGTGCCTCTAACATTTTTCTCTAATTCAAAATATGCATCAATTGAATTTTCGTCAAAAACAGTATCTATACATATAACAAGTAAATGAGAACAGGTTGTAATCTGAGGCTGAAAGTAGGCATGCGGTAACAATTGCTCTTTAAGCGAATCCCCCTTAATAATAAGCATTTTAAGAGGCTGTAGTCCAAAGGAAGTAGCAGTCAAATTAAATGCATTCTTTAATATTTCTACTTGGCCCGAATTCAACTTTTTTGTTTTATCGAACTTTTTGCAGGCATACCTCCATTTGAGACTGTTTATTATATTTTTTTCTGAGTTCATATGATTGATGATGAGATGAAAGGAGTTAACCTTATTGTATTCAATTTATGAATTCAAAGATTGCATTTTGACCAAATTATAATAGATCCCCTTCTTTTTTAACAATTCTTCATTCTTTCCTTGTTCTACAATTTTTCCTTTTTGCAATACTACTATAAGGTCAGCATTTTGAATAGTAGAAAGCCTATGCGCGATAACGACAGAGGTTCTGTTTTGCATCATTTTTTCCAATGCGTCCTGGACCAATTTCTCAGATTCAGTATCAAGTGCTGAAGTAGCTTCGTCCAAAATCATGATTGGTGGATTTTTTAGCACTGCCCTGGCGATGCTAAGGCGTTGTTTTTGGCCTCCTGATAGTTTGTTTCCACTATCTCCAATATTTGTATCATAGCCCTTAGGTAAATCTTTTATAAACTCATGGGCATTGGCAATAGTTGCAGCTGCTAATATTTCTTTGTCCGATTTATCAGTGACGCCTAAAAGAATATTGTTTTTAATGGTGTCATTAAATAAAATAGAATCCTGTGAGACCAATCCTTGCAAACCTCTTAAGGATTTTTTAGTGATGTCTTTTATATCGATACCATCGATCTTAATACTACCTTTATTTACATCATAAAACCTTGTTAATAGATTTGCTATAGTTGATTTTCCACTCCCTGATTGGCCAACAAAAGCAACTGTTTTTCCTTTTGGTATTTCTAGTGAAAAATCTTTAAGCACATATTCGTCCTCATATTTGAAAGAAATATTTTCAATGGATATGCTTGAATGAAATGATTTCTTAGTTCCCGCATCCTTTTTATCTTTCAATGGAGAAACTGTGTTCAATATTTCCAAGACTCTTTCAGCCGCAGCATCACCTTTTTTAACGCCATAAACAGCTTTCGAAATGGACTTAGCCGGTGTGAGAATATTGTATGCCAACCCCATATAAACTATGAAGGCATCAGGTGCTAAAGTTTTCTCAACTAAAACAAGAGAACCTCCATACCATAATAAGATTGCAATCACCGCAATACCTAAAAATTCGCTCAGCGGTGAGGCAAGATTTTTTCTGTTTAAAAGCGTATTGGAAAAATGATAAAACCGCGAAGTGGATTCGCGAAATTTTGAATTAAAATAAGGTTCTGCATTAAAACCTTTAATTACTCTTAGCCCGCCAAGAGTTTCTTCCAGAATTGATAAAAAATACCCTTGTTCCTTTTGGACATTATCAGATTGCTTTTTCAACGATTTACCTACTAACGAAATAATATATCCAGAGATAGGGATAAAAATGAATACAAAAACTGTTAATTGAGGACTTAAAGCCAACATCGCTATTATCGTAAATATAATGGTCAAAGGTTCTCTGACTATTAATTCTAAAATAGACAAAAACGAATGTTGAATTTCAAGAACATCTGTCGAAATTCTCGCGATCAAATCACCTTTTCTTTTTTCTGAAAAATAGGATAGCGGTAGGTCAACGGTTTTTTCATAGAGATCATTCCTTAAATCTTTAAGAACACCATTTCTTAAAAAGGTAATAAAAAATAAGGCCAGGTAACCAAAAATATTTTTAAGTAAAAAAGTGCCGATGATAATGAAAATCATAAACATTAGGGCCTTCAATTCTCCTTCATTGTTTACCTTTTGGGTAATAAAATAATTGATGTAGTTTTCAATATAATCACCAAGTTCTACTATGCCGTTGTATGTTGGAGCCGTATTAATGGGTTCTGAACTATTAAACAAGACCTTCAGCATAGGCATCAATGATACAAACGCCAAGGTTCCAAATAAAGCATAAAAAATATTACTGATGATGTTTAATGTACCATAACCTTTATAAGGTTTGGCATACATCATAATTTGCTTGAAATATTTCATCAACTAACAGCCAGATTAATTCAATTTAAAATCTTTAATAATGCTTTGAATTTTTTGGTCAAGTTCAGCTTCTACTTGTTTAGCGTTGTCAACATCATCCAAATCGGTGTGTACACTAAAGTAGAATTTTATTTTTGGCTCAGTTCCACTGGGTCTGGCAGCCATTCTTGTTCCTTCAGTTGTTTCATAAATCAGAACGTTTGATTTGGGCAAATCAATAACAGTTTCTTCACCTGAAATTAAATTTTTACATACTGAAGTTTCATAATCAAACAAGTATTTCACTTTTTCACCATGAATCTCTGAAATGGGTGAATTTCGCATGTCGATCATCATTTGTTGAATTTCCTGAGCTCCTTCGGCACCTTTTTTAACAACAGAAATTAAGTGTTCTTTATAGAAACCATGATCTTTATAAAGATGCAAGAGGTCAGAATAAATTGAGCTTCCATTGTTTTTGGCTATAGCTGCAATTTCACAGGCAAGTAATGTGCTTGAAACGGCATCTTTGTCTCTTACAAAATCACCTACCATAAATCCAAAGCTCTCTTCTCCACCTCCGATAAATTCTTCAGTTCCTTCTGCTTCTCGAATCATCTTGGCTATCCATTTAAAACCAGTCAAGCCAACCTTGGTGGCAACTCCATAGCTCTTGGCAAGAACATTGATCATAGGGGTTGAAACAATCGTTGATCCAACAAATTGATTACCATTAATTCGATCTTCCTGCTTCCATTTTTTAAGCAAGGCATCTACCAAAATGGCAAATGTTTGGTTCCCATTTAAAAGGACAAGTTTGTTCTCAAGATTTCTGACAGCTATTCCCAGCCTGTCACAATCCGGATCGGTACCAATTACTATATCAGCGCCAATTTTATCTGCCAGGTCAGTAGCCATCTTCAAAGCAGCTGGTTCCTCAGGGTTAGGTGAGGCCACTGTCGGGAAATCACCATTAGGCTCCCTTTGTTCTTCAACAATATGTACATCTGTAAATCCGGCTAATTCCAAGGCTCTAGGAACCATAGTTATAGAGGTTCCATGAAGGGAGGTGAAAACGATCTTTAACTGATCTCTGTTTTTAGTTTCTTTTGAAGTAGAATTTGCAACAGCTTCAATAGCAAATTTTCCGTCAATTTCTTCACCTATCATATGGATTAAGGCATCGTTAGCATCAAACTTAATGTCTTCAAATTTCACTTTATTGATTTCGTCAATTATGGCTCCGTCTTGTGGAGGGATGATCTGTCCTCCATCATTAAAATACACCTTATACCCGTTGTATTCAGGTGGGTTGTGGGAGGCAGTTAATACGATTCCAGCGTCACAACCTAATTCTCTTACCGCATAAGATAATTCAGGTGTTGCTCTCAGATCTTCAAATAAATAAACAATAATGCCATTAGCAGAGAAGACATTGGCCACAGATTGAGCAAAAGGCTTGCTGTTATGCCTGCAATCATAAGCGATAGCGACTTTAGCTTGTTTGTTGCTAAACGCACTGAGTAAGTAGTTAGATAAGCCTTGTGTGTTTTTGCCCAAAGTATATTTGTTGATTCTATTTGTTCCGGCTCCCATGATACCTCTCATACCACCGGTTCCAAATTCAAGGTCTTTATAGAATCTGTCAGTAAGATCTTTAGAATCGATACTTAGAAGTTCTTGTATTTCTTTTTGTGTTGCTGAATCAAAAGGAGTTGTGATCCACTGTTTGGCTTTGTTGATGATTTCGTTGGTATTCATTTTAAATTGATTTTTGAGGTATAAAGATAAACTTTTTAAGGTGAATTGTAAGGGTTAATACAACGCTTCTGTGGGTACCCAAACTTTAATTCAATAAAATGTTGAATGATATTCCATCATTTTAAAACCTCTAAGTTTATCATAAATTTAATTTGTTACTTACAGTATATCGCTTTTGTTTTCTTTTTGATCTCAAGATTAATTCACCTAAAAAACCAGCTAAAAACAATTGAGATCCCAATATCATGCAAGTCAGCGCGATAAAGAACCAAGGATTGTCAGTAATCAATATTGCAGGTTTTTGTTGATATAACTTCACGAGTTTAGAAACACCTATGATGATCGAGGAAATAAATCCAATGATAAAAACAATAGTTCCGAGCAATCCAAATAAATGCATTGGCCTTTTGCCGAATTTTGTCAGAAAGTTTATCGTGATGAGGTCTAAGAAGCCATTGATAAATCGATCCATGCCAAACTTAGTTGTACCGTATTTTCTGGCTTGGTGTACGACTACCTTTTCTCCGATTTTGTGAAAGCCCGCATTCTTGGCGAGAACGGGTATATAACGGTGCATTTCTCCATAGACATCAACATTTTTGACTACATCATTTTTATAGGCTTTCAAGCCACAATTGAAATCATGAAGAGCAAGACCTGACGTCTTTCGGGCGGCAGCATTGAATAGTTTGGAAGGTAAATTTTTTCTGATTTTAGAATCGAAGCGCTTTTTTTTCCATCCTGAAATCAAGTCGAAGTCTTCATCCTTGATCATATTGTAAAGATCTGGGATTTCATCAGGACTATCTTGAAGATCAGCATCCATGGTAATCACTACGTCCCCTAACACCTCCTTAAAGGCTGCGTTCAAGGCTTGTGACTTTCCGTAATTCCTTTGAAATCGAATTCCTTTTACGGCTTCATTTGATTCTGATAAAGCTTGTATAATGTTCCATGAACCATCATCGCTTCCGTCATCTATAAAAAGTATTTCATATGAAAAACGATTGGATTGCATGATTTTTGCAATCCAATCGTGTAATTCATTCAAAGATTCTTCCTCATTGAGTAGAGGGACGACTATACTTATATCCATATGGATTTAATATTTATTAAGCCTCATCAGATTTTCTCATAACCAATCCTGCAATGAGTGAAATAATTAAACCAATAAAGAGGCTAAAAATAATGGTTATAGTTAAGTTGGCTCCTGCATTTGCAAACATGGCAGAACCTTTTTTGGCTTGTTCCAATTGCTCATCGGAAAAATTCGGATATCTTTCTAATATAGCCTTCTCTTGAAATTCAAGCATATTGTCAAAGAATTGTGGTTCAATCACATTATAAAATATCAACAAATAAACCATATAAATAATTGAAGAAATAAGAGATATGCCCAAGCCGGTCTTAATTGCATCTCCAACCGATAAAAATCCAGCATTCAAATCTTTTACTTTTTTGATTCCCAGAACAATAATGGCAGCAGTTACTGCAAATGAACCAACCATAAGTGACCAATGTGGCTCATAAAGATCTCCAATTACATAATTTATTAAAGCGACTATTATGGATGCGAATCCTAATAATAATCCATAATTAAGCATGATTGATTTTTTCGAGTTTTGGGCTTGATTTTCCATTCGGGTTTAGTTTAAGGTTTAACAAATATAATTAATAAAATGTATTGACACATATTAGTATTGACGCAATAAAAAAAGTTACAAAAAAAAGCTTGTTTAATTGCAAAAGGGTAGTATTTTTGCAGCGGCAAGTCCTGCACAACCAGCTCCCTTTGAATCCTCC